>Ga0335396_10007883_pt1 | contig 10056 bp, 11 predicted proteins | sample FRY02_FD_205743 | JGI IMG/M metagenome (GOLD analysis project Ga0335396, IMG submission 205743) | Freshwater microbial communities from Lake Fryxell liftoff mats and glacier meltwater in Antarctica - FRY-02 (spades assembly) (version 2) | ecosystem: Environmental > Aquatic > Freshwater > Ice >... | reverse complement strand
TAATTGTAACTTTGATGTATTCAGGAGGTTCATCCAAATTTCTTTTTTTTAATGAAGTATCTTCTAATAAAGAATCGTGTAGTCGTCCTAAAAACGAAACATTTAAATGTAAAGTTTTTAAAAACGGCGAATTGATTGGAAATATTTAACTATTCGAAACTCAAACATATTTAATAATTTTTTATATTTTATTAAATATTTAAACCGACGAACATTTTAAACGGCAAAGATGTGCCGTATTCAAATCGTTTTGTCAGTCAATACCTTGATAATTAAAACAGTGGAGTATCGTTTGAAATATTCATGTGTATAAACAATTTAAAGATTTTGATTTTATTTATATACATATGTGTGAAATACAATCAGAATTATTTATAAAACGACTGAACCCAGATGCTATTATTCCATCACGGGGATCAAAATTTTCTGCAGGTCTTGATATTTCGTCATCTGTTGATACAATAGTTCCTGCTAAAGGAAAGGCAATTATTAAAACTGGTTTGTCTATTGCGTGTCCGTTTATGACATATGCAAGAATAGCGCCAAGATCCGGATTAACTGTTAAAAAATTTATTGATGTTGGGGCGGGGGTTGTTGATTGTGATTACAGGGGTGAAATTGGGGTTGTATTGTTTAATTTTTCTGATATTGATTTTCATGTAAGAAAAGGTGATAAAATCGCCCAAATGATTATCGAAAAAATTTGTATGTTTGAACCAATTGAAGTTGATGAACTTGTTGATACACATCGGGGTAATGGCGGTTTTGGTTCAACCGATTTTAAAAAATGTGATTAGTCTTTCCCCGTTAGATATTATAAACCTTCAGGTATTGTAATACTTTATCATATAATATTAAAAAACAACGCCAATAACAATAACAACAGGTTATAAATTATTTAAATCTATTGACTCAACAACAGGTTATAAATTATTTAAATCTACTCACTCAACAACTGGTTCAACGACTGGTTCAATAACTACTTCAACAACTGGTTCAACGACTTGTTCAATAACTACTTCAACAACTGGTTCAACGACTTGTTCAATAACTACTTCAACAACTGGTTCAACGACTTGTTCAATAACTACTTCAACAACTGGTTCAACAACTACTTCAACAACTACTTCAACAACAGCTTCAACAATTGATTCAATAACTACTTCAATAACTACTTCAACAATTGGTTCAACGACTGGTTCAAGAACTGGTTCAACAACTGGTTCAACGACTGGTTCAACGACTGGTTCAATAACTACTTCAACAATTGGTTCAACAACTGGTTCAATAACTACTTCAACAATTGGTTCAACGACTGGTTCAACAACTGGTTCAATAACTAGTTCAACATGTGGTTCAACATGTGGTTCAACATGTGGTTCAACAACTGGTTTAACAACTGTTTCAACAACTGGTTCAACATGTGGTTCAACATGTGGTTCAACAACTGGTTCAACAACTAAAATTTGAGTATTAATTTGAGATTTTATAATATTTTGTGAAAAACTTTTGATGTTTTTTATTAAAAAACTTTTAACATCATTAATAACTAATTTTCTTTGAAAAGAATCCGCAATTAACTGCATATTTCCATTTGTGTTATAAACTGAAACAAACTTTTTGAATGTATTTAAAATGTTTGTTTTGGAATATATATTAATATTTTTAAAATGAAATAAACTTTTGTTTTTTTTGTTATTAACAACATTATGAAAACAAAATAACATTCCTTTAAAGTCTGATTTGCACGATATATGCTTAATATCAATTTTGGATAAAAATTTTGTTGCATGTTTAGAACATTCCGGACAAGGTAAAAAATTACATATCCTTTTGATTATTTGAAACATGTTAAGATGTAAATCTTTAAAATCTTCGTCTTTAATTTGTTCCGCAAGTGAGTGAAATAATGACCAAGTTATAGGACCCCACGATTGAATAGGCGACATTATATATTAGTATTAAGCAAAAAAATATAAAGATACTAACAATTAATATAAATATATTCTAAATGAAAAATTATATAATTGAAGAAAATATAAATTTTTTTAAAGAATTAAATAATTCATTAAATGAAATTCAAAGTGAAAAAAAAACAGATGAAGATGATAATAAATGTTTAATAACAGGAGAAATTTTGACTGATAAATATGTTACTTTATTATGTGGTCATAAATTTAATTATAAATCAATATATAACGATGTATATAATCATAAAAAAAAACCAAATTCATTAGAAACAGCATTAGCATACGGAGAAATAAGATGTCCTTATTGTAGGCAAAAACAACAAACCTTATTACCTTTTTATTATGATTTAAGTTTCAATAAAATTGAAGGTGTAAATTGTGCTTATTCAAAATCAAATCAATATACAACAAAAGTACTTTGTGCGTTTATTACTACAAATGATAATTATAATATTAATCAATCAGAAGTAAATAATTCCATATTAGGTAATGTTGAATTTATTAATTGTTATGAAATAGGTAATCATAAATTAAATAATGTATGTTATTGTTGGAATCATGTGAAAACTAAAAAAATGGAATTGAAAACTATTGCAAATAAAGAAAAAATTTATAATATACAAAAGAAAAAGGAACTAAAACAACAAGAAAAGGAAATAAAACAACAAGAAAAGGAAATAAAACAACAAGAAAAGGAAATAAAAAACAAAATCAAAAATGAGTTAAAGAATATAATCAATAGTTCTAAAATTACGAAATCAAAAAATAATGATGAAATAATTGATTTAACAGGAGATAATTTCGTTATATCTAATAATATTATTGAAAATAGTTGTGTTACAATATTAAAAACAGGTAATAGAAAGGGTCAAATGTGTGGAGTGAAAATTTCAAACGATTGTTTATGTTTAAGACATTATAATTTATTACATACACATGTTAAAAAATAAAACGATATAAAAACATATTTATATTCATAATATATAATATGGATACCAAAGAGGAACTTGTAGCTAATATAAAAGATTGGATTAAGTTAGACACTCAAATAGCACAATTAAGAAATGAAATAAAAGAATGTAATAATAAGAAAAGGTTATTAACTGATAATTTGGTTACAGTGATGAAACAAAATACCATAGATTGTTTTGATATAAATGGTGGTGCATTAATTTATAAAAAGAATACTTATAAAAAGCCTATAAATGCTAAATCTTTATTGCAATCTTTGCAAAATTATTATAAAGACGAACCTGATGTTGCGAGTCAATTGGCAAAACATGTTATGGATAATCGTGAAATTCAAACAAAGGAAACTATTAGGCGAAAAATAGATAAGTAATTTAAATAAATATAAATTGTGAATTATGTATATGAATTCAATTATATATCCAATAATTGATAAATTGAATAAAAATTTGAAAAATGTATTTTTAAAAGATTTTAAAAATGTAATATTTTACCCTTATGTTATTAACAAAAAAGAGACAACACCCTTTATAACTATTTTATTACAAAAATATAAGGAACTAAATGATTTTAATTTTATCAAACTGAATATTACAAAAAATGAATATTATAAATGTGATATTCAATGTTATTTTGATGATTATATCAAAAAAATTGTTCAACAAAAAGATATAGAATTCAATGGTTATTATTATTACGATGACAAAATTTATTTATTCTATAATTTGACAAACTGTAGTAAAATAATCAATTACGACCCTTATTCTAGTGATAATGGTTGTGATACATGTTTATGTACTTTAAGTGAAATAATTAATGATACTAAAATATATAACATAAATATAAACAAAGAAGCTTATGATTTTTTAATTAAAAATTCAGAGTTGTTATTTTTAAAAGATAAAAATAATATTCCTTATGAAATTCCAGTTATTGGGTATGTAGGAACGTCAAGAAAAAATGTTAAATTTAATTATATATTCGGCGCAACATCGTGTATTGATGGAATAATGGGTTCTTATTATTATTTTACAAATTATACTAACGCAATACAACAAGCTTCAAATAATGGTGGTATAATTAGATTTGCAATATTTTTAGGTGATGTGTTTGTTAAATTAAATTCACATCCTAAAAACAGATTGAAATATGATATTGATAATTCTATAATTAAACAAAAATTATTGATTGATGATTCAAATGAAGCTTTAACAATGAGGGTAACCGATTATGATGGTAAGTGGGCTTTAGAGAGAGATAGTTTATATTTAGGAGTTATAGAATTGGATAATGGTTTTTTTATGAAAAATACTCCTTTGTATGTGTTGAAAAATATTAATCAACATGTATCGTTGAGTTATCATTATGTTTAATAAAAATATAAGGAGTTGTATTTTAAATAATTATATTCTAAATAATTATATAATATGTCATTCAGCGATATAATAACGTTGTTAGGTTTTTCCTTATTGTTTTTTTATAGTTTATCAAAAATATTGGTTTTTTATGGTATTAATGAGGATGTTTATGGAGTATTTATATTATTCTATATGTTCTTAATATTATCAAAAATAATATTACCTAATAAATATCCATCAATTTTATAGCACGTCATCTATATTTTGAATTACTTTTATATTTGTTTTAGTATTTTCTATTATTTTTATAAGGATATCAGGATCTATTTTATCACAAAGATTATCTGTAATTTCACTTTCAATTGGATTACGATTGTTTATTTTTTTGAAAGATAAAATAAATTCCGATACTATGTTTTTATTAAGTTCATAATTATTTTTAATTTCGTTTTCTTTATCATTTTGAAATTTTACTATATTATTAATTTTTTTGGTAATGTTTTCTGCTGAAGACCATGTGTTTATAAACTCATTTGTTGGAACAAGACCATCACAAATTTCAGGTTTAAATATTTTGCTGAAAGATAAAGATTTATTAAATGATTTTTTGAATATATTAATTATTTTTTCTGGTATGTTGGGACTCGTTTCCATCAATCTATCGTATTCTTCTTTGCTGTTTTTAATCATTTGTTGCACGTCAATTCTCTCTCTGGGGTGTTTCGCAAGTTCAATTTTCAGATTTCTATAAAATTTGCCCCATGCTATACTTGCAACACGATGAGCTTCATTTAATTGTGTTATTTTCAGAAATTGTTGTATTGTTGTTATTATACCGGCAATTATATTGAACGTACCTACAAGCATTCCAAAATAACCTTGATATGCAGGTGGTACTCTTTGTTGTGCGAAATTTGCTGTACCTGTTAAAGTAGATATTATAATTACAGGAATTGTGTACCATGTATTCAATGAAGAATACATACCATTGGATTTTGAATGTAACCATCTATAACACATTGCTTTGTCTGCCCATTCTACTAAAATTTTCTCGTGTTCTACACTCCAATCAATTGTTGTTTTGACTAATGTATCTATTTTTTTTACGTCTTCTATATTATCTTCCATATAATATACAATTATAAGAAAAATATAATTATATATTATGGAACATAAATTTAGAACTCTAAAAAATGATTTTAAAATAATAACAGATATTAGATTTGATATAACAAATACAATTTACTTGTTGCATAACAAAATACAAAAAATGAATTCATTTTATAGTGAATTTATTAGAAATAATAAATCACAAATATTTATTTTTGGTTTAGATTCATTTAGATTTCAAAGTAAATTGATAGTTATTGAATATGATGATATGAAACGCATGTTTTTAAGTATAAGCAATAGAATGTATTGTGAGTATTTTAAGTTATACAAGTTAATTGTTTCGTATATAAATGAAAATATAAATGATACAAAAATTAATGAACATATAAATGGTTTGAATTTTCCTGTATACAAAGATCTTGAACCATTCAAAGATTATGATTTAAAAATATTGTTGGATATTCATGAAAATATAATAATATTACTAGATAATATTTATGTTAATATGAATAAAAAAGAAAAGGATTTGTTGGTTCACAAAACTAAACAATGTTCAGGTTTTAATATTGATAATTTTGTATCTTCGTTTAATCATAATATTGTTATGATAAAAGAGAATTTGTCATTATTTATTACATATATAGATTTTTTTCATAAAACACATAAAAAATATATGACGAAATTATTAAATAAAATAAAATTGATGTTGAATGATATTGATAATGATATTAATTTAGACCTTATAAGTAAAACTGATACAATATATAATAAGCTGGATGATTTAGATTCATCATTAGATGGTTCCATATTAGACCAAGATAAAAATATTGTTTTAACAAAAAATGATTTGATAGATATTAAAAAGGTTAAAACAGAATTAATATTAAATCCGATTGTAGAAATATTGGAAAATAAATCAATTATTAACGACAATTATCTAAAATCTTCTACAATTATTGAAACGATAAATGATATTATTGTTACCCCTATTACAAAAAATGTAGATTCTTATGTCAAAAATAATAATACTATAACTGATATAATTTCAAATGAAACTGATATAATTTTAAATGAAACTGATATAATTTTAAATGAAACTGATACAAATGAAAATGAAACTGATATAAATGAAAATGAAAATGAAATAGGTATAATTGCAAATGAAAATGAAACAGGTATAATTGCAAATGAAAATGATATAATTGCGTGTGAAACAGGTATAATTGCAAATGAAACTGATATAAATTCACATAAAAAGAACAGATGAAACAATAATCACAATTCCGCTTGTAGTCGGTTTCTTTTTTCTCTCAAAAGTAAATTATATAATTCTTTTTTGAGAGAAGAGTATTAATATTTTTTTTGTTTCAATGATCACAATTCCGCTTGTAGTCGGTTTTTTCCCTCAAAAGTAAATTATGTAATTCTTTTTTTTCTCTCGAAAGTAAATTATATAATTCTTTTGTGAGAGAAGAGTATTAATATTTTTTGCGTAGCAAAAACACCCGACCACAAGCGGAATTGTGAGAGAAGAGTATTAATATTTTTTTGTTTCAATGATTTTGATAAATAAAGTATATTTGTATTTTAACTATTCTTTTTTCTCTCAAAAGTAAATTATATAATTCTTTTTTGAGAGAAGAGTATTAATATTTTTTTTGTTTCAATGATTTTTATAGATAAAGTATATTATTGTTTCAACTATTCTTTTTTCTATCAAAAGTAAATTATATAAATGTTTTTGAGAGAAGATTTATATAATATTTTTTTGTTTCAATGATTTTTATAGATAAAGTATATTATTGTTTCAACTATTCTTTTTTCTCTCAAAAGTAAATTATATAATTCTTTTTTGAGAGAAGAGTGATTAATATTTTTTGCGTAGCAAAAACACCCGACTACAAGCGGAGTTGTGAAAGCGGAATTTTGAAAGCGGAATTGTGAATACTGACTTTCTAATATTTAAGGAATTAACAGAAATTGTTAATTTAAGTTAATTTTTAAAAAAATTGATTTAAAAAAAAATATATATATTAACAATATATAACGAAAATGGTTAAATATTCATGCGAACGATGTGGAAAGGAATTTTCTCAAAAATCTCACTATGATTCTCACAATAGACGCAAAACGCCTTGTGAAAATAATGCTGATAAAATTAAGGCAATGGTAGATAAAGCAGTTGAAGAAAAATTAAAAGAATTAAATAATAAAAAATGGATTTTTGAAAATGAAGTTAATACGCCTATGAATGAACTTAATCACATTAATAAATTGATTGTTGAAAATGACGTTAATACCAATATGAATGAAATAAACCACAATAAAAAATTAAAAGTTGTATCTATGTTTGCAGGTTGTGGCGGATTAGATTTTGCTTTTCATAAACAATCAGATAATTTTGATGTAATATATGTTAATGATTTTGATCAAGATTCATGTGATACATATGAAAAATATTATAAACATAAACCAGAATGTGGTGATATTGCCAAAATTACTACAATTCCTGATTGTGATATATTAACGGGTGGCTTTCCTTGTCAGGGTTTTTCAGTTGCAAATTTATACAGGAAAGAATCAGATAGTAGAAACAAACTATATTTGGAATTAGTAAGATTATTGAAATATAAGCGTCCAAAATATTTCATATTTGAAAATGTAAAAGGAATACAATGTTTAGGTGGATATGAAAATAATAAGGATAAAAAAAATAGTAATGGCAGGATATTTAAAATAATAGTTTCAGATTTGAAACAATGTGGATATAATGTTCATACAAAGTTATTTAAAATGAAATGGTATGATATACCACAAAATAGAGAAAGAGTAATATTTATTGGAATTCGTAATGATATTGCTGCTAATATTATATTTAATTGGCCTGAAGAAAAACAAGAGATAACAAAGACATTACATGATGCCATTGGTGATTTACCAATTGATTATGATGAAAATATACAACATATTGGGACAAAACATAAAGTTAAAATTACTGGATATATGGGTAATAGAAAATTAGAATGGAATAAAATTTCACCTACTATAACTGGACGAGGTGGTGGTGGAGGTGGTCCAGTAATTAATGTTCATCCCAGTGGAAAAAGAAGAATGACTGTAAGAGAATATGCTAGAATACAAACTTTTCCTGATGATTTCATATTTAACGGTTGTATTTCTTCTATGTATAGACAGATAGGGAATGCTGTGCCACCTAAATTCTCATTTATTCTAGCAGACTTAATGCATAAATTAAATAGTCAGTTATAATTAATTCTAGGAGACCCTCTGGTGATACGAGGACAAGATAATTTACTATAATCTTTAATAATTATCCATCCTTTATCTTTATAAACTATGATTAGAGTCATATTAATTGCTTCTTTACGGATGCAATCATTTAACATTTCCTGCAAAGATTTATTCCCCATATTATATATAATATCATCAATATACTCACTATTTAAACTATCATATATCACCTTAGTATCTACTTTTATTTTTTTAAGTTCTTCTAAATTTTTATTTAATTCCATAAGATTTGTTTTAGATAATTCACATCGGTCGATACCTTCTAATATAGTTAATATTGAAGAACCATTTTTTTTATTTATAGAACTATGAAATTTTTTTGCCAATTCACATGATTGTTCATACTTTTCGATCCATGCTACAAATAGATTTACAATTTTTCTAAATATTTTTCTCATTTCCTGAGTACATTCTGCTCCTAATGTACAATCATCATGTGTCATATCTTTTACACTTATATTACCTATATTTGGATGTTTTAGATCCACAGTGCTATTTTGTCCTCCAATTGGTGAAGTTATATTTAATTCATATGCTAATTTTTCTTCACCATTTCCTACACATTTTTTGTTGCTTTTGAATGGTATATCTTTTGATTTATTACTCCATGAATATATTTTATCATGAACTATTTCTGGTTGAATTTTAGTTTCCATATTGTTTTCTTTAAGTATAAAAATAAGTTTTTATTTTAAATCAATTTTTTTGTAATAACAATTCCGCTTTCAACATAATGTTAATTGTAATATTGCTTTCTTTGTGAATTATAATATTGTTTTCTGTATTATTTGAAATCAATTTTTTATCTACTGCTTTATCTATTAAAGCCTTGATTTTTGTCTTTTTGAATTTCGCAAGGATTTTTACGACTGATGTGTTTGTCGTAGTGTGATTTTTGAGAAAAGGTTTTAGCACATTTTTCGCAACTATATTTACCCATTTTAGTTATATAGTGTATAAATTTTATTTATATATTGTTTAACTAAAAATACCCAAATGTGTTTTTCTGAAACAATACCGATTAATAAAATTCTACTTATTTACATAAAAAATATGTAATAAATATAATAAATGTAATTTTGTTTTGTTCCGTTTTAAACATGTAATGGTGTAAATGCAAAGAAAAAAGATATAAATCCATTTGAAAGAGATAACTTCGTTGATATATTTTAAATGAAAAAGAAACATGTATAATTTCAAATGAAAGTGATATAGATGTAAATAAAAGTGATATAATGATAAAATATTAAAACTATAAAGTAAAACTGTGAATATATATAAATTATATTATTTACGTATATTCGTAGTTTTAATATATATAATAAAAATGAAAT
>Ga0335396_10007878_pt1 | contig 10063 bp, 8 predicted proteins | sample FRY02_FD_205743 | JGI IMG/M metagenome (GOLD analysis project Ga0335396, IMG submission 205743) | Freshwater microbial communities from Lake Fryxell liftoff mats and glacier meltwater in Antarctica - FRY-02 (spades assembly) (version 2) | ecosystem: Environmental > Aquatic > Freshwater > Ice >... | reverse complement strand
AGCACGCGGTCGGAGCCGAGCGTGGCGTCCGGGATGTTTTTCAAGCCGGAATCGCGCGCCAGCTTGAGCGCCTTCTCCGCGTCCTCGACGCACTTTTGCATCGGGTAGAGATAACCTTTGTCCCACTCCCACATGTCGCGGCTGACGATGTTGCCACGTAGATCGGCGTTGCCCAGACTGGCCTGCGCCCAGAGGTAATTGTTGTCGAACACGTCGAACCACCAGTCATTGTCATAAATGATCGGGTTGTCCGGGCCGACGCCCGTGGGGTGAACCGCGCCATTCTTGACCGTGTGTTCGGGCACGACGGCTTGCGTGGTAAGCGTGGTAAACAGCAGCAGGTGCAGAGCACAACCGGCCACCGCGAGTCGGGCCGGAAAATGGGACCAGCAAGACGTGCGCAGCGTGGAGATGACCTTGGCAATCCGGTCGCCACTGAAATTGGATTTTATGGGTGATTTGTAACCCTCGATTTCGGCCCGCGCAAGGAGAATTGCCTTAAATCCTTGGACGATTCAATCGCGCGTGGCGCGTTCGATCCTTGATGATCAACCCACCAGGCTTCGCCGCACCACCGACATTGTTTCCCGTTGGCGTTGTTCGACGAATGCGCGAGCCTTCACCACCTTCGCCTTCGCCGTTTCAGGATCTTTCGCCATCGCCAGCACCGCGGGCACGAGCCCCTTGATCTCCTCCTCATTGTCGAAGTCGAACAACCACTCGCCCACGCCGATGTCGCGCCACCTGACGCCCTTGCTGGTCTGCTCCGCGAACCGGCACACGATGGCCGGCACCCCGTTGCCGATGCACATGATCGGCGAGTGCATCTCCAGAGCGAACATCCCGGCGCGGCCGAGATAGGTGCTCAACGCCTCGTCCGTCAGCCAGAACTTCTCGCGCCAGACCACGCGCCCGCGCACATCGGCGGGCAGCTTGTCCACGATCCAGCGCTTGCCGACCGTCATCTGGCTCATGTCCTCGGGAGAGATGAGCACCTTGAGCGATGTCTCGCGGACGACGGCGGTGATCGCCTCGCGCAACGGCGCGTGATCGTGTTCCGCCATCGCCTCGTTGCGGGCGTGGCGTTGGTTGGCGCGGGCATCCATCGGCGTGCCGCGGATTTCCCAATACGGCGTCCAGCGCAGCCGCGGAATGCAGCACAGGAACTTCCCCTCCTCCAGAGCGTTCGCCTGGAGAAACGCCGTTGCCTTCGCGTCGTCCCGCACGTCACAGGCGAACGCGCCGTCCGGGCCGAACTCCATGACCGGGCACGTCACGCCGTCGGCCTTCGCCTTTCCGAGCGACACGGAACCGCGGAAGAAGGCGAACTTCGCCCCGCTGAGAATGTCTTTGTCCCGGCCCCCGGTGAAGAACGAGCCGTGGGTGATGGTTTTAGAATGGTGACTTTTGTCGCGTCATGAAGCGCTTTATTTCCGCTTTGGTCAAGGCGCGGTTGAACATGGCGCGACCGCCGTTTCCAGCCGCTGTGGCCCTCTGACCGGCCCTCCTGGAGGCTACGACCACCTATCGGGGGCTGGTGGGCCGCCCGCCCACCAGCCCCAAAGGCCGGCCAAGCACTTGGCAAGAGACAATTCTGCCGCGTTTCGCCCTGACCTTGACTGGCCACACCTGGCCAGCCACACTCAAGCCATGTCAAAAAAGAAAATGCCTATCAGTATGCCACACCAATTCCAATGTGTTCGCCAGACTGTTCGCCAGACGGCGGCAATCTTGATGGCTTGCGGCCTCATCGCCAGCCTGCTGCCGGGCTTCGCCGCCGCGCAAGACCCGTCCACCCCGGAAAGACCTCGTTACATGGCATTGACTGACATCACAGGTGATCCTGACGATCAACAGTCTTTAGTGCGTTTGATGGTGTATTCGAATGATATTGAAATTGTTGGTATTTTTCTAGCGCCATTTGGTTCCATGACCGGAGCAGAAAGTGCCACTCATTCCGTAATTAGCGGTTACGAACAGGTTCGACCAAATCTGTTGTTGCACGATGATAGATATCCAACGGCCGATTATCTACGTAGTGTTGTCAAAAAACATCGTTCCTATCCTGATGGTCACGGTGATTTTGGTCAGGGTGCAGGCGTATGGCAGGATCATGTAGGAGAGGGCAAATCGACCGAAGCGTCGAACTTCCTAATTCAAGAACTAGAAAAGGATGATCCGAGACCATTGTGGTGCGGCATCTGGGGTGGACCAGTAGTGCTTTCCCAAGCGTGCTACGATATCTGGAACAGTGGAAGAACTGAAGCTAGAAAAATTGAGTTGTTAAATAAGATTCGAGTATGGGATGTTCTTACACAGGATGCTAGTTACTTCTATGTAGAACAGTACCTGTCACAATACGTACACTGGTGCAAGTCAGATACATCATGGATTGGTATGTACAAATTCGATTTTCCTGGTGCGCCTAACAGCAACTGTGATTTGTCTTGGGCAAATGCCAACATAGTTAATAACCATGGTGCACTTGGAACAAAATATCCTGCTTCGGCATCAGGTCCTTCAGGTGTCAAAGAAGGAGATACTCCTTCCTATACATTCTTAATTCCCAATGGTCTCAACCCTGATTTTGTAGAGGATTGGGGAAGTTGGGGTGGACAGTTCAAGCGTTCGGGCGGTCAGTCTGCCAAATCAGGATTTGGCAATAGTGGTGCAGGACCAACTAGATGGACAGATGAAGAGAACGCACTGTTGGCTGGAGGAGAGAATTGGCTTAAGAGGCTCACAGCGGTTGCTCGTTGGCGTGATGATATGAACCGTGATTTTGCAGCTAGAATGGATTGGTGTGTGATGAACAAGTCTGGCGCAAACCATAATCCGGTGGCGGCATTCAACGGTGACAAATCATTAAATGTAGTATATTTGAATGCAAGTGCTGGTCAAACTGTTCAATTGAGTGCATTAGGATCCTCTGACCCGGACGGAAATACAATTTCTTATCGTTGGACGCACTACTTCGAGGCGGAAAAGAGTTCTGGCAAAGGGTTCTACAATAACGGATCAGAGATATCAATTAGTAATTCAACTTCTATGAACGCTAGTCTTACAGTGCCGTCTTCAGCTGCAGGTAAGAACATTCATGTCATTCTTGAAGTTGCTGACAACGGGACATGGAACATGAAGAGCTACCGTAGAATTATCATCAAAGTAAGCACTTGAGCAGAATTAATAAGCCCAGCGCCTGCCATGGCAGGCGCCCTGGTCGCACCGGCCAGCAAGAGAAAGAACGCTTGGAGGGAAGGCGTGGTGGTGATATGGTGGATTGCTAGGCCACACATCAGAACTCGAGGACTACGGTATTCGCTGCTTGTTTGCCTGATGCTATTGTCAGAGCAGTTCAGAATTCAGACAAAGGAAACGATGCGAACAGTCACGCTAATCGGTATTGGTTTGCTCGCGGCCTTTTCGTCGGCACGCGCCGAAACTGTCCAGCCGGCGGACGGCGCTGATGCGGTCTTCAAGCCGGCGCTGTCGTGGATGGTGCCGCAGACGGCAGCGGAGATCCGCGACGCGGTGGAAGCTCGCCGGGGAAAGACTGAGCTGTCAAAACTCGCGGACAGCATGGAACCGGGCACGTGGGCCCAGCTCGAAACGACCATGCCTGAAGATCTCTGGCAGGCCCCCAGTAAAAAGCGATTGCACATCGGCACATGGTCGGACGACGCGCACTGGGACAGCCGGACCGGGCAGTTCCTGTTCTTCGGGGTGCGGCAGGCGCGTAAGTTCGTGGCGTACTCGGAAGTGAACAACACGTGGCGCGTGATCGAGTTCGAAGGCGTCAACAACGCCCCGGCCGTGGCCCAGCAATTCGGCCACCAGTACTCCGGCAATGCGCTGGATCTTCAGCGGAGTCAGCTCCATATCAAGGACCGGCGCTACGACATCCGCATGGGCACATGGGCAGTCACGCCCAGCTATGAGAAGTCGTCCCGAGAGAAAGCCATGACCCGTACCTGGTCGTCGGCCATGGACGGCCTGTTTGTCCTGCTATTCCAGGATTCCGGCAGACTGCGCTACCTCAAAGCAGGTGCCGAGAACTGGACCAACCTGGACGAGATCCCTGTCCACGGCTATCACAGCATGGCCCGCGACAATCCGTTTCGTCAGGAAGTGCTCTTTGCGGGGGGAAACGATTCGAGCCGCGTGGTTGCGATCACCAAGGACGGCAAGGCGAAGCGCATGAAAGATTTCCCGTTCCCCGAAGGCTTCACCATTCGCACGGGTATTCTGACGGTGGATCCGCGCTCGGGCCGCTACTTGTTCAAGATCGGCACGAAGTTCGTCGAGTTGGACAGTGCGGCAAACGAGTACCGGCTTGTGGCCGACTTCGCGAAAACTCCATGGCCCTTCGGTAAACACGAATCACCGCTGGTGGCGTTCATTCTCGAATATGGCGTGACCATGTGGGCCGACAGGAAGGTCATGTTGTACAAGCACAAGGCCTGCTCGGGCGAACCCTTGCCGGACGCTGCCCCGGACAAGGACCCGAAATAGCAGGGGGTTGATTCCGGCACACGGCTTTAGAAAAGGAACGCGCGATGATGCCTTGCCGGACACTGGTGCGGGTCTGTTTTGTCTGCGTCGCGGTGCCTTGGTTGATCCTGATTGGTGTATAGGGATCACTGACAGTGAGAATCTGGGCGCCGGGTGAATGAGAGAATTGGCAGCCGCAGTGGCGTCATTCGGTGTATCGTGCTCTCCCTGCCCCGGATTTCGCATCGGGGATTTCGTCGATCCGCTGTGCCGTTATGGGAAGGCGGATTCAACCCCCTCCGACCCCGGGCCTTCGGCGGGAAGGGGGCCGAGGGGTTGAAAAAGCAAATTCCTAGCAATCAATAATCTTCTTGCAAAAGCTCAAACGGTGCTTAACCATTTCTTATGAGGGAAAAATGCAAAGGAGCTGACATGATCTTGACCTATCTCTTGAAACGAACCTTCCTCGCCGCGGCGGTGGTCGCGCTGAGTGTGCTCCCCAGTCTGCACACACAGGCTGCGGGACTGGAGAAGGAGGGAGGCAATCTGCCTGTCGCAGAGTTCGAGAAGCTACATAAGATGATCAAGCCGCAGGCAGGCGAATCTCGCTGGATGGAGATTGACTGGTATCCCAACATCTGGGAAGCGCGGCAGAAGGCCGCGAAGGAAGGCAAGCCGCTCTTCATCTGGGCTGGCAGCGGCGGCGCGCCTGCGGCGGGTTGCTGAACGGCGGGTCGCTTGGGCCGTGAGCCCAATTTGTGGACCGACGCCAGCATCAAGCTCATCAAGGAGAACTTCATTGCCGCGGCGGTGCCGACCGAAGTGCAGGATGCGAAAGGCCCGGAGGGGGAGTTTCTGCGCGATGCTGGCATCAAAAAACACTGGGTGACAAGCAGCGGGTACATGAGCTGCGTGTCGCCCAGCGGCAAGTGGCTGGGAGGTGCGCCTTCTACCAAGGTGCTGGAAACATTCCAGAAGCTGCCGGAGACCGAACGCAAGCCGGGTGCCGTTGTGGTGCGCGACCTGGAACCAGCCGAGAAGGTGATTCCCTCTCCGCCGGAGGGAGGTCTGATTCTCAAGGTGCACGGACGTTTCATGAGCCGCAACGACGAGGGCCAGTTGCGCCATGCCAAGAAGGAGGATTTTCGCAGCATCTTTACATTCATGCTGTCACCGAACACCGAATACATGTGGCTAACGAAGGATGAATGGCAATCATTGGTGCCCGCCAAACCCGTCAAGGGGGAAAAGCTGCCGGTCGCCTCGGCCATTAGCGAACGCATGGCTCGCTTCCATCTATCGCCCGCCCGTGCATTGACCAGCGAAGACGGTATTGCGCCCAAAACGGCGATCAAAAAAGCTGTCTTGACGATCGTGGTGGACGACGTTTCCACTGACCGGATTCGTCTGAGCCTGCAAGGCTTGATCCACTGGGGCAGCGACTATGACGCAGCCAAGGCCACTTCGCCCAATGGGCCGCTCGGCTTCGGTTTCGCGACGCCGATCCACGGCATCCTGGAATACGACCGGACGAAACGCGCCTTTGTTCGCTTCGACATCGTCGCCCCCGGAGACGTGTGGGGCCGCTGGGGAGACGCCAACGGCAAGAGTCAGGGTGTCGAGCGTCCGGGGCGTACTCCGGTCGGCTTCGCGTTCGAACTGTCCAAGGGCGAATCGCCCACCGATCGGCTTCCGCCCGCCGGCAATGGCGGCCGCGCCTTACGGGCGGGCTACTTCACCACCGGCAAGCAGTTGGCACTCCCGCCCAGGTAAATTTAAGCGATTGGGAGCCGAAAAGCGGCCAAATCAACCCGGGCGCGCCCGGGGCAAGACATTGATGAAACTGGGCTTTCAATAGAATTGATAAAAGTCAGAGCTGCAGTTTCATAAGAGTCAGTAAATTTCCCGGATACTGGGAGTCCAAGCCCGATTCGGAATCCCATCCCGCTTGACGCGAAGGGCATTTCCAGCCAAAATGAACGGAAATGAACGCTTTATCCCCTTCCTCCCCCGCAACCCCCTCCATCCCCGGCCCGCCGGTGGCGGGGAAGCCGTTGAGGCGTAAAAGCAATTTTCTAGCAGCCCCCCTCCCGGGCGCGCCCGGGGAAAGACATCGAGGAAACGGGGTTCAGAGCTCCAGTTTCATAAGAGTAGTAGTAATCGCTACCTTTTTCACCATTAACCTGACCGGTTTCGCCCAGGACAAGGAAGGGCCACTCGCCCAACTGCCAAGCAAACCGGGTGCGCACGTCGAGAAGATCAAGGCGTTGGGCGACAACGAATGGCTTAAACTCGGTGCGCCCGCCGCCGACCCGAAGTGGGGCAAGGCACGGGGCAGTTCATGGGGCGCTAAAGCCATGATCCTCGCACCGGACAAGCGAGGAGCCTTTCTCTTCGGAGAAGGAGTCCACGCCTACGTCAAGCCGGACGGCCACGTCATGGACGACCTGTGGTTCTATGACATCAACGCCCACGCCTGGATGTGCCTCTATCCCGGTACAAACACGAAGACGTTCTCGCAGCGGGTCAAGGACAAGGAACTCTTGATTGATGAGGACGGGCAGTTGATCGACAAGGAAAAACAGACCATTCCTCTCCAGACCATTCCTCTCCATACACTGGTTCATGCTTGGGGCTACCTCAGCTACGATTCCGACCAGAAAAAATTCGCCTTCCTGAGTTGGAACGGCACGGCGGGCAGCAAGATTCCCCGGTATTTCTTGGGCGGCGAGAAGCAAATGGAAGAGGGGCTGAAACTGCTGGAGGAACAACTTAAGGGCAAGAAGGAGCGGGTCTTCTCGCCGTGGTTTTACGACGTGGCTTCGGGCAAGTTCGAGCGATCACCTGCGAACAACTCGACGGCCATCAACGCTGGAGGGTTTCCGCAGTTCCACTACCTCCCGTCCACGAAGCAGTTCTTCGCCGTCGGGTCAGCCACGGTGGCGATTTACGATCCCGCCAAGAACCAGTGGAGCGATGCCAAACCAAAAGGCCCAAGCCCCAAGGGTTATGACGGCTGCGGTTGCTACGATTCCAAGCGCAATCGGTTCTACCGAAACGACGGTGACGACTCCAAAGGCGAAGGACTCATGGCCTACGACATCGAGAGCAATTCCTGGAGCCACCTTAAACCCACGGGAACAGCCCCGCCACCAGCAAGCACCAACGGTGCGTTCTACGAGTACGACGCTCGCCTCGACATCGTCGTGGCGATCCACTTCAAGGGAAAGACGCCCGGCATCTATGCTTACAACCCGACGACGAACTCATGGGCAGACCCGGTTACCTTTCCGGCTGATGTCCCTAAGTTTCAATACGCCGCCAACACCTGTTACGACAGTGAATTGAATGCCTACTTCTGCCACGTCGCCGGGGACAGCAACGATGACGGCGTAGTTTGGGTGTATCGGTACAAGAAGTGAGGCCGTCTTCTTGGGCAACCTTGAAGGCAGAGTCGAACCGTTGCGGCATCGAATAGCGGCGGGATAAACTACAGTGCACAAAGGGGCCTACTGCCGACCAGCAGAGAATCTGGCGATTTTCGGCGAGTTTTTTCTTCCCGAGTCGGATACCATGGAGACCTGATTATGAAAACGCGCGCCCTTTTCTCCTGTCTCCTGCTGCTCGCAATGCCATCGCTCGACGCCGGTGAATACGCCGACGACCCGGCGATCATCGCCCTTCTCGACGGTCTCGGCGAAAGGACGGCGATCGTGCTTCCACCCTTGGTATCCGAGTGCGGGAAGGTGACGCTCTACGGCTGCGCCACCCACGGGCCGGCCGGGCGCGATTACTGCAACAAGCTGGCCTACGCGCCAGATCGCGGCACCGCGCTCTACGCGGGCGGCAGCCACCAGACGCTGCGCTCGAACGATGTGTGGGAACTCCATCTCGGTTCCAATACCTGGCACATGCTCTTCGCTCCCGACGGAGGAAACCATGCCCTCCTGAAAGGGTCGCTCTACTTCCATGCGGTGCCGAAGTTGACGAAGAATCCGCAAACGGTTCTGCCCGAGAACGAGCGGAAGGAATTCGAGAAAGCAAAGGCCTGGTGGACGGAGAATGCGGTTTATAAGGATGGTCACGTGGTCACGCGCAACGGCGGGCCGATCATGCCCGTGCATACCTGGGATGCCTTCACCTACGACGAACGGGCGGGACTGCTGCTGTGGACACTGGGAGCGGGTCCCGGAAGCGATGCGAAATACCATGGCATCATGGCGGGCGTGCCTCCCGTGAAAGGAGACCCGCGTTACACGAACATGTGGACTTTTGACCCGAAAAAGAAGACGTGGCAGCACTATCGCACGGAACCGAAGCATCCCCGTTTCGAGGGCATGGGCGCAAGCTTGTGCTACATTCCGGAACTCGGGAAATCGCTCTACTACGTGGCGGCGCAGAATGTGAGTCCTCACGACTTCGAAATGTGGAGCTATGACGCGAAAGCCGACCACTGGGAGGAATTGCGGCCCAATGGCGGCAAGTCTATCAGCAAGCTGGTCAACGACCTGAAGGTCGCCCCGGGCTCCGAGTTACAGAGCGCCTACAGTGCGAAGCACGGAAAGCTGGTCGGCGTGCTCGGCGCGGACACTTACGCCTATGACATCGGGAAAAACGAATGGGCGAAGGTCTGTCACGACGAGCGGATCAACGCGCACGATGCGACCACGTCCTTCGCGTACGACAGCAATGCCGACGTCTTTCTCCTTGCGGCCCCTAAGAGCAAGACCGCCCCCCTGGCGGCGTTCTCGCTGGTCACGGGAAAGTGGGAAGTGATCGAGCCCGCCGGTGACACGTATCCCAACGCCCAGTATGGAAACCCCAGGGGTTACTACGATCCGGAGCACAATGTTTTCCTGATCCACAATGGAGATACCCGTAACTTCTGGGTCTACCGCCACGCGAGGTCGCGCCCACGGTGATCCCGTGTTATTCCTTTCCCCCCTCGACAATACCAAACCAAGATATCCCATGAAGCCCCTCTTCCTTCCCGCGATTCTCCTTCTCGCCATCTCGGCTCATGCCGAAGAGACGCAAGCCGGTTTCTCTCTCAGGGATCAGCCCGGCGAGCATCTGGATGTCCTTTCCAACGGGAAGACCCTCGCCCGTTACATGTATGCGCACGATCCCTCGACGAAGGAATCACGCACCGTCACTTACAAGCCTTACCTTCATGTTTTCGACAAGGACGGTGCCGTCCCGATCACCAAGGGACCGGGCGGACTGTTTCCCCATCATCGCGGCATTTTCGTGGGTTGGAATTCAATTTCCCGGAGTAATAGTAGTAATCCCCTTGTTTGCGTTGTTTACCGTTTCTAAGGTCCTGCCATGCTGAAGGTCTTGCCATGCCAAAGCCACGATTGATAATCCGTGCAACCCTAGGGCGATCAATTGGTTTAATCTGGGATGCGGGTGGTTTGGTTGAGCAGGGTGAGGGCTTGGCGAGGATAGCTCGCGTAGTGATCGAGGGCGGCGTTGAGCGAGCCATATTCTTCCCAGTCGATACGCGCCAGTAAGGCCCCGCGCATTAAGGCCAAGTTCTTCGCTCCTTGCCCTGTCCGACGGGGACTGC
>Ga0335396_10007876_pt1 | contig 10064 bp, 9 predicted proteins | sample FRY02_FD_205743 | JGI IMG/M metagenome (GOLD analysis project Ga0335396, IMG submission 205743) | Freshwater microbial communities from Lake Fryxell liftoff mats and glacier meltwater in Antarctica - FRY-02 (spades assembly) (version 2) | ecosystem: Environmental > Aquatic > Freshwater > Ice >... | reverse complement strand
GTGAAATGGGTATAAGCCTCGTAAGCCAAGCCAAAGTGACCTTGATTATCAGGGCTATAAACCGCTTGCTGCATGGATCTTAACAAAACTGTTTGTAGTAATTGCTCATCAGGACGGCCTTTAATCTGGCTCATTAATTTAGCATAGTCTTTAGCATGCGGCTTATCACCACCGCCTACACCAAAGCCAAACTCCGCCATAAAGGTTCTGAGTAATTCAAGCTTTTCTTCCGTTGGCCCTTGATGGACGCGATAAATCGCCGTGTGTTTTTTGCTTTCTAAAAAGTTGGCCGCACAGACATTGGCTGCCAACATACACTCTTCAATAATCTTGTGCGCTTCATTGCGTGAAGTTGGCACAATACGGTCAATTTTGCCATCATCGTTAAACATCATCATGGTTTCAACGGTGTCAAATTCGATTGCTCCACGTTTTTGACGTTGCACTAACATGGCTTTGAAGAGCGCATACAAATTCTGCACATGCGGCATCACGTGCGCATACTCTTTTGCTGTTTCACCTTGCGGATTTTCGAGCATATCGCTCACTTTGGTGTAAGTCATCCGCGCTTTAGACAGCATCACTGAGGGATAAAACGTATATTTCCCAACAACGCCGGTTGCATCCACTTGCATATCACACACCATGCATAAGCGCTCAACATCTGGGTTTAATGAACATAAGCCATTCGATAAAGCCTCGGGTAACATCGGAATCACGCGTCTTGGGAAATAGATCGAATTACCGCGGTCTATCGCATCTTTATCCAGCGCATCATCAGGCTTAACGTAAAAACTCACATCAGCAATCGCCACCACCAAGCGCCAACCAGCGCCTTGCGGCTCTGCATAAACGGCATCATCAAAATCACGTGCCGTTTCGCCATCAATCGTAATCAGTGGCAATTCACGCAAATCAATTCGGTCTTGATAGTCACTAGGCTGCACCGTTTTAGGAATCGCTTCCGCTTGTGCGGTTGCTTTTGCAGAGAACTCATGGGGCAACTTATGTTTACGCAGGGCAATTTCAATTTCCATACCGCTATCCGCATAATTGCCTAAAATTTGCACCACTTTACCCATCGGGTGAGCATGTTTAGAAGGTTGCTCAGTCATTTCCACAATGACAATTTGACCGACTTTAGCACCCATATCAAGATGGTAAGGAATAAGAATATCTTGATTAATCCGTTTATCTTCAGCTGCAACAATCGTCACGCCTTTGCCTTGCATCACGCGACCAACCAAGGTTTCGTTAGTGCGTTCAAGCACTTCGACGATTTTACCTTCTGGCCTACCTCTTCTATCTAAACCGCTAATGCGCACCATGGCACGATCACCATGCATCACTTGTTGCATTTCTTTATTAGATAAAAACACATCTTCTGGATGTTGTTTTTTATCATCAGGCGCTAAAAAGCCAAAGCCATCTGGATGACCTTGCACTACACCTGCAATGGCTTCAATTTTGTCTGGTAAGCAAAGCAAGCCTTTGCGATTACGCATGACCTGCCCTTCACGCTCCATCGCATTCAAGCGTCGGCCAAAAATCTCTTGCTCTGCTTCGGCGATTTCTAATAAATCATAAAGCGTATCTAATAAAACTGGCACGCCTTGCTCTGTTAACACTTGCAAAATCAGCTCGCGACTAGGCAATGGCGTTTCATATTGCGCGGCTTCACGCTGTGCATGCGGGTCTTTATTGCGGAGAGAAGTTGTCTTCTTTGGCATCTAGGCTTTTCATTGATTAAGATTGATTAAGTTAATATTGCGTTGGTGAATAGCGGTTAACAACCAACTACTGTGTATTGCTACAATTATTTGATTGTATTTTGTTGATTCAACAGTTTCATTATAACGTTGAATTGTTATTGACTAAACCTTTATAACACAAGCTGTTAACGTTATTGATCGCCTTATTCATAACCTTGTGGATTTTTAGATTGCCATTGCCAGGCATCACGACAAATATCGGCTAAACTTTTCGTCGTCTGCCAGCCCAACACGTTCTTAGCTAATGAAGCATCGGCAAAGTAACTGGCAATATCGCCAGCACGCCGACCCACCATTTTGTATGGAATGTTTTTACCTGTTGCAGATTCAAAAGCATGCACCAGTTCTAACACACTATACCCACGACCAGCACCTAGATTAACGGTCAACAAACCACAATTGTTAGCTAACGCATTTAAAGCAGCCAAATGACCTAACGCCAAATCAACTACATGGATATAATCGCGCACACCCGTGCCATCAATCGTTGGATAATCATCACCAAATACATTTAAATATTCGCGCTTTCCAACCGCAACTTGCGAAATGTAGGGCATTAAATTATTGGGCACACCATTTGGATCTTCACCAATCTCGCCACTCGCATGTGCACCAACTGGATTGAAATAGCGTAACAAAGCGATATTCCAATGGGCATCCGCAACGCTTAAATCTGCTAGCACCTGTTCAACCATGCGCTTGTTATGCCCATATGGGTTAAATGGACTTAATGGTGCCGTTTCTGGTATCGGCTTATCGTCAGAAAAACCATACACAGTCGCTGAAGAGCTAAATACGATATTTTTAACAGCATGTGCTGCCATCACTTCAAGCAAAAGAATGCTACCCGTTACATTGTTATCATAATAGGCGAGTGGATTTTTGACTGAATCGCCCACCGCTTTTAATCCCGCAAAATGGATGACTGCATCAATTTTGTGCCCAGAAAACAAGCGATTTAAGCAATTTTTATCGCGCACATCACCCTCAATTAACGTGATGGTTTTGCCAGCGATTTTTTCAACCCGTTGAATAGAAGCGGGTTTGCTATTGCAAAAATTATCTAAAACAACAACATCAAAATCCGCGCTCAGCAACTCCACACAAGTATGAGAACCAATATAGCCTGCGCCACCCGTAACGAGCACTGTTGTCATATGATTAAGTCTCTTTTAACGCGTAAATGGCAGGCAAATTACGCCACCAGCCATGAATATCCATGCCGCATCCAAAAATATAGCGATTGGGCACGGTAATGCCCACATAATCTGCTGTCACAGGCTTTTGTTTACCCAGTTCTTTTTCAACCAATACCGCGACTTTTACTTGTTTAGCGCCAAGCAAATAACATTCATCAACAATCGCTTTTAAGGTGTGCCCTTCATCTAAAATATCATCCAAAAGCAGTACGTTTTGATCTTTTATGGTTGCTTTTGGCTTTACAACCCAACGCACCTCTTTACCTTCAATACCGTCTTGATAGCGTGTTGCATGCACATAATCAAGCATTAACGGAAAAGTTAAACGCGGCGTTAGTTGCCCTGCAAAAAAAACAGCGCCATTCATCACGCTAAGCACAATCGGACAGCCATTCTGATAATCAGCATTTATTGCTGCCGTAACAGCTGATATCGCGGCAAAAACAGCTTGCTCGCTATAAATTATTTCTGCATCTTGTTTATACTGATGCGGATTCACTATAGGCATATGACTAGACTTATATTTACTAGATTCATATTAACTAGACTCATAACGAAAGATTTTTAAGATACTGAGCAAAATCAGCTTTTAATTCAGGGTGTTTAAGCGCCAATTCAACGTTCGCTTGCATAAAACCCAGTTTGCTACCGCAATCAAAGCGTTTACCTGCAAAGCGATACGCATACACTGCTTCCAACTTCATTAGGTCTGCAATGCCATCCGTTAGTTGAATTTCACCACCTTTACCCGGCTTTACTTTTTCTAAACAATCGAAAATTTGCGGGGTAAAAATATAACGCCCAACCACCCCTAAGTTAGAGGGTGCATCTTTAGGTTGTGGCTTTTCCACAATGCTATTGACCTTCAAAAGCCCCGTTGCAATAGATTCAGCATCAACAATACCATAACTTGCTGTTGCACTTGGATCCACATCTTCAACGCCTAAAACAGAGCCGCCTCTTGCAGCGTAAACATCGACCATTTGTTTGGTTACTGAGACATCAGCATCAATTAAATCATCTGCTAAAATAACACAAAAAGGCGCATTGCCAACAACAGGTTTCGCACAAAGAACAGCGTGTCCAAGTCCTAATGCTTTTGGTTGTCGAATAAAAATACACGAAACATGGGCTGGCAAAATATCATGCAAAATATTAAGCAATTTTTGCTTACCATTGGCTTCTAGTTGCGCTTCCAACTCGCTCGCCACATCAAAATGATCTTCAATAGAGCGTTTATTTTTACCCGTAATAAAGATTAACTCTGTCGCACCAGCCGCAATTGCCTCTTCGGCTGCATATTGAATCAATGGTTTATCGACAATAGGCAACATCTCTTTTGGACTGGCTTTAGTCGCTGGTAAAAAACGGGTACCAAAACCCGCGACTGGAAAAACTGCTTTTGTAATCGGTTTCATCACTGCCTAATATATGGTTTTCATTGATCGTCTTAATGTACGGTCTTAATTGATGACGCTAATGTATCGTTGTGGTTTCAGTAGAAAAACCAGCACGGGGTTTGCTCGATAAATCCATTTTATATTCTTCAACCCAAGTTTTCAAACCTACTTTAATCACTTGCTCATCTTCATCATGAATAGACGCTATCCATTTTAAAAGTTTTTTCACCCAAGTCATGTCAGCTGAGCGCGCTAAAGCAATCCGTAATTTATCATGTGGCGTTGGTAGCGTATGTTCATCGTCTGCCAGCAACTCTTCATACAGTTTTTCGCCCGGTCTTAACCCAGTATAAACGATTTTAATTTCATCTTCAGCCAAACCAGACAAACGAATCATATCTTTAGCCAGATTCACAATCTTAACGGACTCACCCATATCTAACACAAAAATTTCTCCACCTGCACCCATCATGCCAGCTTGCATCACCAATTGCGCCGCTTCAGGAATCGACATGAAATAACGAGTAATTTCTGGATGGGTAATCGTTACAGGCCCGCCATTAGCAATTTGCGCTCTAAATTTAGGAATAACGCTACCGCTACTGCCTAATACGTTACCAAATCTAACCGTAACAAACTTAGTACCACTTTTTCCTTGCAATCCTTGGCAAACCATCTCAGCCAACCGCTTACTCGCCCCCATGACATTGGTTGGATTCACCGCTTTATCGGTAGACACCAATACAAACTTGCTAACCGCCGCCTCTTTACAGGCATTAGCCACAGTATAAGTACCTAAAACATTATTCGCTAAAGCTTCAGCCACATTGACGTTCTCCATCAAAGGCACGTGCTTATAGGCCGCTGCATGATAAACAACCGTTGGTTGATAAATGGTTAATAACGCTTTAATGCGCAGTGCATTTCGTACATTCGCTGTAACAAAACGAATATCAGTCTTGCCATCCAAACCCAATTGGCTAAACTCCTGCTCAATTTGATATAAAGCATACTCAGAAGTATCAACACAAATAAGTTGGCTAGGATGATATTTAAGCACTTGCCGACAAAGCTCAGAACCAATAGAGCCGCCAGCACCAGTCACTAACACCGCATTGTGCTCAATCAAATCATGCAAACCCAAAACATCTAACTGCACAGGCTCCCGTCCCAGCAAATCCTCAACCTCGACCTGACGAATCTGAGAAATACTCACCTTACCGCTCATTAAATCATCAAAAGCTGGCACGGTCAGCACCGTCATCTTACCTGCGTTGGCGATATCAACCGCCGCCCGCCTTTTTGCATGATCAACAGATGGCATCGCTACAATCACGTGTTTCACTTCAAACTCTGACGCCAATCTAGGCAAGTCACTAATCACACCCAACACCTTAGTGCCAAATAATTGTCTGCCAACCATCGCGCGATCATCATCCAATAAACCCACCACTTGCCAAGCCTCACTGCGCGCCAAATCTTTGACCAACGCAATAGCAGCTTCACCCGCCCCCAACACAATCACAGGCTTACCCTTACCAATCAAAGCGCCATACTGGTGATGCTCTTTCCAAGCGCGATACGCAAAGCGACTAGCGCCCATGGCTAACAATAATAAGATTGGATTAAGGAGTAAAACAGAACGTGGAATCACACCAAACGGTTTAAGCATTAAGTAGATAGAGGCAATGAGCAAACCACCGACGCCAATGGCTTTGAGAATACGTTTAAGATCAGGAATGCTAGCAAAACGCCAAACGCCTTGGTAAAGACCGAATGCAAAAAAACTACTGGCTTGCAAAGGAATAACCCATAATAAATTCAACCACATTGTCGTCAAAAACGTCGCCGGAATATCGAAGTTAAATCTTATCCAATACGCCATGAGCCAAACAATGGTTGCTACAGCGATATCATGAGTAAAAGCAGCGAGCGCACGATAGTTTTTAATTAAATGCCAATTAATCATAGTTAAGTTTTCTTTGGATCGTTTTTATAGTTAGGTACATTAACAAATTTCTTGGGTCAGTATAAACATTAATTGATTAGGTCAGAATATTAACTAATGAGAAACATGGTCCCTCTTAATCACTTTCATTAGGGTTAGGAAAATAATATAGCAGTCTAATTTAAAACATTGGTGATTCAAATAGTAGGTATCCAATGCGACTTTTTCAGGAATAGACACTGCATCCCGTCCATTGACTTGTGCCCACCCTGTGATCCCTGGCTTTAGCATATCTACGCCATGTTCAGTTCTTAAAGCAATTAAATCATCTTGATTAAACAAGGCTGGACGTGGCCCCACAATTGACATATCCCCCCTTAAAACACTCCATAACTGAGGCAGCTCATCGATGCTACTTTTGCGTAAAAAAGAACCAATGGGGGTTAAGTAAGTGTCAGGATTGCTCAGTAGGTGGGTCGCTACAGCGGGCGTCTCAACAAGCATGCTACGAAATTTTGGCATATCAAAAAGACGGTTGAACTGCCCGACACGCTGGGACCAGTAGATGATGCGGCCCGTAGATGTTAGTAGGATGCAAGTAAAGACGATTAGAATCGGAATAGTAAGCAAAAACGAGGCGGTTAAGGCAACGGCTAGGTCAAATAAACGTTTCATCAAGAATATGGCTTTAATTTATTATTGATATATTAACAGAGAGTGCATGCAGTCGATAAACATTATTAGCAGGCCTTAAGCCAATAAGAAAGGAGCCTGATGGAGGCTGGGCCTATAAAACTGATTTTTAAATATGCGTAAGCCACCGCTAGAAAAGCGCTGACTTTTGCCAACAATCTTGGCCGGAATAACCTTCCTAGACTAGACGTATCTTCTGGACGTTGGCATGGAAACCGCCAAGTACTCAGTCGCATCTTGTGCAGAAAATCGCGCATCCTTGAGGTGACCAAAGACATCGTGATGCATTGGATTGTCCGGCTCATCAGTAATCTTCTACATTTAAACCTCTAGTGCGTTAAGCCAGGTGGAAGCATCCCTAACCTTAACACCTCGATGATCAGACTCAACCGCACACTCCCTAACCAACTGGACACTTATTGCATCAGGCCACTGGGCAGCGAATCGATAAAGGGATGACTGAATTCGGGTGTCGTGCAACTTACACTCCACCAGGTGGGTAAGCTGGTCCTGCTCACTCATCACAAAATCCACCTCCGCATCATCCTTGGTCCTGATGTAATAAAGTTCTGCAGAGCTTCCTTCAGTATCCTGTAGCCACTGCACACGCTTCAGAAGGTGGCAGGCGACTAGATTCTCAAATCGTACACCTTCGTCACCAAGCACGAGCCCGTTATCGTAAAAGTAAACCTTAGGTGCCTTCAATGTTGCACGGGCAATATTATGGTGCCACGGCCTCACAATAAAAACGATAAAGAGTGAAGCAAGAATATCTAAGTACTTCGTAAGCGTGACTGGAGAAACGTTAAGATCACGGGCGATGGATGCAAGCGACAATGGTGAGCCGATACGGGACCGAAGCATCTCTGCAAAAAGACGCATCGTCTTAACCTCTTGCAACCGAGAAAACTCTAGAACATCTTCACGGATAAGATCGCTGAAGTAGGTAGCTCGCCAACGCTCGGCATCGAGATCGCTCTTTGCTAATGCAGGCTCAGGAAAGCCGCCTCGCTTCAATAGATGGGTCAATGACTCCTGCGGGCTGGCCTTTGTTTGCGTCGTCCACTCACGAACTGAGATGGGATGCAGCCTTAGCCTGAAGTATCGACCAGCGAGCGAATCGCCACCCTGCCTAAAGGTTTCCATCCTTGCGCTTCCGGTGACAAGTATGCATTGGTTCTTTGTGCGCCCATCAAAAACACCTTTTAACCAGCCTTTCCATTGCGCCATCTTATGAATTTCATCAAAAATGAGTAATGGAGCACTCTGACGCCAACGATGGCTGATCATAATCTCGCGCTGGGGCGCGACATCAAAGTTCAGGTACTGGGCATCAGGCAAGACTTCCATCAACTGCTGGCTTAGGGTCGTCTTGCCTACCTGACGGGGACCCGTGAGCACCACGAGCTTCTTATCGAGATCATTTCGAACTTGCTGATATAGGTATCTTTTCATACGACTATTTTACACATATTTATCATATAGTCGCGACTTTTTAATAATATATTATCAAATAGTCAAGGAAATAAATTGATTAGCGTGCCTATGTGAACAGTAAGCCAATCATGAAGGCCTCTAGCTGAGGCCGAGACTATAATACTAATTTTTTAAATTTTCGAAAGTCACCACCGGGAAAGCGCTAACTTCTTCCAACGATCTCGGCGGGAACAACCTGCCCAGACGGGACGTATTTTCTGAACGTTGGCATTGAAATCTCTAGGTACTCAGCCGCTGCTTGTGCGGAAAATCGCGCATCCTTGAGGTGTCCAAATACAAAATGTGAAAAGCTATTCATTGAATTAAAGTCATTATGCAGCCACTTGGATTGGATGAATTTCCTGCTCAATCTTCTTACCCACCGCCATCTCAGTCTCTTTAAGATCAAAACTTGTTTGGAGATTAAGCCAGAACTGCGGTGTGGTGTTGAAGAAACGCGCAAGTCGAAGGGCGGTATCGGTACTCACACCACGGCGCTCACGGACGACTTCATTAATCCGCGGCGCGGGCACACGAAGCGCCATCGAGAGCGCGTTGGCACTCATCCCAAGCGGCTCAAGGAATTCTTCCCTCAGAATTTCCCCGGGGTGTATTGGTCTCATCTTATTTTTAATCATTGATTGCTCCTTAGTGGTAATCCACAATTTCAACGTTTTCGAGGCCATTCATGCCCCAGACAAAGCAAACACGCCATTGGTCATTCACTCGAGTAATGTGTTGGCCAGAACGGTTGCCGGCTAGCGGCTCTAATCGATTTCCTGATGGTGACTTTAGGTTCCTCAACTCAACGGCATCGTCAAGCATCTGCAGCTTGCGTTCTGCAACGGCCCTAATGCTATTAAACCGATTAGCAGAGCGCATTTCATAAATAGATCTTGTTTCTTTACAACGAAATGATTGGATAGCCATCCAGGCACGTATAACGTTAAACGTCAACAGTTAATTTATATACAGTATTAGCAGGCCTCAAGCCAATTATGCAGCGCTCAACAAAGTCACTCTTTTGCCGTCACGAGCAGTCGCTGTAGCCTTCACCAAGCCCATTTCATTAAGGCGCTTCACGTCAGCATAAACTCGGCTATAGGGACGATTCATATCACGTGCCACCTGATAAATGCTCTTCGATGGACGGCTAGAGATGTCAAGGTATGTCGCCTTCAATTGCTTACTTATTGGCTTGCGAATATCCATACCATGCTGACAGAAGGCAAACCCTGTCATCATCATCGACCACAAGGCATCCAAAATGACTTTCCCTTGCCTGCCTGAAGCACCTTCAACATTCACATCATCACGAATGTTTTGCCAAACATTTCTAAAGTTAACATCACCAAGCAATCTGACAAAATCTGCACCTGAAAAAATAGAGACAGAACGACCCAATACTTTCTTGTGCTCATGATGGTTGCAGTCAGTAATCGCATTGAACCAATAAGCGTATGGCATCACCCTATCCTGAAAACAGGTTCTAGAGATTTGATTCCACAAAATTTCACGACCGGACAACCTAGCCATCGCTCACCATCTCCTTAAACACCGCCTGCATTCTATACCT
>Ga0335396_10007871_pt1 | contig 10067 bp, 12 predicted proteins | sample FRY02_FD_205743 | JGI IMG/M metagenome (GOLD analysis project Ga0335396, IMG submission 205743) | Freshwater microbial communities from Lake Fryxell liftoff mats and glacier meltwater in Antarctica - FRY-02 (spades assembly) (version 2) | ecosystem: Environmental > Aquatic > Freshwater > Ice >... | reverse complement strand
CAAGCCGGATTAAGAAACGCAGCGGCACAAAGTAACATTGCAGCAGCCTTAAAGGTTGGCATAGCACAACCAGTAGGCAAAGCTTCAGTTGAAAAAAGAAAAAGAAATGGAGAGCAGATAGTTAAGGTTCTTCAGAAAGGTCGTGAAAAATATTATAGCATCTCCGACCCTGCATACTATAACGCTTTAATGGGTGTTCAAGGCACACCATCTGAAAAGCTTAATAAAATTCAGGCTTTAGGGCGTAATTATAAAAAGTTTAATAGTTTAGCCTTGGTTGCTGATCCAGCTAGGATGGCAGGGATTGCGGTTAAAGATTTAATTAGAACTATAGTATTGGGCAAAGATAAACTCGGCGCGATAGGTGTTTTAAAGTCAATTGGCAAAAATTACATCAACTCTTTTAAGCACCATTATGGCAACACATTAAGCCCTGAGCTTATATATATAATGGCCAGCGGTAATGACACAACATTTTTCGGAAATATACGAGCAAAAGATAAAGCTGATGAATTAAAACTTAAAGCTCGAAAAGCTGATGGCGAACTGTTTTTGCCTACTGCGAAAGATACTTTGCAGGATATATTAAAGTTATATAAAAATGGTATTGCAAAATTTGGACAAGCGTCAGAGCAAGCACATAGGTTGGTGCTGGATGAGGCTGCCATTAAAGGTGGTCGCAATAAAGCTGAAGCAGCATTTGAAGCCGCTGACTCTATGGATTATTCAAAGCGCGGTGCATCCTCAACCATTAGAATGCTTGGGAATTATGCAAACTATTTTAGCACCGCATTACAAAGCATTCATAAACTATTAAGAGAGCTGGGGCATAAGCGCGGCAAGTACAGCCCTATTGGATGGAATAATACGGTTAAGAATATAGCCAAGGTTGCAGCTTTTGTTGCTGGCAATGCAATGATAAATGCTATAGAAGATGATGACGATGAAACTAGAGCGAATGGATTTAAAACTAAAACTGAAGACGAGAAGAATCTTTATGAGTGGCTTGATAATTATAAGTATCTAGGTTTTGGCAGCACAAGCACTGGGAAAATTGTCGCAGATTCACTAGGTTTGCCTCGCTGGTTTAAGATATTAAAAGCATGGGAAATTGGTGCGATTGCCATGACTTATCCTTCACGTATAGTTAATATGTTCTACGAGGATAATGATTATAAAAATGAACTCAAGCAAATGGCTCTCGTTACCATAGATAATATCCATGCAAGCCCAGTTCCAAACGCATTTAGAACATTTGTAGAAAGTACAACTAATTATGACTTTTTTAAACAAGGCCCGATAGTCCCTCTTAATGAGCAAAACTTAGAGCCATCTGAACAATATGGCGAAGGTACTAGCGGCGGGGCGAAGAAGATTGGCGAAGCCTTAGATTGGAGTCCTCGTAAATTAGACCATGCCATAAAAAGCATTTTTGGTGAACTTGGTACATTTGCAGCTCAAGCGCCCGATATGTTTGACGGCAACCCAAAAGAGGAAAAAGATTTTAGTGAAACGTATTTTTTTAACAAGTTTATAGGGCCAGAGATAACAAGAAACAATAAGCTTATGAATGATTTGTATGAGCGAGCACATGAAGGTGCCGTTGTCACTAATACATTAAAGCGATATAGAGAGCAAGGAGAGGATGACAAGGCTGACGCATATGAAGAAAAAAACATTCACATTATTGAAACTAAAGATTCTATAGAGAAGTATAGGGACAGCGTTCAAGATATAAATAAAGTTGTCAAGGAAACAAGGGCTGATAAAGACTTGTCTTCAACAGAGAAGAAGCAAGAGATTCGTAACTTGATGATGGCTCGCAATGATATATTAAGAGATATGGATGAACTTCTACAGGAGCAAAGACTTGCAATTAAAGAAGAAAAAAGGCAAGAGGCTGAAGAGAAGCGCAAGAAAAGTTGATGTTAGCTGTGCTTAAGCGGTGAAGTGCTTGGGTGCAGCGATTTAGTCATTATATGATAAACTAAATTATATATCTATATTACAGGGAAGTTGTAAGTTATGTCGTATACTAACATATTCGGAGGTTCTACGATAGGGCCGGCGTATTATTCATATATTGAATATTCACTGACAGCCGCCAACTCTCCCATAAACCTAACATGGCCAAGTCAGTTTGTTGACACAGCTAATAATGTAGCGGTCATAATTGACATCCAGGCCGATAACAACGGTTATTCTTTAGTATTGCCTGATGCAGAATTGGTTTCAGTGGGGCAAGCTTCGGTATTCGTTAACAAGTCCGCGTATACCGTAACAATATATTTAAACGATGGTGTAACTGTTCTCACTACCATCACAACTGGGCAAGCCACTTATATTTATTTAACTGATAATTCAACAACCAATGGTACATTCTCATTAATTCCATTTGGGGCTGGGTATGTTGCCGTCACAAGTGTTGCTGCGGTTTCAGATTCAAATAATCTAACAATTACCGGCAGCCCCGTTATAAATAATGGTACATTCACCTTTGACTTTGCCTTAGATTTATTAGCCTTGTCTACCTTTGGAGCATCCACTGGTATTCCTGCTCGTACTGCTGCTAACACTTGGGCGCTTCGTACCATCACTGGAACTGGCAATCAAATAAGTGTAACCAATGGCGCAGGGGTTGCTGGCAATCCTATTTTATCATTACCAGCGGCTGTTATTTTCCCTGGAACTGTTACTCTCAATCAAGATGCAGTCCAACCTTTAGAAGCTGTCACGCTACAACAGTTAACCAGCACCAGCTCTGGTTCCGAATATAAAAACTCAGCAAGGGTTGCTACAACAACAAATTTAACTTCTATATATAATCCAGGTGTTGATGGTGTAGGGGCTGCATTAACAAATAATGCGGCTCTTGCTGCTTTAAGCATTGACGGTATAGCTTTAGCTGTGGCTGACAGAGTATTAATCAAAGACCAGCTTGCCACAGTGCAAAATGGTATTTATGAGGTTTCAGTAGTAGGCTCAGGTGCTACGGCTTGGGTTATAACTAGAACAACAGATTACGATAAGATTACTCAAATCGTGCCAGGTTCAAATTTAGTTATTGTAGAGGGTACAATAAATGCTGCTACCTCTTGGATAGAAACTGAGATTGTTCTTGATATAGGTGTTGATCCAATTCTGTTCGAGACTCAAGGTATCGCTGCTTTAACTGCATCCAAAGTTCTAGTATCAAGTGCAACTGGCGCAGTCGCCGTAAGCACAGTTCCTTCCGCTAACCTACCTTACTTTGTTTTACAAAGCGGCTCTCCAATATATGGCTTGACCGTAGGTGGCACAACTGCTTATACAGTAACACTAGGCCCAGCACCAGCTGCATATACCGTAGGCATGACGCTTCATATATTAATGAATGCATCTTGCACCACAGGTCCAGTTACATTATCTGTGAATGGATTAGCAGCTGTGCCAATTTTAAAAAATATAAATGTAGACTTGGCAGCGAATGATTTAGTCGTGAACCAAATGATTACAATTATTTTTGACGGTGCTGCATTCCAATTACAGGCATCAACTGGAGGCGGCTCTGGAACATCTACTGTTGTAGTAATTAATCAAGTGGCGCATGGGTTTATTGTCGGCGATGTTCTTTATCACACTGGGATCATATTTGACAAAGCGCAGACAAATACTCTCGCGACCGCTGAAGTTATAGGGATGGTATCTGCGGTGGCAGATGTTGATAATTTCTCCTTATTAACTCAAGGCGAGATAACTTTAGCAGGGTTGACTGTAGGTGGAGTTTATTTTTCATCAGATACGGTTGCCGGTGAATATACATTAGTAGAGCCAACGACTATAGGGTTTGTTTCTCGACCACTTTTTGTGGCAAGGTCTACAACGAAGGCTATTTATTCAACCTATCGCGGAAATATAGTTGAGGCAGATCCAGGTTATATAACCGAGACTAGCGTATCTACATTGACTAATAAGTCGATAGATTATAATACTAACACTCTTACAAACTTGCCATTTTATACTCCATTAAATGCTGGGTTTACTTCCACATTTACATTAACAAATGTGGCTGTGCAATCTTACGGTGAGTTTGCCATGTCAGGTACAGGCTCATTTAAAGGCGAAGGTGGATATGTTGATACGGCCCCTGTTGGGGCTGCTTTAATTGTAGATATACAGAAAAATGGAGTGACAATCTATGCAACTCTTCCTCAGTTTAATGATGGGGCGAATGCTTTAACAGCTGGTATTTTAAAAACGGATGGCACAGAAGATTTTGTGACTGGAGATAGAATAAGCTTTAAGGTAACTCAAACTGGTGTGGGAACTGCTGGTCAAGGGGTGAGATTTACTTTAAATGCAGAAATTTAATAAAAGGAATTTAAGATGAGAGATGACATGTTAGATATAATCGGGGCTTTATCTCATGGCTGGCCTGGGAAAAAATGGTCACTTTCAAATGACTTTAAAGATTTTGATGCTGAATTAGAATGGCTTGAAGATTCTCCTCGCCCAACTTTAAAAGAGGTTTTGGAAGTTATCCCACGCATACAAGAAGTAAGTAAAAGTAGAAGCGCATATCCTACCCTGAACAAGCAAATGGGAATGTTGATAGACATGGGCGTTGAAGATTTTATAACAGAGATGCGAAGGGTCAGGATGAATCAAGATAAAGATTTTTTGGAGATGCTTGATGGGATTTAGCACGTTTAGCGCCTCACCACCATCTAATATTATTCAGATTATATCTAACTTTAGCGCAGGGAGTTCCACCACACTAGGAATATATGTAGATATTACAGGTGCTAACATAAGCATTACACCGCGCAATGCTACTAGCACCATTATTTTAATTACATCAATGTTTATTAATGTCTCTCTGCAAAGCACAAATACCACTATGTTTATTCAGCTATCGAAAGATGCGGTAGCAATTGAAGAGGAACAAATGGGGTGGAGATTTCAAGCAATAGGCAATCAATCTAGTCAGGCTTTTATGAAAATGTATACTTTCGTAGCAGGAACTACAGATCCCATTACATTTAGTTTCCAACAAAAAGGTGTGAGTGCAGCTCTATTGCCCACAGTAACATCCTCGAATATAAGCATGGTCGCATGGGAGCTTACTATATGAGTTTTTCAGCATTTACCCCTCTCGGACAAACATTTAGTACAATTAAGCAAATAGTTACAGTCAGTGGAGGCGGTAGCAGTACATCTAGCCTTGCCCCTGTAGCTATAACTGGTGGTTCGGTTACAATTACCCCTACATATGCATCCAGTCAAGTAATGATTATAGCTACAATGGATATTGTAATAGGTGTTGTTATAGGCTCTGCTAGTATAGGCTTTTACCGTTGCCTAAGAGATGCAACAGTTATTGGCGGTAATCCATATGCAACTGTAGGTTGTACGCCACAAAGTAATGGGGCAAGTACATCAGCTATTGGAGCATTTGTTTTTATAGATTCTCCCAATACAGCCGCTCCTGTCACATATTCTTTTCAGCAATATATGAGTACAGCTTCAACCACTATGACCTCTGCCAATCTAAACATTATAGTTATGGAAATTGTCGTATAATGGACTGGAGTTTATACCCAAACTTTAAGCGCAAAGAGTTTGAATGTCATGAGCATGGGGAGTGCATTATGCATCCCCAGTTTATGAACCTGCTACAAGAGATACGTGAGAATTATGGCAAGCCCATGATTATATCTAGTGGTTATAGATGCAGAAATCATTCGTTAGAAATAATAAAAGATAAACCAGGAGAGCATACTTATGGATTGGCAGCCGATATTTTGGTGCATGGGCGAGATGCTATTGAGCTACTGTATCAAGCTTTAGATCATGGTGTGTGTCGAATTGGGATAAGTCAACTAGGAGATATCAGTAAAAGATTTATTCATCTGGGGTTAGGCGATGAATACACAAACATATTTAAACCTGCAATATGGACATACTGAAAATGCGTAAATTACATAAGTTTAATGCTGTTAGAACTGAAGTTGATGGCATAAAGTTCCCGTCAAAAAAAGAAAGCAAATATTATGAAGAGTTAAAATTAAGGCAAAAAGCTGGTGAAGTAGTATTTTTTCTACGCCAAACGCCATTCCATCTTCCAGGAAATGTAAAGTATGTTGTAGACTTCACGGTATTCCTTGCCGACGGAACAATTGAGTTTATAGATGTGAAGGGGGTAATTACTGATATATTCAAGCTTAAATGTAAGCAAGTTGAAGACTTATATCCAATAAAAATTACCCTTGTTTAAACTAACGTTAGCTTACCCTTATTTGTGGGTGAATCTTCGCTTAAGCTCCTTTCTCTATTTATGCCATTCAAATTAAACTGAAAGAACATATTTTGAGTGTGATGTTCTTCTCTGCATACAGGGCTATTGGGCGGTGTTGGCGCATTATTAACCTCTACATTTGGTTGACTTTCAGCCATGCGTTGCTGTGGTTCGCTGGGTGCATCTCTTGTAAAGTCTGATGTGTTAAAAGATGATTGAAACATTCCCAAGGCACCGCCTATGAATATACCGCCAACAACAAAGAGAGGAGGAACCCATATGCCGCCGATGCATAAAGATATTCCTATGATTAGCTGCAAGCCGAATAATATTTTAAGTTTGGTTTTTCTTTGAATCATAATACACCCCTTAAGTTAAAGGATGCCTTGTGTAGATTTAGCTCTCTTTGCTGCTAGGGGTAAAATCTATGCTGCCCTCAGGCAATCCTAATTGTTTTTCGGCAATACTTTCTGACACTTCCTCGACCACATTGTCCTCTTTCTTTAACACAAATACTGAGCCAACGCCCACAACTATAGCCACTATTAAAATAACGGCTAATGATACCTCCACTTTAATTCTGGCCAGCCTCATAATTACCTCATAAATTAGTTTACGTTTTAAATAATCTATCATGCTAACAGTATAGTAGATGGGCTGGAAAAAATAGCAAGTTTTGATTTGTGGAGTTAGTCAAAGTCTTGATCGACCGTTACGCCTTCGACTTCGGTGGGCTTATTAAGCTTGAGCACTTCTTTGAACATTATTATTTTAAGGCATTTGGAGCAACACAATTTATGAGCACGCCAAGAGTCACGAGTACCCTCGGCTTCTACAACTATATAAGAATGATCTTTGCAGTATGTCACCCGTTCGCTTCTCTAATTTCTGCTTTTAATCTTATATGTTCATTTGCATGACATGTGGCGCATAGCCACTCAACATCTAGCGGTCTATTATAATCTTTATGATGAGCTTGTGATTTAATATTGTCACAGATTTGACAATTTTTTTTGAGCAGTTTACCATTTTTCAGTGCGGTGCTGACCTTCCCTTGAGCAGATCTCTTTTCCTTATTGGCATCATTCCACTTTTTTATGATGGCGGCGCGTTTTTCCGGATTCAAAATTACCCATCTGGCGTTCGCCAATCTTTGAGCATTTTGTCCAGCTTCACTTTCCGCATAAATTTGACGACCTCGAACTCTTTCGGGATTCATAAAACGCGATTTATCATACTCCTTATAATATTCTATATTTTTATATCTATTTTTTAGCGCATGTAATTTGCAGCATGCTTTGCACTTATTAAGATGCCCATCCTTCATTTTTGGATGGACATAATAATCTTCTAGTTCTTTTAATTTGCCACAATTGATACATGATTTCATGGATCACACTCTTCCCTTAAAAATCGTATCATAATTACGTATGATGATTGCCGTTCTAAAATGGCAAATCGTCATTTGGGACTTCAGCTTTAGCAGCCACTACAGGCTTAGCTACAGCATCTTCAGGATATATATAGCCATCTATAACTAATCTTGGGTTATAACCTGGCTTATGCTCAATGCTCACGATACATCGACCCGTATAACCAGTTGTATCATCCCATTCCACGCCATCAGATGTGTATAAGTCTTTGCGGCCAATAGCCCTACATATGTTATACATTTTCCACGCGGTCTTAGTTGTAACATCTTCATAAATGGTAGCTGTGTTATTGTCATCATCTTTAACTTCTAATACTACTTTGATTTTTGGATCACCTTTGCCGGTCGTAAGTGGTAGGCCATTTTTATCCGTATCAAAGTTCTTTTTGATAGTAAAGCTAACTTCGCCATCATTGACTGTGCCGCTCCCGCCAGCTAATTCGTCAGGTGTTTTGTAATCGAAATTTCCTAATCTAGCCATTTGAGCCTTCCTTTTCTTCGTTAAATAAAATAATTAAATCTATAAGTTGAACCAATGTCATCTCAGTAAAGCTTTTAACATTAGCTTGGGCTTTAAAGTGATCTAGCGATTCTTTAGTTATGTCCGCTGATATTACTAATTCACGGAGTATATCTAACAGCTCCTCTTTAGACTTCTCATTCAAATCTGTAGATTCACCTGTCTCTTTGTCTAAGATGCTTTTCTCAGAAGTAGTTTTGAATTTATCTTTAATTGCAGCCGTAGTATTGTTGACAGCTAATTGTGGATTGAGTTCTTTTTCAGAAAGAACTTCATCTTTAGCGTCACTATGCATTTCTTCATACGTTGGTGCGCCACCTAAGGTGTCAGGGAAGAGGCGGCGAAGTAATTGCGCTTCTGCACATTTATGTAGCTGCGCATACGGTCTTTTATACCACATCAAATTGGGGCTAACCTTATCTGAAACAGTCCCGTAATTTTCCTTCCAAAGCTCTGTATGCGTAATCTCAGCTACCGAGCCGTTTGATAATTGCTTCTTGCCGACCAATGTACAAGATATCGGGAATGTCATTCGAGTCTTGCCCACCATCTCCGTCACGATTTCGCCCCACAAAGCCTCGCTCATTCCTAAGAACTGTCCCGTTCTGTCAGCCATTATTCTGTACATAGCAATACCATTGTACGTAACTTCTTTGTCACCCATGCGCACCAGATGAAGAGGTTTTGATAACGGGTTAAGCTTAAGGTTACGACAGATCGAGAGGACTAATTTAATACCTTCTCTTGAAGCATCTACGTATACGCTACTTTGTAGCGCTTTAATTAATTCTTCATCATCATCTTGAACAACTACTTCATTACTCATTTATTTTCATCTTCCTTGTGTGGGTAATAACTTAATGTATTATATTCACACGCTTTAACTTCATAAGCTTTTCTCTTAACTGTCTTACGTACAAGATGGCCGCCATCAGGCAATATTCCACGTCCATTGTTCCCTAACATCTGCAAAATATGCGCTTCAGCTGCTTTTTTAGACTTCTCGTAGTTACTAATTTGAGCCTTGCTGGAGTTCCACACCTTGATCCACTGCTCTACATCCGCATCTAAATCTATTTGCTCGTCAAGAATCTCGTTATACATCTTCTTAATGCTCTCTAATACATTGGGGAACTCATAATCAACAGGTGGTGGTATCTGTTTAAGCACATGCTCATTCCAGAATTTAGATGCTACATTAATTATGATTGCATCCATTTCTTTATCTCTTTTAATAGTAAAAACTTGAAAGTCGTTTCCTCCTATCAACGCGCATAAATCCCATTCAAGACTATCAGTTACTAACATGCATTGGTGGCATTGCATTAAGTAGTGAGCAGGGATTTCTTTCTGCCATTTGTTCTTATTACGAGCATCTGTGGTCTTTATTTCAATGCCTTTTTTAGTGCCAGATATTAACCTGTCAGGCGTGGCAAATAGAAAAGGGTATTGGGGATGAAAAATAGTATCTGAAGTGACCAGCTCACAGCTATTAAGCTCTGCGTATCGCTTAGCAATTGGCTCCTCTAATGCGTTACCCCAATATATAAATTCATTGTCCGATAAATCTTTAGATTCGATTTCTCCAACTTTTTCATAATATAAATCGAGGGGGGAAGTATAGGGATTAAGCCCTAAGAGTACTGATATCTCACTTGCACCAATGCCGAGCTTGCGCATAGCAAGCTGTTGTTCCGTCAACATACGCTTTTAATTCCTTTAAAAACTTTCTTTCTTTATTTCACATCTATAGAATAATTAAATATTAAACAATTAAATAGTTAGACATTATATTAAGCTGACAAGACGGAGAAAGCAAGCATGACTGCACATATACA
>Ga0335396_10007870_pt1 | contig 10067 bp, 11 predicted proteins | sample FRY02_FD_205743 | JGI IMG/M metagenome (GOLD analysis project Ga0335396, IMG submission 205743) | Freshwater microbial communities from Lake Fryxell liftoff mats and glacier meltwater in Antarctica - FRY-02 (spades assembly) (version 2) | ecosystem: Environmental > Aquatic > Freshwater > Ice >... | reverse complement strand
TGCTGGCGCAAGGAGATAATCTCTCGTCGTTTCTGCACGGACTTGTGCATCTCATTTGAGTACAAATGGAAACGAACAATCATCGACAAAAAGGGTCTTATCTTTTTCAGCTTGCTGAGCAAAGGAAAAGATATGAACAGAGAGGAGGAATACGAGAATTAGCTTTTTCATACGATAGTTTAAGAGTTAAAAAAAGGTTTCACAAGCGGAATATCAGAAATCTTTATCTTGCCTTGAAAGAGCATATAGGGATCTTCTCCTGATTCAATCCATTGTTTCATGTGTAAATATCCTGGGAGATAGACTGTATCTTTCATATATCACAGTATCCCAGTTCTTTGTGTATGTTTGATGCCTCGTTTTACACGAGTAGTATCAGAGAAAATTTGCTCTTGAGATTTTTCAGGATAAAGAGTCTGAATAAGGCGAGCCAAATCAGAAAAATTCATCGTCTTCGCTGCAAATGAGAGATAATACTTGATATACATAGCATTTTTTTCGTAATCCTCTGGGAGATGTTTGAGAGATTCGTAGATAGCTAGTCCTTCCTCGTCTCGAATATAGTTAGCTGTTCCATACTGAAATATCTTGAGTCCGAGAGCTTGACCTGCCAAATGACGCTGCAGATGAACGCCTATCTCATGAGCGAGAATTGCCGGAAGCTCTTCAGTATATATACGAGCGTTTTTTGAGAGATTAATACGGATATTTTTTCCATAAGCGATAGATATACGAGAAAAATTTCTATCCCTGGAAGCAACAGGTATATCTGCTAGATTATGATTCTTGCAATACTCTGTCACAGATGCGAGGACTTCTTCCGGAGAGAGGAGTTTCCCACGAATCTTTTTCACGACTTTCTGAGTTTCGCCCAACGTCACCAGTTTTTCTTGAGCTAAAGTAAAAAGTGATTCATCTAATTCTCCAAAAAGCGCGATATTTGCATCTCGGATAACCACGGGATTTTCACGAGAAAAGCCACGCAAGAGATCAGCCTTGAATTCTATTTCATTGAGTTTTTCAAAAAATAATTGTGATAAAATAGCATATTCCGAACTAATGGAAGTAATAGTTTTTCGGAGAGAATCAGCATCCAGTATAAATTTATCAAAAAAATCCCTATCCGGAAAATCATACTGAAACACAGGGTTATAAAGACCTTGAGAGGAGATAAACGAATCGAGCTCTTGATAGTAATTCGTAGGCTTCAAAAAATAGGAAAGATTGATCCTCTTTCAGAGCTTGTAGAGATCTTCATCGATATCAGTAATTCATTGAGGCCAATGTGAAGTAGTATAACGATACACGAGGTCATAGTGAGGCGAGATAACTGGCTTCAAATAGTGCTCCTTGATATCATCTCCAGCGAGGATAAGCGTCTGAGACGGGAGAGTCGTATCCGAGATGAGAGAAGAGAGGTTGATCTCAGCCCCATCATAGGTTGTCACCATATATGGTGATGATTCATCACTCAAAAAATCACCATTACCCCGAGTTTTATGAGCGGATATATCCACATGAATATCGATATTTTCATGTCTGATATCACCAACACGGATACATCATTTTTGTTTTACGTAGAGAATTTTATTTTCCTGAATCTGGAAAAGAGGATGCTCGTGAAACAACGAACGAGCGATTTCTACTCATTTCACTGGATCAGTAATTCGGAGGTTTTCAACCTTTTGAAGTCGAGAACGAAGGGCGATACCACTCACATTTTGTACCTCGAGACCAGCACGAGCATTGAGTTCGAGAAGTTTTGGGCCAGTCGGCGTGATCACCCAGTCGAGTGCGAGATATCCGAGATTGGCAAATATCTGTATCTGGGATGAGTAGAGGAGAATATCATTCCAATAACCCATTTTTTTCCCTCGCAAAAAACGATATTTCTCAGGAAATAGATCATGATGGAGTGTTTTGTTTTGGAAAAACGAATGTATCTCTCCCGTAGCAACATCGATACCAAAACCTGCTCCACCTTGTGCGAGATTAGCCTTTCATGCTGACGCAGCAGTAGGCATACGTACCATAGCAGCAACAGGAACGAGATTGAAAACGATAACTCGTATATCGGCTAAACCAAACTGACAAAAGTGTCGAAATCACTCATCTGGCAAAAGCTGCTCTTCTATGAGGACGACATCATAACCTCCCGAGATAGAAAAAGCTCAGTCCAAAATATCCATCATATGAGCTCTCAATTCTATCTCCGTATAACTCCTATCCTGTGCAAAAAAGATATTTCCTTTTCTTTCAAGGACCAATATACCATTCCCTTTACTTCCTTCGTTTGGTTTGATAACAAAACGTGAAGAGGTGATAGCAGAAAAATTCCAATTCTGAAGCTCAGCCTTTGATTGAATCACAGCAAAAGTCTCAGCAAATGGAACACCACGGGCAGAGAGATAGGTTTTTGTCTTTATCTTACTATCTGCGAGTGAAGTAGATTTTTTGTCATTAAATTTTTTGATATACAACAGGTTCCTCGCATTCATTCAGAGAATTCAAAAATCGAACATTACAAAAGATTAAAGTACCAAAAGTATAGAGAAAAAAAGAGAAAAGTGAAATTTTTGGGTCTTAACAACAATGAAATACTCACAAAAAAATGACCCGAGGGAGTCAGGTCACTATGTGACATCAGTGTACGTAATGGCTGTGCAATTCGTAGCTTGCTAGAGTGAAGAGTTATTGGGGATGGGAGATATGCCCGCAGGCATATCGAGTAATTCGAACACGGGGTTCGAAGACCGATTGATTTAAAATTGGTTGGGGATGGGAGATATGCCCGCAGGCATATCGAGTAATTCGAACACGGGGTTCGAAGACCGATTGATTTAAAATTGGTTGGGGATGGGAGATATGCCCGCAGGCATATCGAGTAATTCGAACACGGGGTTCGAAGACCGATTGATTTAAAATTGGTTGGGGATGAGGGATTCGAACCCCCGATGGCGGAGTCAAAGTCCACTGCCTTACCGCTTGGCTAATCCCCAACACTTGCCTATCGTATGAACTTTCACGATTTTTCAAATTTTTTTGACAAAAACACCTCATGCTCTACAATGCCCCAGTTCCTCGGTAGCTCAGTGGTAGAGCAGTTGGCTGTTAACCAATTGGTCGTAGGTTCGAATCCTACCCGGGGAGCCATTATCCTAGATTCTTAAATTCATCATTTGTGATGAATTTTTTTGTTCCTCAATGGCAGCCAATTGGTAAAGTTAGCTGTTCATCCGCCGAGGCGGATCGTAGGTTGACTCGATATGCCTGTGGGCACATCTCCCCCATACCCGTCGGGGATAGAGAACATTATTACATAAAGGCAGAGAAGTATCAGATGCCGCCGTTAATATGTGATTTCTGAAGACTTGAGAAATCGCTTCAAAAAAATCCAGCGCAGTATTTCTTAAATATATGTGTGGGGCAAATTAAAAAAATGGGGGCAGAATATCTAGAAATAATTAACCCAAGGGAAAATATCTGGCTTATGGAACATAACCTAGACAGGCCATTAGATTCGATATTAAAAAGTGGAATTAATATGTATACGAGAGTAGGATTGAATATTAATGGTGAACTACAACTGAATTGAAGAGTAAGAATCACTTTTTAAGTATAATAACTTCATTTTTTATGCTTAATCAAGAATCAATCATTAGATATAAGGAACTTGTGAAGTCAAAAGGACTGTTGCCAATTCTTGTTTCACCGTTTTTCCAAAAAAAAGTTAATGGGGAGATAGCTTTTCTTTGACATGAAAATGGTTCTATTATATGAATATATTTCTATTTTAAACTAAATAAAGTGCCTTTAATCAAATTAACCAAGTATGCGTTTTTTCAATTCATCCTCATTATTGAGAAATATGTAACGAAGCACCTCAAGTGCAAATTCTTGAGCTCTAAATTTTGGATCAGCCACTGTTTGCAAAAAATCTTTCCAATTTAATTTTTTAAAATTAATCAACTCTCATCCTTCATCAAGATTTTGCCCCTGTTTTTTAGTACAATTTCGTGCAATAAAAATATGACTATCACAATCTATTCTCGAAGATTGGGTATATTTTCAGAATAATTCCCAATTATCACTCACGAGACCAGTCTCTTCAAGCAATTCTCTTTTTGCAGTTTCTATTGGCTCTTCTCCATCTTCACAGGTTCCTCATACAAGTCAATAAAACGGTGCCCTTCCGGGCTGTTGTTCCTCCAAAATATAGATTTCTCATTCTGTAGATACTGCAATTATATCAATAGAATGATTTCTCTTTAGTCGTTCCCATATCTTCTTTTTGCCATCAAACATTTCTTGCTCCCACTGGTAAACATCAAATGTTTTCCCTTTGAAAACCATTGTAGCATTGTCTGGTATCTTCATATAGTATTTTGATTATGAAATAAAATCAGAGGTTTAAAAAAATACGGTTGATTCTATACTAAAACTTGAAAAAACAATTTTTTTTGTTAAATACAGTTAACTGAAATCATATATAAATTATTATCTTAAAATAAGCCAATTCAAACGCTCATTTTTTAATGAGTGTTTTTTATTCACAGAGTTAGCTGTTCATCCGCCGAGGCGGATCGTAGGTTGACTCGATATGCCTGCGGGCATATCTCCCCTAACTGGGGGATAGAGAGTATTGTAAATAAAGGCAGAGAAGTATCAGATGCCGCCGTTAATATGTGATTTCTGAAGACTATGAATTTAGGTAAGGACTTGGTATGATATGAGTATGAAAAAAATATCGAGATTCTCGTAATGATCATACGTATCAATCAGCACAAATGGCATTATTGCATTTAGAGAATCCAGCACATTATTAGAAATATTTAATCGAAATAATTGTAATGGATGTCAATAAAAATTATTTTAAATTTGCTCACAACAGTGTATAGTGAATAATCATGTTTATTTTCTAATTTCATTTTATGAAATGATTACACATTGTTGCCTTTACTCTCCTTGTTATAGGAGGACTAAACTGGCTCCTAGTCGGGGCATTTAGCTTCGATCTCGTAGCTACATTGTTCGGTGAGATGTCATCACTCTCAAGGATTATCTACATTCTTGTAGGTCTTTCAGCAATTGTTGAGGTCTTGATGTTTAGTAAGAAATGAATGATCTAAATCGGAAATAGATTTTAAAAAATCTTGAAACTTTTTTTAGTAAGTAAATCAATACTTGTTTTATCCTTTTTCAGATAAAATAGAGTTCTGGGTGAGCTGCGAATATATGGTATATTGTCTATGTCTATAGGGATTATTGAGATTTTTTAAAGACTCATTATCCGAGTAATTTTCCCTACTTCACCTCTGTGAAACAACATTGGTGAAGTTATTGTGCATTAAGCGATTCTAACTTCGTCCAACACATTGAGCCATTCAATAACTCAATTAATCGCCTCAAGCGATTTTTTTTGTAAATATAAAAACCACAGTTGATAGAATTTATTGACGTATCTAAAATAAAGATATAGTACATCGGTTATATATTTTATGGATTCTCCACCGCCACCAACGAACACACTCCCAGAAACGCCTCCAGGAATAATTAAAGAAGCACACGCCCTAAGCCAAAGAAGTATTCAAGATCGATTCCAAGAGCTTACAGCAGAGATATTTGTGAAAGATTTCATAGATCATAAAACTGAGAAAGAGCTATTGGAAATGACAGCAAAATTAGTCATAGCGATACTCATGGAACAATCATTTAAAATGACCCCCGAAGTAATGAATGAATACCATAGAATAAAAGAGAGAATTTTATCCGAGAAAAGAAAAAAAATCCCCACCGCTTCTCCCGCACATAATTCAACCATGATGATACCGAGAAAATGGCTTACATGAGCCATTATAGCTTGGGTTATGAGAAGCACGGTGAAATAAAATTACCCCACACTCCCCTCCATCTCAAGAGCGATGAGAGCATTGAGTTCAGCAGCATATTCGAGTGGGAGTTCTTTCACGATAGGTGAGATAAATCAGTTAATTATCATCGCTTTTGCTTGAGCTTCAGCAATACCACGACTCTGGAGGTAATAGAGTTGCTCAGCGCTGATACGACCAGCACTCGCTTCATGGGCGCATATGGATGAAGCATTACGGACGCGGATATCGGGAATCGTATCATTTTTTGAATCAGAATCCAGGATAAGTGCATCGCAGTCAATTCGAGAAACGGAGTTATGGGCACTTGGATGGATATCCAAGAGTCCACGATAGGTAGAGAGACCTCCTCATTTTGAGAGGGATTTCATAATCACGTTGGAGGAAGTATCTTCACCGATATGAATCACCTTTGCTCCTCCATCGACATTTTGACCAGCATTGGCAAAGGCGATACCCAGATGATCACAGCTGGATTTCCGACCTTGGAGAATCGTACAAGGATAGAGCATCGTCACGCCTGAGCCAAAGTTACCTCCTACCCATTCCATGTACCCTTCTTCCTGTACCACCGAACGTTTGGTATTGAGATTGTAGGTGTCGATAGACCAGTTTTCGACTGAGGTATAGCGCATCTTTGCTTTCTTGCCGACATATATCTCGACCATACCTGCATGGAGGCTCGGCGTATCATATTTCGGGGCTGAACAACCCTCGATATAGTGAGCCGTTGCTTCATCTTCGATGATCATGAGTGTATGCTCGAATTGTCCTCCAGACTTCACATTCATGCGGAAATATGCTTGAAGAGGATCAGAGATTTCGACCCCTCGTGGCACATAGAGAAATGTCCCACCAGACCAGACAGCACCATGCAATGCGGCAAATATATGATCATTCGCAGGAATCAATTTCATGAAATATTTCTGGACCAATTCTGCGTGTTCATTGACTGCGATAGACATATCCTCAAAAATCACTCACTGATCACGGAGCTCTTTTCGGAGATTATGGTAGACTACTTCACTATCATATTGCGCTCAGACACCAGCCAACATTGTTCTTTCTGCCTCGGGTATTCATAGTCGCTCAAAAGTATTTTTTATTTTCTCAGGAACATCATCCCATGTTTTGGAATTGGATGCTCCTTCTGGTCGAGCGTAGTAACAAATCTCGTCAAGTTTGAGTTTTGAGAGATCAGGCCCCCAGGTCGGCATCGATTTTTCATAAAATACTCGCAAGCTCGCCAGACGCTTTTCGAGCATCCATTCTGGCTCTTTATTCTGTTCCCAGATTTTTCGCACGACAGACTCAGAAACCCCGTACTCAAACACATTTGAATATGTAGCGTCATCATGCCCGTCGAAGAGGGCACGGGAGACTTCGCCAAAAGATGTGATATCAATTTCAGTCATTGGGCTACAAGGTAGAGGCTACAAGCCCATCAAACAATGGATGAGGTTTCCCTGGGCGAGATTTAAATTCGGGATGTGCTTGCGTCGCAACAAAGTAGGTGCAGGCAGGATTTTCTATGTATTCGATTAGTCGACCTTCGTGTGATGTCCCAGAAAGTACGAGTCCGTGTGAGCGAAGTATGTCATGTTTATCAGGACACACCTCATATCGATGACGATGACGGTCGCTGATAGTGGTCGAACCATAGAGTTTATGAATGAGCGACCCCTCTACCACAGTTGCCTCTTGTGTACCGAGTCGGAGTGTCCCTCCTTTATTTATTGTGTCATTTTGATCTGGGAGGTAGTCGATAAATGGTGTTCCGGGCTTTTCAAATTCTGTGGAAGTAGCGTCAGTCACACCGCAGACATAGCGAGCAAACTCGATCACAGAAAGCTGCAATCCGAGACAGATACCGAGAAATGGAATATTTTTTGTCCGAGCAAAGTGGATAGCAGCAATTTTTCACTCTATCCCCCGAGATCCAAATCCTCCAGGGATAATCATCCCATCAAGTTTCCCTTCTGATACGAGTCGTTCGAGAAAGGCTGAGTCTTTTTCGATTTCTTCTGCATTGATCCAGTGACGTCGTACTTTCGTCGCATATTTCGCACCAGCATGCACGAGAGCTTCTCGGACGCTCATGTAGGCATCTTCGAGTTCTGCGTATTTCCCGATAATAGCGATATTGATTTCTTTTTGTGGAGAAACTATATTATCGACAAATGATTTCCATTCATCCAGATTTGCCTCACGATGAGAGAGGTGAAATATGTCTTCGATAATCTCTTTGAGTCCTTGAGCCTGGAAAAGAAGCGGTACTTCATAGATAGTACGAGCATCGATGGCTTCGATGATGTTGGCCTCATCGACATCGGTAAACATGGATATTTTTGGTTTCAGTTCTGGCGGCATCGGTTTTGGACAGCGAGAAACGAGGATATCAGGCTGTATGCCTGCTTCTCGGAGCTGTCTCGTGCTGAGTTGGATAGCCTTGGTTTTGAATTCCCCAGAAACATCGATATAGAGCAGAGGAACGACATGGACATAGCAGACATTTTCTCGACCAATATCTTTGCGTAATTGACGAATAGCCTCGATAAATACAGGACTCTCTGCATCTCCGACGAGACCACCTATTTCGACAATACAGACATCATCTTTCTCAGCCTGTCCGAGAATTCTCTGCTTTATCTCATCAGTAATATGTGGGATAACCTGTACCGTCTTACCGAGATAATCTCCTCTTCTCTCTCTTTCTATGACCGTGAGATAGATTTTTCCTGTCGTAGGATTTGATTCACGATTCAATTTGATATCGACAAATCTCTCATAGTTTCACACATCGAGATCTGTCTCTGCTCCATCTTCCGTAACGAATACTTCACCATGCTCATAAGGAGACATCGTCCCTGCATCAACTTGAAGGTATGGATCTATCTTCATCATATTGACAGAATAACCAGAAGATTTTAAAAGACGACCTATCGATGAAGCCGTCACGCCCTTTCCTAAACCAGAGATAATACCTCCCGTCACAAAAATTATTTTCATAAAGTGTTATTGATAGAGAGTATCAATTTTTTGTGAAAATCAAAGTAAAAATAGACTTCCGTAATTTCTAAAAAAAATAAAACTAGCACACAGAGTATTTACGTGCTAAAAATTGCAATGACAGAAAAAGAGATATACTGAATGAAGTTTATTTACTAATTTTTTCTTATGACTCGCATACTTACTTCCACAGATTTCGATACAACCATTGCAACCGGTGTCACCCTCGTCGACATGTACGCTGACTGGTGTGGACCATGCCAAGCGATAGCTCCTATTATAGAAGAACTCGCTCACGAATACGAAGGGAAGGCAAATATTACCAAGCTCGATGTCGATGCTTCGAGTGATATCGCTGGGAAATACGGCGTTATGAGTATACCTACAATTCTTATCTTTAAGGATGGACAACTGGTAGACAAAACTGTCGGACTCTCTGATAAAGAAAGTCTGGTGGCACTTCTCAATAAAAATCTCGCGTAAACATGCTCATTATTCTTTGACAATATTTACTGCTTGGTTTTCAATTTTTTCTAGAAATAATCAAATGGTCTATCATTATTGATATTTTATTAAGCTGGATGACACTTTTAGGAGTAAATATAATTATTGGACCTCTTAATAGTATCACGCGACCGCTCTACGATCTCACGAGACAGATATTTCCGACTCGAGTAGGGATGATAGATCTCGCACCGCTTATCCTGATTATACTCCTCAATATACTCATACCCTTTATTGCCAATCTCCTCAAATAAATGATTCTCGATATCAAAACATTGGCAGAGCATGTCATACGAGAAATCGAGATAGCCGTGAAAAAACTACATACAACACCGAGTCTCAGCATAGTCATGGTGGGAGATAATAGTGCGAGCGAGATCTATGTCAGAAATAAAATCAAAACCTGTGAAAGCATCGGCATCAAAACAACGCTGATTCACCTCCCTGAGACGACTACACAGTCCGTCATGGCAGATCATGTGCACACACTCAATGCAGATAAAACAGTGCACGGTATACTCGTACAATCCCCTCTCCCATCAGGTATTTCAGCACAAGAAATATTTGATATGATAGATCCGCTCAAGGATGTAGACGGATTCTCGAGTACGAATATCGCACGACTCTACAGCGGTGATGAAACAGGTCTCATACCGGGAACACCAA
>Ga0335396_10007867_pt1 | contig 10072 bp, 7 predicted proteins | sample FRY02_FD_205743 | JGI IMG/M metagenome (GOLD analysis project Ga0335396, IMG submission 205743) | Freshwater microbial communities from Lake Fryxell liftoff mats and glacier meltwater in Antarctica - FRY-02 (spades assembly) (version 2) | ecosystem: Environmental > Aquatic > Freshwater > Ice >... | reverse complement strand
TTAGCGTGCATTGTCATGACGACTTGGGGCTGGCGGTGGCCAACTCCCTGGCGGCGGTCCAGGCCGGAGCGCGTCAGGTCGAGGGGACCTTTAATGGCATTGGCGAACGGGCCGGGAACTGCGCTTTGGAAGAGGTCGTCATGGCGATCAAAACCCGGGGCGAGTTTTATCACGGATTGCACACCAATGTGGTCACCCGTGAGATCCTCAAAACTTCGCGGATCGTCAGCCGCATGAGCGGTCTGCATATCGCTCGGAGCAAAGCCATCGTGGGGGAAAATGCTTTTGCCCACAGCTCAGGCATTCATCAGGACGGGATTCTGAAAAAACGCGAAACCTATGAGATCATGGATCCCAAGGAAGTCGGTTGGGGCGGGACCGAATTGCCTTTGACCAAGCACAGCGGTCGCCATGCCATGGTGGCCCGATTGGAGCATTTGGGTTACCAATTGAGCGAAGAGGAACAAATGAGCGTCTTTAATCGATTCAAAGAAATCGGGGATAAAAAGAAATTCGTCTATGATGAAGATCTGTCCGCCTTGGTGGAAGATTCGGTCTCCGCGACCGAGGAGGCCTATGTGCTTGATTACATCCATGTCACCTGCGGAAGTACCACTGTGCCCACCGCCACGGTGCGGTTGAAAAAAGATGGCGAATCCTTGCAGGATTCCAGTCCTGGCAATGGCGCGGTCGATGCCGCCATGCAGGCCATTGACCGCATCGTCAACCGTAGCGGACAGTTGGCCCAATATACTGTCGAGGCGGTGACCCAGGGACGGGATGCGCTGGCGGAAGTGACCTTGAAAGTGGACTTCGGCAACGGAGATCTCATCACGGGCAAAGGGGCCAGCACCGACGTGATCGAGGCCAGTGCCCGTGCCTATGTCAATGCGGTCAACCGGGCCGTAGCCTTGCACGGACGACGTCAGGCGATGGCGGCGGCTCCGATCTGAACAACCTGCGGCGAACTCTCGACCTGGGTGGATGATGTCATTTTGCAAGCGTGGTTTGGCAAGGCAGTTGTAATTTTTCGGTCTTCGTTTTTTGACGCACGGTTCTAAGCGTCTGAGACATTCCGTGAGCAGATCGAGGGCTGTCCGAGTCAGCATTTCGTCAATGAGGTGCTGCTGATCGCTCGGAGAGCCTAAGGGATCGACCGCCGTTCTGTCTCTTCCGAAGAGCGACACCGGTCGTGAGTTGACCTTGGCAAGCAAGCGGATAATTTGGCAACATGCCGACGTACCAATGCCCTTCAGTTCCGAGCGCGCCCCCGTCACCAGGGAGGAGTAGTGGACGAATATTGCTGGCCTCTGCTGTGCTGACGCTGACCGGATGCTCCGCCTTCCTGCGCGACACTCCTACGCCGATTCCCACCCAGGCGACGCAGCTATCACCTGTCGGGCCGGCCACGACGCTTGTGGTGTTTCTGCCGGGGCGCGGCGACTCGATGGAGGATTTTGACCGCTACAATTTCACTGCCGTGTTGCGCGATGCGGGCATCAACGCCGACACGATCGCGGTGGATGCCCACATGGGCTACTATTTTAATCGGACCGTGATCGAGCGATTGCGCACCGACGTGCTGGAGCCCGCCCGGGCGCAAGGTTATCGAAGGATCGTGCTCGCTGGCGTGTCCCTCGGCGGTCTCGGAGCGCTGCTGAACGAACGCGATGCCCCGGGATTGGTGGACGAGATCGTGTTGTTTGCGCCATATCTAGGCGACAAGGCCGCGCTGTTTGAGCAAATCAGCGCCGCCGGAGGCCCGGCGGCGTGGGCGGCCGGACGTGATCCGACCGCAGGTGGCGTTGAGGAGCAAATCTGGACGTTTCTCGGCAACCGGTCGGCCGCGTTGCCGCCGACCTGGCTTCTCTACGGGCGCGATGATTCGCTGGCGCCCGGGCACCAAATGCTCGGGACGCTTTTGCCGCCAGCGCACGTAAAAACCGTGACGGGAGCCCACGATTGGCCGACTTGGCTAACGCTCTGGCGCGACGTCTGTCTGAATTCTGAATTGTTTGCCGCGGAACGAGCCGGCGTGAGAACCGGCCGCCCCGACCCGTCGAAGGGAAAGCCTGAGTTATGAAAAAAAGCGAACAACGGTCGCCCGTTTCGGGATTTGGTGGTCGGCCACCACGACCTCAAGAGCGACGCGCTGGTGGGCGGGCCGTTGCGCCACGTGGCATCTGCTACAAGGCCCAGGGCTAGGAGCTGCTCCGGGTGAACCGGGGCTTCGAGCGGAGTGGGCAGGATTATTACATCGCTCACGACCGGCTCAAGCAGCTCTGGGAGCGCGAGCTTGTTCCCCAAGCCCGGCAGCCAGCACCGGGGAGTTGCGCGGGCTGTGGGAGCTGTGCCGCCGGTTGCCCGAGTGGCGCAAGCTCAAGGGCCGCGATTACCCGTGGTGTTGTTTCGGTCGCTCCCAACTCTGCGGGCTACAAATGACCAGTGCCTACTGACGTCTAACGAACCAACTACCAGTTTTTAATCCACTGATTGGATTTGGTGGACGCTCCACGTGACCAGAGATCGAAGAAATTCGTTCCGCTCCGATTGGCGTCGCCAGGATATTGGTAGCCGTAGTTTTCGCCAAAAGGATCCACGATGGGTTTGTTGGCGGCAAGGTCACCCATCGTTTTGGAAAACTCAAAATAGACTTTTTTACTTGTTTCGGCCGGACTCAGGTTGGTACGGAGGAAGGCGTTGTCACTGGGGGTGTTGACCCCGTTGGCATTCTTTCCTGCCGGATAATCTCCATTGTCCGCCTTGTAGCTTTCCAATGCCGCAGAGAGGGCGGCGATTTCCGTTTCGGCCCGGGAGCGGGCGGCTTTCTTTTGGATGAACCCGGCGGTATTAAGCGTGAGCGCGGCAAGAATCGCAATAATGGCGATCACGATGAGCAGCTCGATGAGAGTGAATCCCTCGGGGAATTTTTGATTTTCGATTTTCGATTTTCGAGGGGATTCGCGAAGAGATGGGTCGTTCCGCGTTCCCGCCAAGAAACGGTTCTTCCAATCGAAAATTTTCATGCTCATTGTTGCTGCATGCCGCTGATGATGCTGATGAGAGGCATGAACAAGGCGATGACGATGGTTCCGACGATGAGGGCGAGGAAGACAATCATGATCGGCTCCAGGAGCGACGTCAGCCCGGCGACGGCGTTGTCCACTTCGTCGTCATAGACCTCGGCGACCTTCAGAAGCATTTCAGGGAGTTGTCCGGTCTCTTCACCCACGTCGATCATGCTGATGACCATAGGTGGAAAAACTCCGCTGGCCTCGAGGGGCTGGACGATCGATTCGCCCTCCTTCACGCTGTCGTGCACCTTTTTGATGGCGTTGGCGATAACGACATTGCCGGCGGTTTCGCGAGTGATGTTGAGAGCTTGCAAGATGGGAACACCGCTGGTCACCAAGGTGCCCAGCGTCCGGCTGAAGCGGGAGATGGCCGACTTGCGGGTGAGATCGCCGAATAAGGGAGCTTTCATCTTAACGGTATCAAGGATGGCAGCCCCTTTCGGGGTCTTGCCAAGAATGGTGTAGAGAATAGCCAAGACCACAATTCCGACGATAATGAGGAGGATGTTGTCCTTCACCGCGTTGCTGGTGGCGATGACGAACTGGGTCAGAGCGGGGAGGGGTTTGCCGCCCAACATGTCGTCAAAGATGGCCTGGAATTTCGGCACAATGAAAACGAGGAGGAAGGCCATGATCGCAATGGCGATGACCAAGACGATGGCGGGATAAAACATGGCCGCGACCACCTTGTTTTTGATCTTCTGGGCTTTTTCTTGGAACTCAGCCAGACGAAGCAACACCAGTTCGAGCACACCGCCGAGCTCGCCGGCTTTGACCATGTTGACGTAAAGCTTGTTGAAGATCTTGGGATGACCGGAAAGGCTTTCCGAGAAAGTGCCGCCGCCTTGGACCGCTTCGGCCAAGCTGATGATGACCTTGCGGAGCACCAGATCGGGCTCCTGTTTGGCGAGAACGGTAAGTCCCCGCAGGAGGGGAAGGCCCGCGTCGATCAGGGTGGCGAGCTGCCGGGTGAAAATCATCAACGTCTTTCCCTTGACCGTCTTTCGTTCCAGGAAGGGAATATTAAGGTTGATTTGTTTGCTGGCGACCGAAGGTTTGGCCGCCTTCTGGACCTTGGCGGGCTTTCCTTTGCCTTCCTCGGAGATCGTCTTGGGAAAATATCCGGATTGCCGGAGTTGCCCAACGGCGTCGTTTTGGGTGTTGGCGTCGATGACTCCGGCGGTTTCTTGACCGCGGGAATCGAGGGCTACGTAGGTATAGCGAGGCATAGGGGAATTCAGGTGTTTGGTGGAAAGAAGTTATCGACCGCTGAGTATTCTGTCGAGGAAAGATTGTTTTTAAGCGGCGAGAAAAGAATTCTCCTGGCGTTCCCTGCCGATCGTGGTCGCCGGCCCATGGCCCGGCAGGACTTCGACGCCGTCGTCGAGTGGCAGCAATTTGGTCCGAATCCCCGTGAGCAAAAGCTCCCGGTCCCCGCCGGGAAGATCCCAGCGGCCGATGCCGCCCCGGAACAAGACGTCGCCGCCGATGAGGGTGTTTTCTGTCGGAAGGAAAAAGCAGAGGCTCCCGGGGCAATGACCGGGCACATGGAGGGAAGTCACGGAGAGTCCGAGAAACTCCCGAGGGCCTTCGTCAATGAGGAAATCTGCGGAGAAGGTCTTAATTTCCAACTCGAACCCCCATTGGCGGAAATAATTTTCTTCCTCGGTCATCGGGATGGTGTCGGCGTGGTAGCCGACCTTGCAGCCATGGCGTTGGACGATGGCCGCCGCGTCCGCAATGTGGTCGAAGTGTCCATGGGTGAGCAAAAGGAGGTCAATCCGGGTGTCGGCGAAGGCGGCGTCGGCACCCTGGGGGGCATCAAAAAGAATATTTCCCTCCGGGGCTGCGTGGAGGAAAGAATTGGTATCAAGGACGCCGCCGGTAAAGATTTTGAACTGATTCATTGGAAAGTGGTCTCACAAAATAATTGATGTGGAAGTTTGATTTTTCCATCGGGCTCTGCAAATTCAATTTAGGAATTATATCATGAAGCACACAAAAGACAGACTTCTTGGCTTGAGAATCCTCATGGCCATCAGCATCGTATTGGCGGGGACGACGATCCCGGCTTCAGCTTCCACCGACCCGGGATTGGTGGCCGCCTCGGTGGGCAGGTGGTTGGAACAGGGACACTACACTCGCCAGAAATTGGACGAGGAGATGTCGCGCAAGTTTCTGCAAACGTATCTCACGGCGCTGGATTACAACAAACTTTACTTCACGACCGAGGATGTGACGGAGTTTCAGGGCGAATATGGTGACACGCTGGGCGGGTCGGTCTTGCGCGGTGAGGTGGAGCCGGCGAGAAAGATCTTTGCCCGTTTCAAAAAGCGGGTCGAGGACCGGGCGGCTAAAAACAAGCCGCTGATCGAAAAAGACTACAAGTTTGACAGTGACCGGACGGCGGAATTGAACCGTCAGGATGCCGCTTGGCCCAAGGATGTGGCGGAAGCTGATGCCATCTGGAGCCGCCGGATCGAGGCCGATCTCCTCAAGGAAGAGTTGGCGGAATTTCACATCCGCCCTCCCAAGGAAGCCGTTGCCCGCCGCTATGATCGGGTCCTCCGTTATGTCAACGAGATGGAAGATGAGGATGTGGTCAAAGTCTTCCTCAGTTCGCTAGCTCAGACCTACGATCCGCATTCGGAGTACTTCACCCCGTCGGATTTGGAGAATTTTCAAATTGCGATGCGGCTTTCGCTGGTTGGGGTCGGGGCGGTTCTCACCTCCGAGGACGGCTACGCCAAGGTGCGCGAAGTGGTGCCCGGCGGACCGGCGGACCGAGATGGTCGCTTGGGAGTGAATGACCGCATCGCCGCCGTCGCCCAGGGGGATGAGGAATTTGAAGATGTGGTCGATATGAAACTCGACAAGGTGGTGGAGAAAATTCGGGGCAAGAAAAATACCGTGGTGCGGTTGTTGGTCATTCCAGGGGAAGCCAGCGATCCGGCCAAGCGTGAGATCATCGACATCCAGCGCGATGAGGTGAAGCTCAAGGATCAACAGGCCAAAGCCGAGGTCCTGGATTTCGATGTGGGCGACGATCAGACCCGGATCGGATGGATCACCCTGCCGTCGTTTTATGCCGACATGGAAAATAAGGGGATCTTCCGGGACAAATCGAAGGACAAAAGTACCACCGTCGATGTGCTGGCCTTGATCAATCGACTCAAGGCGGAACACATCGAAGGCTTGGTCATTGATTTGCGCCGTGATGGCGGGGGATCCTTGGAAGAGGCGATCAACCTCACCGGTCTCTTCATTCCCAAGGGACCCGTGGTTCAGGCCAAGGACTCCAATGGCAATATCTCTGTTTCGCAAGACTCGGATCCGGAAGTGGCCTACACTGGGCCCCTGATTGTTCTGGTCAATCGGCTCAGCGCGTCGGCCAGTGAGATCTTTGCGGCCGCCTTGCAGGACTATGGGCGGGCAATCATCGTGGGAGACGAACGGACTTTTGGCAAAGGCACGGTCCAAACGGTTTTGGATTTGGGACGCTTTATGCCGTCCTTTAGCCTGGGTGCGACCGATGCTGGGGCGCTCAAGCTGACCATTCAAAAATTCTACCGCGTCCAGGGGGGCTCGACCCAGTTGAATGGGGTGGAGTCAAATATTGTCCTGCCGTCCCTGACCGACAATGTCGAAATCGGCGAAGGATCGCTCAAGCACCGCCTCGCCTATGATGAGGTGGCTCCGGTGGAAATTTCCAAGACTTCCAGCGCGGTGCCCCACTTTCTCGATGAACTGAAGCGGCGTTCCAGCGGGCGGATCGCGGCAGATCCTGATTTTATCTACACGATCGAAGAGATGCGTCGGATCCGCGAGAAACTGGATTCCAATCAAATTTCGCTCAACGAGAAACAACGCAAGGTGGAGCTGGCTGACGAAAATATCCGCAAAGAAAAACGGGACAAAGAGCGTGAATCCCGGGGGCCGGCCTTTGACGTCAAAGCTTATGAATTGACTCTCGATGATCTGGCTTCGCCCAAATTGCGCCCAGTCGCTTTCGACCGTAAACCCAGTAAGGAAGAGCTTGCCGAAATGGCCGAGGAAGGCGGGAGCAAGAAGGATGCGAAGGCCGAACCGGATCCGATCCGCAACGAAACGTTGCGTATTATGGAAGATATGATAGAACTCAATCGCCAGACCAAAACAGCGAGTGCTCAAGGGGAGGAATCCCATTGAAGGAGAAAGAACGACCGCCCTCTTGCTCGAATTATTGACAATCGCGGCGATTTTGTGAATATCTCCAGCCCCTAGTTTTGAGTGCGGCCAATTTAACCAATACCCCATATGCCTGAACCTAAAAAGGAAACCGTACGCATCGTCCTCCCCCCTCGTCGGGACGGCAAACCTCTGGCCTCCAATCCGCGTGAAACCGCGATGATCAATTTGCCTCCCAAACCGGTCCAGAAACCTGCCTTCGCGATCCCTGCGCCCAGCATACCGCCTCTTTCCAAACCTGCTCAGGCTCCTCTTTCCACCCCGCCGGCTCCGTTGACTCCGCCGGCTCCGTTGACTCCATTGACTCCGTTGACTCCGTTGACTCCGCCTGCTGCTGCGGTTCCTTCTGCCGGGATCCCCAAGCCACCCACTGCGCCTGGAGTGCCTACGCCTCCTTCGGCCATCGCTCCCAAACCGCCCATTGCGCCCGGAGCGCCGACACCACCTTCGGCTATGGCTCCCAAGCTGCCTTTGGCACCGGGACCTATCGCTCCACCGAAGCCTCCCATTGCTCCCGGTTCGGGAATTTCTGTCAAACCGCCTTCGCCGCCCGCTTCCGCGTCGACTCCTGCTGCGCCCAGGCTGCCAGCGATTGCTCCTGCTCCTCTCGTGACCGAGAGCAGAAAAGAGACGGCCAAGGTGCCGGGTTCTTCTGGAGCCGCCAAGGCCGTGATGCCTCAGGCGACGGTGAATTTTCAGAAACCAGCACCGGCCTCGGCCTCGAAATCCGTTTCGAGCGGAGCCGCCATTACCGTCGCGACGACGCCGACCGCGCCTGCAGGTGAAGTCAGCCTCGCCGTGGGCGCCATCGCCTTGGTCGCCTCGCTGGCGGCCTTGGGAGTGCAGCTCTGGATGCTGGTCGGATAGAACATCACCTTGAAATTTCCGGAAATTCCGGATGCGGCGGCCATTCGGAAAAGAATGGCCGCCTTTTTTTTCCGAGGCCGTTAGAGCATCTTTTTGGTCAACGGATGACAGAAAAAAATTGCAGATCCCATTGGCGTCCTTGCGCGGTTCTGCTAGGATTTTTTCCTATGGCGAATGAACATGTAGTTGAGTTGAATGATACGAATTTTGACAGCGTCGTTTCGGCGGCGACGGAACCGGTTTTGGTTGATTTTTGGGCCCCTTGGTGTGCCCCCTGCCGGATGCTTTCTCCTGTGATCGACGAGATAGCCAGCGAGACCGTGGGCAAATTCAAGATTGCAAAAGTGAACGTGGATGACGCGCCCGGAGTGGCTCAAAAGTTCGGCGTCCGCAGCATTCCCACCCTGCTTTTTTTGAAGGGCGGGGAGAAAGTGGATCAAGCCGTGGGGGTCATCGGGAAGGCAGATATTGTCAAGCGCCTCGAAGCCCTCGGTTGATTTTTTCGCTTCTTAAAATTTAAATTCGGTTTGGACCGACGGGAATCCTTGCCCGTCGGTCCTTCCATTTTATAGTAGGGCCATACAGACGGAGAGTCGGCTGGGCTGATGAGCAAAGAGTTCCCAGCACTTCGCCGGGGGAGGGGAATCTTTCCCGAGCCCCTCGATTCCTCGCCTTCCGGATTTTTTCTGAACACTTAAAACTGAATACTGAACACTTCTAAAATGGCCGCATCCCCGTTCGTTCACCTGCACTGTCACACCGAATATTCTCTCCTCGACGGGGCGATTCGGACTACGGATCTCGTGGGGAAAGCGGCCGAATTTGGGATGCCGGCCGTGGCCATGACCGATCATGGCAACATGTTCGGGGCGGTGGAGTTTTTCCAGGCGGCGGAGAAACGCGGCGTTCGTCCGATCATTGGCTGTGAAGCCTATGTCGCCCCCGGCGCGATGAGTGAACGCAAGGCTTCCTCCGGACGGGAAGCGGCTTTTCATCTCACCTTGTTGACCACCAATGCCCAGGGATATAGTAACTTGGTCAAGCTGGTTAGCGCGGCCCACCTGGAAGGCTTTTATTACAAACCACGGGTGGACAAAGCCTTGTTGGCTTCGCACTCGGAGGGTCTCATCGCCCTGAGCGGTTGCTTGAAAGGGGAGGTCAACAGCCGCCTCCTCGCCGGGGACGAAACGGGGGCCCGCACGGTGGCTGGGGAATATCGCGACATCTTTGGGGCGGAGAACTATTTTATCGAACTTCATAACCACAGCCTCGATGCCCAGAGGAAGTGCAACCCGGAGTTGGTCAAGATTTCCCGCGAACTTGATCTCGATCTGGTCGCGGCGAACGATGTCCACTTTCTCGAACGACGCCACCACGATTCCCATGATGTCATGTTGTGTATCGGGACGGGCTCGATGGTGGTGGACGAAAAACGGATGAGGTATTCGGAGGAACTCTATTTCAAAAGCGGTGAAGAAATGGCCGCGCTTTTTCCTGATCATCCCGAAGCGCTCGCGAATACGCTGCGGATTGCCGAGCGCTGCAATTTTCAAATGGAATTCGGGGTTCCCAAGTACCCGGCCTTTGAACCTCCAGAGGGGATTTCGCGCGAAGCCTATTTGCGCGACCTCTGTTGGTCCGGACTGCGCGCGCGCTTCGGCGAGCGAGCCGACTCCGACCCGGTGTTGCGCGAGCGGCTCGAATACGAACTTGGGGTCATCGAGAAGACGGGATTCGTCAGCTATTTCCTCATCGTTTGGGATTTTATCAATTACGCCCGGGAGCAAAAAATTCCTGTCGGGCCCGGCCGTGGTTCGGCCGCCGGATCTCTCATCGCCTACGCGCTGCGGATTACGGATATCGATCCCCTCCGCTATGGACTGATTTTTGAGCGATTTCTTAAT
>Ga0335396_10007864_pt1 | contig 10074 bp, 8 predicted proteins | sample FRY02_FD_205743 | JGI IMG/M metagenome (GOLD analysis project Ga0335396, IMG submission 205743) | Freshwater microbial communities from Lake Fryxell liftoff mats and glacier meltwater in Antarctica - FRY-02 (spades assembly) (version 2) | ecosystem: Environmental > Aquatic > Freshwater > Ice >... | reverse complement strand
CAACTGAACCTCTTAAATTCGCTTGTGCCGTTTTAGTTTCATCTGAAACGTCTGCCGTTTGAACTTCGCCTGTGCTTATTGCTTTTGGCTCGTATGTGATATTTTCAATGATACAAGGAAACCCTAAATAAGTAATTGTTTGCTCTAATTTCGAACGCTCCTCTTCTGTTTGCTCGTCGTAAAATTTCTTTTGCTCTAAATAAGTTTCGGAATTCGCACCAAAGAGAGTGTCATCTGATTTTATTAATTGTTTTGGAGCGTTATTTGCCGCGCCAATAATATTATCCTTTAAATCCCTAACGGTTTCGGTAAACATTTTCTCGTCAAATTCGGCTTTCACTTGTCCAACCTTGAAAATTTTATCAATATCGTCTGTTGCGCCAACCGATAAATGGTAAACCCCGCCTATATTTTCCGAACCAAGCCATTTTTGAACGTCATCTTTTACCGTTTCTTCATCTTCTTCATCTAGTCCCGAGGTAACAACGTATGTTTTGCCTAAAAATCCCGTTCTAAATTGACGATTTACGTACATTCCTTTACGAAATTCGGTGTCCATATCGTTATAAACGCTATCAAATGGGCTTAATGCGTACTTGAATTCTGGAGTTAAATTAAGATAATGAACTTGCCCACGATAATAAGGTAGCATTACTGCCAAATCTTCTGTTGGAATTCCTTTTGCTAACTGGTAATCATTTTTGATTTGCGCAATAATTACATTTTCGTTTTTTGAAAAAGCATAAAACCATTTATCACCTTCTTTTTTTCCGAACATAGATTTTACTACCGAATAATCTTTATATACGAATTTACCCTCGTTACCCTCGTCGTCTTCTTTTGCTTGTCTTACTTTCACATAATCCAAAATATCAAGAACTGGTCTTAAAGTAAGTTCCTCGTCAATCTCATATCCAATGTGAAAGTAAACCCCGTTTTGTTTTGAAATATTATAAGAAGCTAATTTTATAATGTCGGTTAATTTGTAATTTTTAGTAGAGTTTACAATTTCATTATTTCCGATAACGCCTTTTCCAGCCACAAACTTAGCCATTAATTTTGAAGCTAAAGAAGCCGTCGGGCTGTTTAAAATTACCCTTTCAATCTCATTTGGATATAGATTATTTTCTCCATTCCAATATACGGCATCGTCTTTATTTTCGTCAACCGAAATAACACGAGAATAAAGTTCGATAAATTTTGCCCTTGCCTTAGAAAGTATTGGATTGATAGCCATCGATTAGTCTATTTCTTTGTTATTTTTTTTAACGACTGATTTTGTTTTTTGAACCTTTTCTGTTTTTTCTTTCGGTAAGTTAAAAAGTTTTTTTCTATCCGTGATTTCCTCTTCAGTACCATTTTTCAAAAACCCGTCAATAAATTCTGGAGTTAATGCAGTATCATATTTTCGATATGTAACCCCGTCTATCTTATATGCTAAAATACTGCCTTCTGTTTTTTTAATTGTAATTCCTTTCATAATTTCTATTTTTTTGTTTGGTAAAGTTAATGTATTTTTTGAATAAAAAGAAACAAATTTTATCCAGTCATCATTAAATGAACAACCCGCGCAACTAGGCGTATAAGAATATGCTTCTTTGAAAAATTTTAAGTATAACGACATAAGGTTAGAATCTCTTCTAACCTTATCGCTATTAATCAATATTAATTCTTCAACTTGCATTTACACAATATTTTCGAACGCGGAATCGAAATCCTCATTCTCTTGGCCCGCAACTAAAGATTTGTAAACTAAAGGAACTAACCCCTCTGGCGAACTATCTCTGCTCGACAAAACTATTGGAGTTCCTCCACCGCCTTCTTGCACGTCGTATGTGTAGTCTCCTGCGGCTAATCCATTTTGGATTCCGTAAATTTCTACTACTCCATCCGAGAATTGAAAAGCAACCGCATAATTTCCTTTTCCTAAAGAATCTAAAATACATTTACTTTCTTCGTCAGCTCCAACTACCAATATTTGCGCGTTGTGTTTGTACTGAACAAAGCCCAAGTCAGATTGAGACTTGTCAAAATAACCTTTGTAAGTACTTCCGTTTTCTGAACCTGCAAAAAGAAATCCAGTTTTACCTGTTTTTAATGCAAATTGCACGTTGTAATTACAAAGAAGCCCTGTTGGTGTCGTTATTACTAAAGTCGCTGGGTCAATATCTGCTAAATTAATAACCACCGCTTGCTGGTAATATCTACGAACGGGCGCAATACAAGATGCATCTTGCCCGTTTTTCAATGTACCGCATATACTTGCTACTGCCATATCTTTTTATTTTTTAAATTAAACAGTTTCTGCTCCGATGTACACATATTCATTCGTAACCAAAGCAGCTCCGATGTTCGCGCCACCTTCAATGTACACTTGATTGTCATCTTGAGAATGCCATACTCTGAAATCTGGCAATTGGTCAAGTTCTGACGTTCCAATTAACATATTACTACCAGCAGTAAGCAATGCTCTGTAAGGATTTCCTAAAGATAATGCAGAAATAACACCGTCAAATTCTTTATGAATGTGAACTGGAATTCCAAAGATGGTAATCATATTACTCACCGAAAAACTTCTTTGAGCAGTCAAGCCATCAGGAGAATAGCACTCACAATTGTAAAGGCTTCTATCTCCCATAGAGTTCAACCAAGACACTAATACACTTGCCATTGCTTGTGTCATTTCAAATCTTGCTGTACTTGGGTCAAACCAAGGAGCAATTGAAGCAACTTGGTAGGCTTGGTCTAGGTATGCGTATAATTGCGCACCTGTCAATCCTGTTCCTGCTGCATTTTCAGTTACTACAATTTTTGTCCCGTCCATTGCTTCAGCCTGTGTGAATATGCCATCAATCGCTCTTAAAAGAGGATAGTTTGCATCACCTACTGAAGTAGTTGTGTCTCCGAAAAATGCTGTTCTCCACATTGCAGCTTCTAGGTTGGTTGTGAACTTACCAATGATATACTGCATTAATGCGCTGTTTTCATCAATATCCCCAAAAATTCTTTTTTGTTGAGAAAAGAATCTTAAAAAGTCTTCCGAAAAACTATTAACGCAAATCGGAATACGACAAGCAATCATTCCAATTTTCCAAGGTTTAGCCGAAAACCCTAAATCTAAATCACAAACAGGAATAGAACAATCCGATGGATTTTTATAAGGAAATGAAGCGTAACTTGGAGAATTTGACATAATAGGAATTATATTTCCATTACGAACACCTGTAATTACTGTATGATTTTCCGCTAATTTTGAAATTTCAAAGTTGCTTTCAAAAACCACGTTTGCAAGTTCAAGTTTTTCAGCAGCCGTTAAAGACGTTACTAAACTTGTGATTGCCGAAGCAAAGTTTGTTGTTATTGCCATTGTTTATTTTTTTAAATTGTTTCTTAAATTAGCAATTGCCGAAGCGTTAGTGCTTTTTGTTTCCTCTTTGTTTGTCGTTGTTTTCTCAACTGTTGGAGCTGTTTTGGATTTTGCTTGAAATCCTGCAATCAAAGTAGATTTCGCTTTTACCGTTTCGGTTAGTTCAACCGCCTTGTTTGTCATTGCTGCCAATTGCTCTTCGAGAGCTGCAATAATTGCGTCTTTGTCTTCAGGTTGCGGATCGTCCTCAACTGGTTTAATTTCGGTCAACTCTCCTGCAACGAAGATATAAGTTTCGCCGTCTTTCATTAAAAATTCGCCGTCAGCATCCGCGCCGTCAAAATAAGCTTTTACGCCTACTTCTATAACCGCGCCTTCTTCCAATTCGTAAAATTCAAGTTCTTTTTCGTCTGCCGTTGTCACCAATAGGTTTTTAAAGCCTAAAAAGTTTTTAGCAGCGTTAATTAATTGCTGTGTTTTTTTGTTCATTTCATTTTCGTTTTTGTTAATATTAAATTTTGCCACTGCTTTGTAAGGCTGTATTGTTAAACCAAATTTGACAACCTCTTCATTGGTCATCATTCTATCTTCGCGCATTAATGCGACCGCTTCATCATAAGTGAAATTAGTTTCGGCTTCATATATTTTAGCCATATTAATCTCGATTGCGTCCAAATCACTAGCATATTGCCTTAGCATATCAGCGTTCCCTTCAATTGAATAGCTTGGCAAATGGATAAGAACATTGTTCAGAGCGTAAGCTTCTCTTTTCTTTCCAGCCAACATAATTAAAGAAGCAATAGAAGCTACTAATCCAATTCCAAAAGTGTCGCAACCTTGTGGGAGTTGTTTAAAGTAGTTGTAAATAGCAACGCCTTCGTAAACAGAACCGCCTTCAGAATGGATATGCACGTTTAATATTTTGGAATTGTCGGTTTTAGCTACCAGGTCTATCACTTTTTGCAAAGTAATTTCTCTTCCAACTTCTCCGATTAAATAAATATCATTTTCCATAGTGGTAAAATTAGTATGAATAATTATTTTATGTTAAAATAGTTGTGTTATAATATTTAAACACTATATTTGTATTCAAGAAGTATGAAGAAGTACTTTACATTACAACATCTAAAGCACCTTTTAACCGAGGTGCTTTTTTAATTTATAAAAGTTATGGAAATATGCGAGTCTATTGATGAAAAATTATTGTCGTTTTATAGCGCGAAAAACAACCACGATGCAATTGGAATTTTAATAAACAATAAAACTTTTAAAAAACTTCTAAAAGAAGCTGAAAAAGTCATTAATTTTAAAATGCCAGCAGTTTTTAAATACAGAGGTTTACGGGTTTATACAACTAAAGACGTGCGGGAAAATGAAATAGTAATATTTTAAAGTTATGGAAACAAAAACCCGCTTAATACTAAGCGGGTTTTTTTATCCTATCTCACACCGACTTTTCCATATCCCGAACTGCTTTTCGAACGGTCTCAACTGATACCTTAAAATTCAACGCTACTCTTTTGTAGCGTTTCATTTTTCCAGGCTCATCAACTATCGCCATAAAAAAACGGTAAAGGTCATAATCCGTTAAAATTGACAAAGGCGCACGTCCTATTGAAATTAATTTATTGATGACTAAAATGTTATCATCTATTACATTTATTACTTTTGCCATTTATCGCATATTTTAATTGACTGCCTTAATTTATAACTCAAAGTACATCCGCATTCGTCACACATTTTATTTGATAGTTCTGGTATTCTTTTGTCTTCTACTTTTAAAAAATCAATTGGCTCTTCTATAAATTCCTTGCAATTGATACAATGGAATAATCTTTCTTTAGCCAATTCCTCAACTTCTTCTTTTGGATTTTTGAAATTCTCAAAACCAACTGACAAAGGCTTCATTCCATCTTTTGCTAAGGTAATTAATTTTTTACTAAAACTTTGCATCTTGCATTATTTTACGGTTATTACTTAATCCAACAATTCCTTTTTGACTTCCCGCATTTGTTCCAGCTTCCGAACCAATCGCTACCGCTTCCGCTATTGCTGTCACTAGTTGGGAGTTGTCCGATTTCGTTTGAATATCATTTTGCAAGCCAATGTTTGAAGCCCCATTTAATCCAACGCCACCACCAGCTTTATTTATCGAAGCTAATTCGTTGGCAAACATAGCTGTTGAGCGTGCATTGATAACGCTTTCGCCCGATGATAAATTTGCATTAATATTATCAGAAGTTCCCGAGCCTATTCCGCGTAATCCAATTACTCCGCCAGCGTAACTTGGCTTTTTAAACGTAGGCGTCTTTGTTGCCGTAATTTGTTTCACCGCTTTAAATCCACTTTGCAAAACAGTAGCTGTTGAAATAATTTTCTGAATCGTTCCAAATGGCTCTGGCAAAACTGATTCCGCAGATAACACTTCACTAACACCCAGATACGTGTTTATTGTCGCCTGTGCAACTGCAGCAGCTTTTCCCGCTTTTGTATTTTCGCCTAATAAACTTGCTATATCACCAAAAGTAGCCGCCGTTTGTGAAAGTTTAGCGTCTAAAACCTGTCTATCAATATCTTCATTAATAGCTGCGTACTTGTCATTTATTAAAGCAATTTGCGCTCCATTATCTTCCGCTGCTTTTAAATCCTGAGCTTTCTTAATGGCATTTTGTTGCTTTTCTAAGTCCATTTGAGCAATGAAATCATCTTGCGCAATTACTTTTTTATTTTCAATGTCAATTAAATCGGCTTCTTGTTTAGCCGTTTTTCTTTCCGCGTCTAGTTCTTCGTTAGCAATTCTGTTTTCGTTATCAATGGTATTTATTGCAGCGTTATATTCCTGTTGGTTTATAACCCCGTTCGCCAGTCTTAAGGCTTGAAATTCTGCATCCGCTAAAAACTGATTTTCTAATGCTTGTTTTTTTATTCTTAATTGTTCGTCAGATAGAAAAAGAGAATTCTCTAAAATTTTATTATTTTTATCGGTTTCTGCATCAAGTTCAAGTTGAGCATTGGCGATTGTTAAATCAACATTCTTTTTTAGAAACTCATTTGTAATATTTAATTTTTCGGTTTCGTATTGCGTTTTAGAAATTTTTTCCTTATCAAATTGAAGTTTTAAATCCGCTAATTCTTTTGCTTGAAGTGCCTGATTGAAATTGTATTCTTCTTGCGAACTTTTCTTTTTGAAACCTTGTTGAGCAATGAACGAATTAATTTCTTCTTTTGATTTTGCCAAAAGGGCATCGACTTCTTTTTGTTTTCTCGCAATATTTTCATCACTTATCGCTTTTTGCTGCGCTGCTCCGTCCCTACGAAGTGAGTTTAAATTTGCGAGTTGTTCCGATTCTTGCCCGTTAATTCTTTCCTGTAAATCCGCCAAATTGTTTAACGCTTGCTGTTCCTGTTCTAAAGCCTCGGTTGTTTTTCCATCTGCAACAAGTCTTAATTTAGCAACTCTTAATGCTTCAGCTGCTATTAATCTTTCTGTTTCTAATTGCTTTTTTAAAACTACACCTAAATCTGAATTTGCTTTAACCCTTTGCGAAATTGTGAGGCTTTCATCATCTCTTATTTGTCTTAAATCCTCTGCGTCTTTCATAAAAGCCTTCTGTGTCGCTTCAAGTCCTTTTTGAGCACGGTCAAGTTTACCTTGTGCCAGTGCGTATTCCGCTGAAGCTTTGCTTGAATTCTTCACGCTTTTTGTAAAATTATCAATACCAGCGGCGGCACTATCTGCACCTATTAATCTTAATCCAGAAGACAAAAGCCCTAAAGCCTTTTCGGCAACCTTACCCACGTTTTCAAAAGTTTTAATAAATACATCAGCAAAAAATAATCCTAATGGTTTGACTATTTGAAACAAGCCTTTAAAAACTCCAGTAATTGCACCAGTTACAACCGCTAATTTTTGCGTGCCCTGTTCCGTGCTATTTAGTGAAGCAGTGGCTAATTTGAATGCGCCAACTACTAATCCCACGGCAACCGCTAATGCAGCTATAACAGCACCTATTGGAGTTGCTATAAATGCTAAGCCAGCCTTTAAAGCTCCTAGAATACCAATTCTAATAGTTGTAAACGCGCCACCTAATAAATTGCCAGCTCCGCCCGCTTCTTTAGATTTGCTAATGAACCCCCCAATACCTTGGTTGAATGGATTTATAGAAGATAATGCTTCTTTTATGCTTTCGGTATAATTACCAACATTCATTTTTTGCTTTGCGGTCTCGGAACTGTTTTCTTTTATGAACGCTGTATTTTTATCCATTTGGTCGTTCAAATCAACTATCGCTTTTTTTTCTGAATCAATAGCGGGATTCAGTTGATTGACAATATTATTCAATGCAATGTTTGCGGCTCTTGCGTCGTTCTTATTTCTAATTTGAACTTGCATTGCCGCGTTGCCTAAATCTATTAATGACGTGGTTTTATTCTCTGCATCCTGATACGTCTTTAATTGATTTGTGGTTTGAGTAATTTCTTTTCTTGTAGTTGCCATTTGAACACCGACCGCCTGTTCACTTTTAAAAAGTTCCTTTTGTTTATTTGTCAACGATACTATTTCGGCTTCGTTCTTTTTCATCACCTCGGTATTGTCGCCCGCTGATTTCGATAAAGTATCTTGAACTTTTGCCAATGAATCGATTTCTTTTTGAGTATTTTTCGTTTCGTCTGAATACTCTTTTTGTTTTTTCTTTAATTCAAAAAATTTATCCTGCAAAGAATCCAAAGAATTTTCCAGTCTTTTTGTGTCGAGTTCGAATGTCGCTAATGAAATTACTTCTGCCATTTTATACTTTGTTTATTTTAATAAATTCGTTCGTTGTCATTTTTCCCTCTTCAAAGGAAATTTTATTGCAAATATAATATGCGTTTTCCTGTTTGAAAAATATCGGCTTTGCCATATCGATTTTTAAAAAACCATCAATCGTTAGAACTTGTTTGATATTGTGAATTCTAAAATTATTAAAAATCTTTTGATATTCTGAATAATTTTTAAAAACAGCTTCTTCAAATAATGTATCGGTATTCGTGGCAAACGGTACATTTGAAACCGTTTGAAAATCTACTAATTTTTCGGACGTGATTTTAAACGAACCCAAATTTTGCTCTTGTCTTATAAAATAAAATCTTCCAGATAAACCTTTGTAATTTACTTCTACAATATTATCGTTGTTTATTTTTGTTTCAACTTCCCAAATCTTATATTGATTAGTAGCCGTTCCAAAGAAGTCGGTAATTATTTTCTTATCTGGCGCGTATAATTTTGATTGTGCTAAATTTTTTTCGTCGTCTAAATTAACATTTTGAACATACAAATACCCATCGCCTGTTTGCTCTAAATCATTGTTTTTTTTCAAGGCAAAGATATTCTTTTGCGCGTAATTGGTTGTGTATATTTCGCCCTCACGTTTTACAAATGTATGAGTCAAATCTACCGCATTTGCAAAATCAATTCTACTATCCAAAGTTTCAAAATTAACCGTGTTAGTTTCAAAAATATAAATTGGCGTGAGTCCAGTTCTCCATATTATTTCCTTAATAAAATCTTTAATTGAGAAATCCTTCAATTCATTTTGTAAAATTGTAGTACCTAAATTTGTCTTGGATATTTTGAACACAGTACTATTGTGCCTCCATTCTTGGGCGTAAAACTGTTTACTTCTAAAATATAAAAACCTTGGAGCAATTATTTTGACCGTAATTAAATCCCCTGCGCTACACGACAAATTGAAGTACAAACTGCGCTCGTCTTCAACCGTATTGCTTTCTAAAAAATCACTAATTATTGATCCAATTTTTACACCGTTTTTGTAGATGTAAATTGAAGGATTAATTGCACGGCTGTAATAGTTTATTCTTCTATAAAATAAATAGTTTTCTATTTTTAAATCAAATAAATAGGAATCAGTAGTTGGAATTACAAATGTTCTTAAATCCGAAGATAAATTACCCTCTACTATTAATGAAGATGTCCATTTATACTCATTGTCCATTGGTTCTACATCAGAGCCAACGAATGATAATTTTCTTGTTATGTAAGGTGATTTTGTTAATGTAGCAATCAAATCATCCGTTTGATTTTCGATTACGTCTTTTGGATATGTTATGTATAATCCATCTAAATAGGATAAATTATTATAATCACAATTAAAACCAAACGTTTTAAAAATTAATTTCCAAAGCTCTTTAACGGAAAAAGATGGGGCTTGATAATCTATATTTATTCCATCGTTAAAAATATTCTTACCTCCATAATCTGCGATTAAATAGCGGTAATATTCATTTGTCCAACTATTAATAATATTCTCTAAATTCTTATCGTGATTAAAATTAGACAAATCTAAATCTAACCCCATTGTTTTGTTTTCAATTGTTTTGAAGAAATCCACCATCCCATCTAAAATAGAGCCTTGGTAATTTTCATCTGTATTTGAAACATTAAACCAGCCATTTGAAACTAAATCAAAGCCATCTACTTTTAATTGAGCCGTGTTTTTTTGGTATGGAATATTAGAACCGTCTCCCGATATTCCAAGCTGCTGCATTGCTTGTGTATTCTGCGGAGTTTTTTCAAATCCAAATGAATTGGTAAATGAAACAGATACTTTGGCAATATCGAATATATCCGATATTTGTTTCGAGTATTTTATAGAACTATTTTTTGGAAGTTCTATTTTGTTTCCGTTGATTATTAATTCGACCAT
>Ga0335396_10007852_pt1 | contig 10087 bp, 8 predicted proteins | sample FRY02_FD_205743 | JGI IMG/M metagenome (GOLD analysis project Ga0335396, IMG submission 205743) | Freshwater microbial communities from Lake Fryxell liftoff mats and glacier meltwater in Antarctica - FRY-02 (spades assembly) (version 2) | ecosystem: Environmental > Aquatic > Freshwater > Ice >... | reverse complement strand
CCATCACTTCCAGTTATTGCTTTGAAAGTCCCTTGTCTTTCGTGGAACTGGATTTTTGTTGTTTTTTTAGTTTTAGGATCAATTTTGAAGGAGTTTCCTTCCCACTCTATAATTTGAGGGATCAGTTCTGGGAATTCGGCTTGCTGGTTTCCAGTCATAGCTCGACTCAAAACACCGTTCTTACTGAATATACCCGGCCCTGTGGTGAACGAGTCCTCTGGCACAATGCAGTACGGATTGCTCACTGCCGCGTCCATTGTCCTGCCATGCGGCCGTGTTAAATACCTCCTGCGCTTGGTTCCAGGCGCCGCCAGTTTTGCCCGACTTGCGAGTCGCTGGTATATGCGAGCCTTGTCGCGCCGAGCAATGGCCTCAGCGTCCGCAGGCCAGCATCAGTGGTCGAGCCTTTGCAGTGTCCTCCGCGTCCTGCGCGTCCTCCGCGTCCTGCGCGTCCTTGCCAATGCCCGCGCGTTCCGCGTGCTGCGTCGAGAGCCCCTCCGCGACAAACGGGGCCTGCTTGCTTTCGTCTCGCGGGCAATTTTCCGGCGGTCGCGCGCCCTGCTTGCGCTCGCCGTGTGCGGCGCGTGCCTGTGCGGCGTGCCCGTGCGTGGCGCCGGAGAGGCTGAAATGACGTGCGTGTCGTGCCCGGACGGGCTCTATCTCAACCAGAGCTCTGAGGCGTGCGCGGTGTGCCCCTCCAACTCGCGCGTCGCAGACCCTGCCAACGCGTCCAGTGTGCTCGCGTGTGCGTGCGAGGCGGGCTACACAAACGGGTCTGCGGCGTGCGGGCCGTGCGCGCTGGGCGCCTTCAAGCCCACGCTCGGCAACGAGACCTGCAACGTGTGTCCGCCGCTGACCAACACCACCGCGACCGGGCGCGTGCACGTTGCCGAGTGCCTGTGCGCGCCGGGCTTCTTCCAAGAGATCTTGCCCAGGACCGTCTCAACAGTTGTCAACTTTGCGCGTGCGTGCGGTGCAAATCAGAACGCAGCGTGTCTTGCCACAGCATCAACAATAGGTGGTGGTTTGACGTCAAATGGCAACGACAATAATTTTGGCAATCTGTTTTGGACGTCTGAAGGCACAACCAATCGCCATTTTTTCCGCTTTGACATGCAAGCTGAACGAAAAATCGAAAATATTATATTTTACAATCGCCAAGGATGTTGTCTGAGTTGGGCAAATGGTGGGAAAATCCACGTGGGTTCGAGTGCAACATGGGAAGCAAATGCAGTGTGTGCCACGCTCACGTCGGGGCAAACTCAAACGCATAACTGCGCAGCAACAGGACGGTACATCTTCATAGTGTTGCCTCTCGGCAAAAATAGCTTGAACTTCAACGAGTTTCAAGTCTATGGTACCAAAGTTGACGTAATCCCTGGTCAATTTATAGAGGTTTGCACGCCCTGCGCGGCAGGCTCCTATAAAGGCCACATTGGAAACGAGGCGTGCGCGCCGTGCCCCGTCGACACGTTCTGTCCTGAAAACTCGATCGCGCCCGTGCCGTGCGTGGGCAACAGTTCGCGACTGACGGAGGGAGGACAGACTGTGCGAGACTGCCTGTGCCTGCCGGGATTTTTCACTGAAGACGATGTCTCCCGCACGTGCCGCGCGTGCCCCGTCGGCACGTTCAACGCCCTGTATGACCAGAACAATTGTACCGTGTGCCCCGCCGGCACTGTCAACACGCAAGCCGCCGCAAACAATGCGGCCGCCTGCATCGCGTGCGGTGCCAACGCCTTGGCGCCGGCGGGCTCGAGCGACGCGACGGCGTGCGCGTGCAACTTGGGTTATTCTGGAGAGCCTGGCGATATCTGCACCGCGTGCGCGGCCGGCAAGTTTCGCAGCAACGCGTCACAGTATTTATGCAGAGAGTGCCCCGCGGACACGTACAATGCCGAGCTTTCTGTGGTCAGCATTGAATCGTGTCTGGCATGCCCCGCCAACACCTCGACAACCAATCGCTCCGGATCCAGAGGCCAACTGGACTGTGTCTGTCGACCCGGCTACAGAACCGACGAAAATGATGCAAGCGCGCGGCAGTGTGCGGAGTGCGGGCCTGGACGGTTCCAGCCGGCCCACAACGCGACCGCCTGTGCCGAATGTGCGGCGGGAACGTACTCTGCTGCCCTCGTCGCCGGGTCAGCCACCACCTGTGTGCAGTGCGCTCCCGGCTCCTTCGCCAACAGCGTGGCAAGCGGCTACTGCGAACTGTGCGCTGCAAACACATGGCAAGATCTCCGCCACATCGATGCCGCGAAACAGCAGTGCCAACGCTGCCCCAGCAACTCTAGCAGCGTGGTGAGCGGCGCCTTCAACGTGTCATCGTGCGTGTGTGAGGCGGGTTTTCGGCTTGCGGACGGCTCGTTTCAGGCGAGCGGGGCAGAAAATGCCGACGCCTACGGCTGTGTGCTCTGCGACGCAGGCAATTTCTGTCCTGGACTTGGCGTGTCTCTCACGTGCGAGCTCAATACGTGGTCTTCCGTGGGGGTTAACCCCGGGCCGTGCATAACGTGCGCGACAAACAGTTTTGCCATTGCGGTTGAGGGCATGCGTGCTCCAGACATGTGCCAGTGCGTGGCGGGTTCTGAGGGCCAGGCAGACAGCAATTGCACGTTGTGCCCGACAGGCTCGTTTCAGCCGTGCGATCTCTCGCAGAAGCGCGAGCACGCGGAGGGGCAAGATACAGTTTGTGACGCCGTGCTTGCTGGACTCGGCAATCGCTCCTCGGCTTCGGTGTCGCAGTGCCAGCTGTGTCCAGCCAATTTTTACAGCGACGCGACGGGAGCGGTTTCTTGCTCCGCCTGTCCTGGTAATGCATCGAGCACTGCTGGCAGCGTCACGCGTCTGCGTTGCCGCTGCGACGACGCGTATACTGGCGAAGATGGCGGTGAGTGTGCCAGGTGTCCGGCCGACTCGTTCTGCAACGGGGGCCTGACGCATCCGTGCCGTCTGCACAGCAACTCGCCCAGCGACTCAGACAGCGCCGACGACTGTCTGTGCAAGGCTGGTTTTTTCTCGCTCAACGCAACCAGCCCATGTCTCAAGTGTGTCGAAAACACGTACTGCCCGGGTGGCCAGACCGTCAATCTCTGCGCGCACAACTCGTCGAGCCAGGTGGGGTCAGCTGTCATCGAGCAGTGTCTATGTGGCCCGGGCACGTGGCGCGGCTGCGTCGACGGCCGCAACGCAGAGGGCGAGTGCACGGTGGACTGGAGCATTGGCTGCTTCCACTGCGACGCGGGGGACATCTGTGTGAACAACACGCTGCTGCAGTGCCCAGAGCACAGCACGTCGGCTGTCGGCAGCGACGAGGGCGCAGACTGCAAGTGCAACGGGGGGTACTTCAACACGGACCCGTTTTGATTTTTGAGATTTTGACAGTGTTTAATTCAAACCAGGCGACTCTTTGAGATTTTTAATTTGCTCGTGTTTGTGCACCATGTCGCACGCCATGCAGCTTCCCCGCTGCAGCCGGTGTGTGTTTGGCGCGCCCGCGCAGCACAGCGAGCCGCCCAGCTACGCCTTTGCATTGTGCCACGCAGCCGACTCCGTTGCCGCTGTCTTTGAGGCGGCAAACAAGACGGCGCTCTCGGAAGCTTTGTCTGGAGTCTCTGTATACTGCACCGAGTGCCGGTGCGTGACGTGGCTGACGCAGCACGCAGACCTGCAGAGCGGCCTGCTGCACATGCAAGCGGACCGCGCACGCTGGCGGGCATTGCACGCGGCGCTGGGTGCTTAGCATGCAGGTGGGTATTAAAAATGTTTGGTATCCGTGACAATCACAACACCATCGTTAGTGAAATTCAATAAAGCCAACAATCAAACGCAATGTGTCTTCGTGTAGACGCTGGCCCGCGAGCGGCGCGCCCGTTGCACTACAGCCAAGGCGCGCGTGCGTGATGCATGCGAGCGCCAGCACGTACTCGCGCACGCGGTGCCGTGGGATGAAGACGAGGTTATGAGAGGGGTAGTGCATGGTTGCAAAACACTTGCGAAAGAGAGAATTGAGCGGACTATGGGCGTCACTGATGTGTACATTGCATACTATGAGCAACAAGGCGCGCACCATGTAATGTTTCACGTCGCGCACGTAATGCGCTGAGAGGGACTCTGAGCGTCCATTTTTGAGATCGCGTACCATGCTCTCCCTGTGCACATCGCAGTATGTGCGACAGGCCACTGTCACTGCCATGACTATTGTGTTGTTGAGGCTGAGCACAAAGCCAAGACCTCGTTTGTGTGTCAGCCTCAACAGCACTGCCACACCATGTTGGCGCAGCTCAGGAAAATTCGACACCCCCAATAGCATTTCGTCTGTCCTGCTCCACACAAACTTTGACACTCCACGATTTTGCATGTGCGAGTCGACGACACGTGCAATGAGCCGAGCGTACCGCAACGCTGTAGAGGAGCACAGCGCTTGGAATTCGTCCACGTCTTCGAAGTCCACATAGGGCGCCCGGGCGAGCGAACGCGTGCCGAGCGCCCCTATGGTTGCTTGCATGCTTGTGAACACGAGACACGTGCACCTCGTGCTACACACTGGAATTGCTTCTTTTGTTTGTCAACATGAATTTATTCCTAAGCAGGACACTTCACCGCAGCTGGTCGCGAATGCGTTGCCACATGTCGCAAAATCGCAGCGTGCCCATGTACGCACATCTGGGCAGCAGGAAGAGCGCAGTGGGCTTGAGCCACGTGAAGTGGAAGATCCGGGCGTCCTGCCACGTCTTTTGCCATAATGCATTGTCTGTTGTTGCTATGTGTGCCATCAGGTTAAAGTTCTGCGGCAAAATTGTATATTGTCTGTAAATGCTGCCCGAGGGTGTGGGATGGCTGCTGTTGAACAATGCTGCGAGATAGCCTTGTTCGGAATATGCGTACTCGAAAGTGATTTGATTCAAGTTATCAATGAGGTGTTGAGTGAGAACCTTAGATGGTCGAATAAGCATCACACCAGCATTGAATGAAGCGTTGGGGTTGCCTTTGTCACGCGAGTCGCGCGCCCATGCTAAATGCACTCCAATTTCATGCATGCGAGTTGCATATTGTATGAACAATTCCATGACATTCCCACACAGCATGGTGTCAGCATCCAAGAGCAGCACAGTTTCATACTGTGTCAGATTGAAAGCGTGTATTTTCGAAAAACATTTCAGATACCTCTCATACTTGACGGTGAGCTTGTTCACTGCAGCTGGCGGGGCAATATGCGGGACAATCATCAAATTCCAACCAGCCAGCTTGAAGAGAGCACGTGTCTTGTTCGACAAAATGACATCCTCGTGTATCATAAGTATCCTATCTATGTCGCAGGTGACTGCAGCATACTGGTGTATTGAGTGTCCCAGGACCAGCACAAGGTTGATGTAGTCTTCATGCGAGGCAGTGAGCATTGTCACGATTGCTCCTCGTTTAGCGTGACTGATGTTGCAAGTGACATTTGCACGAGTATCAAAACGTTGCGTACTAAATAATGCTTCACGGTTGGTGTGTAAAATGGTGAGCAGGCACACGCTCACACATATGGGCACCACCGATTTCAGTAGTGTCATTTGGCACGCCGTAATTGACGCAATGCACACTCACTCTGGTTTATTTTTTTTGTCATGCCGTCTCCATATTGAGAGATTGGCACGAGTCCGTGACCCTTTTGTCACTGATACCGCATGCCAATCGTTTGGTATAGTACTGGTCCGCTGGAACCGCAATCAATGGTCCAATTTGCAAAGACAAATAGAAGAGCATAGCCAGTACATACCAGATGCAGGCAAAACCAAGTAGTCTTTGGTTTCCAATTTTGAAATAATATTGATATGAGCTCACGACCGTCCCTGTGAGGGCAAAAGACAAAATGGCCTGAATTTGCTCGTGGTAATTGTCTATATCCTTGAAAAATGTAAACGGAGTCCACAACACAACAAGATAACATACTGTCTTGTTGTAGGTGTCTGTTGGCCACGCTCGCATCAACCAGATCAAACGAAGGTAAGCGGCTTGCAGTACAAACGCCAAAAAATTGCCAGGGAAGTACGACAATCCAAACATGTGCATTTTGAATGCTCGAGACCCAAAGATTTCCCACGACGTCTGGACAGATTGCAGGATGTAATACTGAAAAAAGGCTGTGATCAACGTCTGACATGATTGCAGGTCCCAGTGTAAATTGTAATCTGCAATTGTGGGCAATCCCAGCACGTAAACAATGTGACTTGCCAACATTGTGAACACGAAACCACAGAGCACCAGGTCGTTGACTAGAGAGTCGTAGCGTGGTTCCATGTCCATGGGCTTGCCCGTCCCTGCCCACTTTCCTGTGGTCGGCGTCTGCAATTCTTCGAACACTTCATTCAGGACTTTGTACAGAGTATTCCATTCCCAGCAGGGCACAAAAAACGGCCCTGTGAAGGCAGTCATGACATGGGCCATCGCATACTTTTGTCCGTACAGGAGCCTTTGCCAGTACTGTGTCTTGTCCCATTGCAGCGTGCAGGCGCATGTAGATCCTCCCAGGTCAAATAGAAAACTATTGATATCTGGCCGTCCGGTGACAAAGTAGGGCGACTGCAGTGACCTGGGCGGCAAATTCGACAGATGAGGAAAGAGCACAGTGGCTGCATCCAGCAATTGGTCGGGAGGCGTGCTTGTGGGTTCGTATAACTTGATCCTTTTCACGAAAATTAGCGAGAGGTATACCACGAAGGTGACGAGCAATTGTTTCTTCCAACTCCATGCCTCGATTTCATGGGGGACTTCGGTCGGCACCCCCGCGTAAACAGCCGAAGCCTGTGCGCCTCGCGCTGCAATTTTGACAATCATCTGCTGTCGCGCATGGCATCGTATATACAATCACTCGTAGTCAGATAAAACACCACTTGCTCCTCGCGAATATTTTACACTGTCACTCTGCATCATATATGGTCTTGGTCGTCGACGTAGCAGCGCTGCTCGACTCGACGGAGGCGCCGAATGAAGCGTGTCTCGGGCAAGTGCTCGACGCGTGGCTCACAGGGTGTGATCGATCGGCGCCCGTGGATGAAGAAAGCAAATACAATGAAATGCACGTCGTGGGACTCGGTCTGTGTGAGTTGTTGCACCGCAGCAACCCTGAGAATTATGAAAGTTTCTGTCTCGCCACGGCACTGGGGCGACATGCGTCTCGCGTGCTGTTGCATTCACAGAAGATGAGTGAGATGTCTTGGCTTCAGTTGAGTGAGACGCTGACCGCGTTGCAGCTCGAGTTCAAGGAGACGATGACTTGGAGTGCGGAGAACGGGTACCTCACACAGGTCGACTATCCGTCCTTGATGCTGGTGCTGCTCAAGCGCGTGGGTTTTTGGCTCGCTCGACAGTGGCGGCGCGTGGACGACGACGTGGCCGGCGCCGAAGATCCCGAGGCCTTGCAAGGCCTCGTTGATCTCGACAAGGAGGGTTGGCGATGCGTGCGGCCGGCGTGTGTGGTGCAAGTATTGGACGGCGTGCATGCGCTGCTGAGTCTTGCCCGCCTCTTGCTGACAGCACAGGTGGTGACACTACACTCCCCGGATTCTGAAGCAGTGCGCGAAGAGGTGCGTCTTTACAACCATCATCGCGAGGCCTCCATCGATGAATTCTACGAGATGAGCATGGTGGCAGATTGCATGGTGGGCAGCGTCACTCAGTACAAGCACAAGTTTCAGTTTCTGTTTCACTCCATCTCTCAGGTAGTGTACTACCACTTCCCAACTTACGAGCGGCAGCGTCAGCAGCCGATGGCATTCTTGGAGGGGTATGGGATTTCAGGCACAAATCTGCTCCCGCTGTTGCTTCAGCTGAACCCGGACATGCCAATTTTTTACGAGCACACGGGCGCCGGCGAGCGCGCAAAGTTTGCCGCACACAAGTTTTCCTGGGCCTTCATGTCGGGGTATATTTTGCTTCTTGATCGTCAGGGGGCAGTTTTCTGCGCAGAGGATCTACGATCTTTGTTGCTGTTGTCAAATCTACAAGCAGAAGAGCTTTGAAGCAAATTGGTATAAAGGGACTCGATGCATTGGCGCACCATGTTGGACATGCGAAGTGACACAGAGCTCGCGAGTATACGCGCCATTCACGACAGGTATGAATCAGATTATCGCCATTACGTGCTGCGACTAAAGGGTCTCTCACAACAAAGTAGTTTTTCGCACAAGGCATATTTGCAGGGAAATGCTGGGTGAATTGAAGAATCTTTATTAAGTCACAACGACTTTCCCAAGCGGCCTCGCACGTTGCCCTCGAACAAGATACAACCCGAGGCTAGTATGATTTTGTCACGCGCGTGCAAGCAGTCCTGCAGATTCACAAACGAGTTAGCACCTCGTGGAATGTGATCCAGTAACTTGACATGTTTGTTTTTGAAGGAGAGGTTATAGCGAACTTTTCCGCTCTTTGTGATTTTGTTGACAAACGAATGCGAGTGTTTGACCTTGGCACGGGCCACCGGTGCGGCTGCGGCGGCCGGCGGCGGAGACGCAGGTGGCACGGGCGGCGGGGCGGGGCCTGCGATGACGGGAAAGCGCTCCACTGCCGCTACGCGGGTGGAGAGCGCAGAGGTCGCGTGCTCGAGTTTGTCGATGCGCGCGGCCAGCAGCTTGTCGGCAGCGGCGCGTTGCGTCGCTTCGTGGTCAATGAGCGTCTCCGTGTGGGAGCTGAGTTCCACCTGCACGGCCTTGAGGGTGCGCATCGAGATTTTGTTCATCTCCTGCAGTTGCGCGCCAAGCAGACGCGCCACGGTCATGGGCGACATGTTGGCTGCATGAGGCTTGAAAAACTCGGGAATGCGCTTGGACATTGCTACCTAATAAGGTGTCATTCCTTACACACAGGGCATATTGTTGGTCGTTTCAATAAAAAAAATATTCAGCGCCGGGTGCAAGACCCAAACCCACACTATAAAAGGCCAGCTGTAGCGCGCCGCAATGCACGCACAACATGACACAGCATCTTTGCATGCCGCGAGTACGAGCCTGAGCGAGGCACACGACGACGCTCGGTCGCTGCAGACGGATTTCAACTTGTTCTCGCGGAAAGTGGTGGTCAGAGAAGTCGCTCCCACATCGGACGAGCTGACAAATGACTGGCAGTATGCTGCATCCTTCCATGATGGCATACGTTGGTGTGTAATGAAAATTGGAAACGAGGATCATTACGCTTTTGAAAACGGTTATGGATATTCAGACGACTATAACGCGAATGCAGACACATGGAATTCGATATCCTTTAAAGTGTCTCCGCAAAACACAAGTACACCTATTATTGTGAGCAAAACCAAGCACAATTTTCTTCAAGAAACGACACATTGGGTTATCAAAAAGGTCATGAAAGCAGAATGGCATAAAATTCGATGGATCAAATATCCACAAACATTCTTTGCGACGATGGAACAAAATAATCGTAAACCCTTCTGGTATTCGAAGACGCGTGCGTCGCACGCTCATAGTGTCCACTTTGAAGAGGTAGCAGCTCCGCTGCATGTCGATGGGTGGTTTGGGCTCACAGGCAAGAGCAAAAGCAAAACAGCGCCCGCGGCGCCTGCAAAAGAATCGCAGCCAGCTTCGTTTTTCAGCAAACTTACTGGACCCAAGAAAACTGCCGTATCCGTCCCGAAAAAGCCGACTGATGCTCAAGATATGACGAATTTGTCAAATGCATCTTTGTTTACAAAAGTGTTCGCTGATTCACTGCCTTGGCTAAATGCAAAAAATCAAGGAAGTCAGCACTACGCAATATTACAAATCTTTGATAAAAAACATTATATATTCATGATGGAACCACTACAGCACCACTTCAAGTTTGACACAGCAGGAAGACGCACTCAGGTGCTAGTAAATTTATGTATGGAGGACATTACAACTCCAGTCGTATTTGAAAACATATATCCAACGAACAAGGAAAAGTGGATTGAAAGATTCCTTTTAGCTGACGAATATGAACAACTCGTCTACATAAAAAACCCCACGGAGTTTTTCAAATCTACGCTGAAAACTGAGGCGAATGTCATGTTGCACGAACTCACATCAGCATCTCGCAATCCATACATTATACAAAGTATATTTGGAACAAC
>Ga0335396_10007849_pt1 | contig 10088 bp, 10 predicted proteins | sample FRY02_FD_205743 | JGI IMG/M metagenome (GOLD analysis project Ga0335396, IMG submission 205743) | Freshwater microbial communities from Lake Fryxell liftoff mats and glacier meltwater in Antarctica - FRY-02 (spades assembly) (version 2) | ecosystem: Environmental > Aquatic > Freshwater > Ice >... | reverse complement strand
CAAAGGTCGGCGACATGAATCGTCTCCTATCCCTCCCCGCCCTGAAGGACGGGGCTTCCCGGAGGTTTGGTGAAGCAGAAAGAGACCGCGCAGAGCGGGTGTCCGTTGCGAGGGGGTACCGGTGTTACCCGGCCATCCAATTCCATGACGGGGAGGTCCTGACCGGTCTCGCCCCTCTCTTTCAGGCGCTTGCGGGCAAGGAGCCTTGGGTGATCCTCGACATCCTGCTCGCGCCCGACCCGGCTCTGAACGGGCGGACCCCGATTCAGGCGCTGCGGGACCGGGACGAACAGGCCCTGAGACGACACATCGCACGGGCGGTCGGGGACAGGTTCGCCTGAGTTCGGGCTCAGCCGGGCTCGGGCCCAGCTCCCGGCGCGGCGGGCAAAACCCGCCGCATTGTTGTCACCGCATGCGGGTCCGGCCCGATATCAAGCGGTCGGTCCGCGAGCAGGAACATCAGCGCCCCGTCCTTGCGCCCGGTCACCGCGTTCAGGAGCGGCTCCGCCTCATCTGAACGGTTCGGGGAGGCGATATTCGGCACGTAGAGGTGCAGCGGACCCGCCGGCATGTCCAGCACCGCCGCCCCGGTCAGGGCCGCTGTGACCGCCGCCTCCGCCCTCGCCTCATCCCCGTCGCAAAGCCCGGTCGCCAGCGCGCGCAGCCCGTCCAGCGGGATCCCGAAGATCTGGGACCGGTCAAGCTGCATCCCGAGATAGCCGAGCAGATCCGGATTCGCCTGGGAGACCCGGTCGATCAGGTCATAATCATGATCCGGCACGCCGCGCTCCCCGCGCAGGTAGGGGGCGATCCCATTCAGCCCCTCAGAGCTCAATCCACGCTCGGATAGCTCCGCGAGGATCCGGTCCACGTCCACCCGGAAGTCCGGGTACTCAGACGCGCTGACCACCCCGTCTCGATCAAGAAAGGTGATCTGTGTGTCCCCGCAGGGGACACAGAACGCGCCCATCTCGCGGAGCCAGTAGCTGTTGAGCGCCATCAACTGATGCGGGTCGTTGATGTAGAGGGGGCAGGCATCATGGATCTTGCCCATCAGCTCCCCGATGGGTCCACCACAATCCGTGAAGAGGCAGAACGCGCCGCCCGGGTGCTCTATCTCATAATGAAGGATCGCCGCGTTGGTGCCGGTTTTCGGTGAGCCGGTCTCAGGGAAGCCGAAATGGGCCGGGCGCCGCCCGATCCGGATGAAGCCGGTCGCCCCCGTGACCGGGTCCCGGTCCGTGATGGTGAGGCTGGTGTCCGGCGGGCGGCGCATCATCGCCCCCACCACCGCGGCCGCCGCCTCCGGGGAGGTGTCGCTCTCATGGAGCGCGATCGCGGATTGCAGGATCCGTTCGGCCCCGTAGAGGAGGTACTGGGCGGCCCAGTGTGAGTTCGGGTCCTCCTTCTCCAGCATCGCCTCCATGGAACGGACAAGGATGTCCCGGATTGAACCGTCGGATATCTCGCGCGCCTTCGAGAGCTTCGCCAGGAGCCCCCGGCGGCCGTCACAGCGCTCGCGCGCCTCAGCGACCCCCTCCCCCGCGGCCAGCGCGTGCAGGAGGGCGAGCCGGGCGGAGGGGGGTATGCCCGGGTCCTGCTCCGGGAGTCCTACCCCCTGCTCCATCCGGTGTCGCATCATCAAGGTGCAGAACGGGTCATCATCCATAAGACGGTGAATAGGTGAGCGGGCGCTCTTGCCCTGAAGGAGTACGATCGCGCGCGCCGTGATCAGATCAGATAAGCTCATGGGGCTGGGTCTCCGTCCAGCACTCCGTCCGGCTCCTCAAGCCCGGCCTCCGCGTTGGTGACCCAGAGGAAGGCCATCACATAGGCCCCCTCATCGCTCTTGGAGACCATCCCGTCCGGCTGGAAGTCCAGATCCCCCTCATTCAGTTTCCCGGCATATTTCTGGGTGGCGGCGGCGCGGAACGCCTCATCGCATGAGGTGTTCTCAAGCATGACACGCAGCTTTGCGAGCACCCCTGACAGGACCGGGTCCGGGGATACCTCCAGGGCCGCATGAAGCCGTTCCGCCTCCTCCGCGTCCAGCGTGAGCCAGGCAGGGGCGGTCCCGAGCCCCTCAGGCCGGTCCCGCACGGGACCGTCCGGGTCGACGGGCGCGAGCAGGTCCGGGAAGAGCCGGGTCCGGATCATAGCGGTGAGCGCGTCAACGGTGAGGTCCGAGACCTTGAAGGCCCCAATGAGCAGGGCGGCGGCGGCGCGGATACCGCGCTGATCCGGGCCGAATTGCGGGTCGATCTCCTTGGCCGCCCCTATCCAGTCCCGCTGCGCCCGTTCTGAGCTGCGCCAGGCTGGGAAACGGGCGTCATCCGACAGGGTGGTGGCAAGGCAGACGGCCCGGTTGGTCGTGTGTGACAGGGTGGCCTTGCGCAGACTGTCCAGGACCATCCCCTCCCGGATATGGGTCCCGTCAGCGATACGGAGGTCCAGATGAACCGCCCCCTCCGCACTGATCGTGACCGTCCCCCGTCCGCCCTGCTCCGCAAAAGTTCCCACCCGTGGGTCAGGAAGCTCGCGGGCGACCCCCGCGACCGCCTCCTGCAGGGCCGCCCCAAACAAGGGGTGAGACGCCTGATGCGAAACAGGGGCCGCATCAGGCCCCCTGTTCGACCCGGTGGTGACCGCGCAGTGCACGCGGCCCCCATCCGAGGATACGGCCACGAAACAGGCCGAGGTCCCCTCCGCGCGCATAGCGGCCGCAACATCAAGGATCTCATGGTATAGGTTAACGGGACGTGACATGGCTAACTCCTCTTCGCTTGCGAGGATCCCTCATCTATGCGAAAAAAGAAACTCTAAACCGAATAGTAAACCCCGAAGGACACGCCATCATGATCCGGACGCAGCCCATCTCGATCCCCTCCCCCTGTGTGCGGACTTGCCGGCTCGAGGGGGAGGTCTGCGCCGGCTGTGGCAGGACGCTGGAGGAGGTTGCCGGTTGGTCGAGGATGATCCCGGCGGAGCGGAAAACGGTCATGGAGCGTATCGCGGAAAACACTGAGGAGGTGACGTGCGGCTGATCAGCGGACACGATTATTACGACGGGGCCGGGATGGGGGTGGACGCCAGCGTGGTGTTCGTCCGGGATCCGGCGCGACATATCATCGACCTCCCCCTACGGACGGATCACCCGTTCCGGGTGCCGGAACGGTCCGTCTACGGGGGCGGGGCCGACGGGATCGAGCTGATCCCGACCCTGGTCCTGATCGGCGGGGAGCGGGTCCCCACCCTTGAGGAGCGGGCGTCAGAGGGGTTCAGTACCGTATCGCGGTTCCACTACCATCCCGAGGAGGCGGAGGAGGCGATCCTTCGCGCCCGGGCCCGACACCCGAGCCGCTGGGGCTCCTTCCCCCGCCGACGCGGCTTCCGCGACGAGGTGCGAGCGCATTTTGAGACCCAGATGAGCTCGGATGAGACCGCGTGGCTGATCGATCAGCACGTGACGGTCCTGACCACCTGGCGTCCGCCCCTGTTCAACAGCAAGTCCATCCCGGCCCAGGTGAACCATGCCTGTCTGAAGGACGTGGAACTGTACCGCCGCATGGACCCGAGCACCGCTCATATGCGAATCGCCTCCTTCATCTCCGGTGTGCTCCCCTTCAACAGGCCGACCCTGGAGATTTCGGACCGGGACCGGATACGGAAGGCCGGATTTGACCTTCGGACCTCCTTCAGGCGTTCAAAACAGGGCTGATTTTCCCGATCCGGAGAAGATAAATCACACATGTCAACGTAAAACATATTCTTTTTCACAAGACGTGCTTGAAATGACTCACGAATCCCCCCAACATATAGAGGGAAACAAAGGAGTGGGCACATGACCTATGTAGGTACCCCAGAATTCGAAAAGGGGCGCGCCGCGTTCAAGTCGGAGGTCGATCAGCGTCAGGCTGATCTCAAGGCGCGTCTGGAGCTGGCGGAGGCGGAAACCGCCACGCCCGCGGATGTGATGAGCCCGGAGGAGTTCGCCTCCCGTCTCGTCCTCGGCGAGATCCCGAAAGAATAAGGTCTGCCTTTTCAGGCGGACCAGTTATTCTCCGTTGTGGAGGATAACAAATGAGCACGTTGCCCAGGACCACAAAAATCGAGGTGTCCGCGCTGTTCTGGCGTGACCTTGCGGAGTGGCGGACACATAAGGACTACTTCTCCGTGCGGGCCAGGATCGCCGAGCTGGTGCTGCGAGCCGGCGCCGGGGAGCAGGCCGGGGACACCCCTTTTAACGGACGCAAGCTTCTATGGGAGGGCATCGGTCACGCGCATGTGGGAAACAAGCTCACCCTGTTCACGACTCGACCGGACGGGGACACGCTGCGCCTATGCGTTATCAAGAAACATGACTTCTACGGATTTCGCAATGAGCGGAAAGGGCGCGCCAACGACGCGGCCCGCAAAATCCACAACGCCTCCGTCACCCCTCATAGCCCCTCTCCGGGCTGGTCAGGCATCAAGTGGCGTGACCCGTCCGAGATCCTCGGCCACCCGGAGCTGCGTGAGCTGTCCGAGACCGGCCTGCGCGGCCTTTACCAGGACCTGCTGACGGAGGCGGACCAGTTCGACCGGCTCGGTGAGGCGGTGAGGGGTCTGAGCCCGAAGATGCGCGGTGCGGTCGAGGAGGCCTGGACCTCCGGTCTGATCGAGGCGCTTAGCGCGGTGGAGACGGAGATCGTCCGGACCGCCCGCGCCCAAAAACCTCATCTGGAACCGGCCGTCTTTGAGGGTTGGGGTGGGCCTGGCTAGAGCCGGGCCCACCATCCGCTATTAACTCCCCCAGCTCACGGGTTATGGGGGTAGAGCATCTTCTTTTCGGATACACTGTACGTTGATTTCGGTCGCCTTTCCCAGCGTCGAGCGGGCGCCAAGGGCGGTAAGGGAGATAGCCGCTGTCTGCGAGGCCTCCGTCGAGGACCAGATCGCTCCGATCGCTGGCAGTCCCGCTCGGTTCGCATAAAGGAACTCCGCCTCGGCTATTGCCGGAAGATACCAGTCAATAAAGCCACCGACAGACATCTGGTTGCAAATGGAGGCTGCATTATGGATCTGGGTCCCAGTTGTCGTGTCCGCGTCCGCCCCTGCAAGCGCGGCCGTGTTTGCCTCCCCATCGGTCTGCGAGGTGCGACCGGTGGTGATCATGGTCGAAGAGGTTGTGTTCCCGCTGTTCCAAAACGCACTAGGGAACTTGAACGCGGTCGTGTAAACGCGCTTCTCGGTATCGTTCACCCCCACATAGAGAACGGATCCACCAGCGCAGGACCCGCCATTCGTCGTGACATTTCCACAATTCACAGGCGGAGCAAGACCAGGCACCGTCTGTTTACGGACGCACTGGACCGGTGAATAACCACTTTTGCTTGCTGAGGTTACCGCACCGGTTCCAATGTTGAACATACGTGCGCTGCTTTGGCTCACCTCCGAAGAGGTCCAGATGATGCCGGTCTTGACCGGGAGAGAGTCCTTGTTCACGAAAAGGGTGACGGCCTCGGCCGCACCCGGCAGGTACCAGTCGGAATATCCCCCATAGCTCATGGTGTGACACGCCGCTGCAGCAGCGTGGATCTGGATACCTGTGGTGGTGTCGGAATCCGCGACAGCCAACGTGGCCGTGTTCGCGGCCCCGTTGATGCCGGAAAGCACATTGGTCCTGATCATGCTGATCGAGGTCCCACCGCTATTGAAGGTGGCGACGGGGAGCAAGAACGAGGTTGTGAAGAGGCTGTCCCCCGAGACACCGTGCCCGGCGTACACCACGTTCCCGTTGCTGCAGGTCTGGCCAAGCGCCGTGACGGTGTCGCAACTCACGCTCGCGACCACCGACGCGCTGTCGCGCCGGACACACTGGACCGGGTATGAGGAATTTTTGAGTTGTCTCGTCAAAACTTTAGTACTAACGTTGAACGCGGAGGCGTGATATTGATCGATCTCGGTGGAGGTCCAGACGGTTGCCACCGCGCCAAAGTGAGCGCGTGCCTGAAAAAGTGACACGGATTCATGGCTTGCTGGCAGGTGCCAGTCGTCATAACCGTCATAGGTCAAGTCCTCACACGCCGCAGCCGCGGCATGGACTTGGGTCCCTGTGGCGGTGTTGGAGTCTGCAACAGCCAGCGTAGCTGTGTTGGCGCCCCCGTTGATGCCGGAAAACACATTGGCCCTGATCATGGTGGTCGAGCTCCCACCGTTATTGAAGGTGGTGGTTGGTTGCGCGACCAAAGTTGTAAAAAGACGACGACCAGACAGACCCTCACCGATGTATACAACGCTCAACATCGGCCCACAGCGGTCACCCACAATCCTGACCCGATCACACTCCGTGCTCAGGGGTTCGATCACCATCGTATAGTCCCGGATGGCGTCAACCGTCTGAGCCTGGACGTCACGCTCAGACACTGCCGCAAGAAAGAGAATAAAGATGAGGGCGAGTCGTTTCATCGGGAGCATCTGCCCCTCCTCAATTCTGGCGGACACGAATCTTGAATGCGTACTCACCGACTGTTGTCGGTGTCCCAGATATGACACCTGAGAGAGGGTCGAGGGTAAGACCTGGTGGAAGGGCACCTGATACAACATCGAATGTCACCAGATTAACGGTTGTCTGGCTGGGCGCGTTAGACCAGATCTGAAGGCCGGACTTTAGATTGAAAGAAAACGGAATTGTTATTTCCGCATTTCCAGGGAGGTTCGCCGGGAGGCTGACGCCGCACTCCCCATAACGCGGATGGTTTTTTTCTATATTGTGCATAAGCGGATACCTACCGGCACTCCGGCCCATGAACCCGACAGGTTTCTCATCGAAATTGCGCATGCACCATTGGCTCAAGTCCGTGGTTTGCGACAAGGCCCCATCAAAAAGGTCCGTCATACTTGTCACGTTCTTAAGGGCCATACCCCATGTCGACAGGTTCTGAGAGAAGGTGGACGCGTTCTGGAAGGTCCGGTTCAGGTTCACCACCGTTGTGGGGACGGTGATTGGGACGGCTATCAGACGGTTATTCCCCCGAAACGCCCCATCCAGGGATTTGAGACCAACGCTCCCCCAACTCACAACCCGGGACACTGTGTTCCCGGACGGGGCGAACTCCCCCGGCCCGAACTGGGGCACAACACCGGAGACCCGGACCGAAGTCCCTTCCTGGGTGAGAGCACATGTGATCGTCTGGCCCGACCCTTTGACGATCCTCTGGCATCCGGCATTCCCCTCCGGGGTGCCCCAGTCAATCACCGCGTCCACCGCCTCCCCCGCATAACCATAAAGATGGAGGGTGACCTCGGCGTGTACGGATGTGGCCGCCAGGGCGGAGGTCATCAATAAGGGAAGAACATACTTCAGGAAACGGGACATCCGGCGCTCCGGTTTTTTTGAATTTATAAGCGAATAAAATTTTTTTCGCAAGCCCGATCGTTCTTCCGGATCGGTTGGAAGGACTGGTCGCGACCGCCTGAAAAGATCACTGGTTCAGGTCGATGAGAATTTTTCCGAGTTACGATTTGTTTTTTTCACAAAGCCGCGTTACCCTCAGTGAGGCACATGAAAAAGGAGTTCGTCATGACCGACAACAAACCAGAGAAGAAGGACGACCGCGCCTGGAGCACCCGTGCGGGTACCGTAAAGGCCGGCTCCGTCGAGACCTTTCAAACGAAAGAAAAGAAGGACGCGCTGCGCGCCATCGTCGTGAACGCCGACGGGAAGGAATCGATCGTCGAGGCCTTCAGTGATGCGGCTCAGGAAAAACTGAAGGCGGCTGCGGCCTCCGACAAGCCGATGGTGTTCCGCGGCCCCGCCTACTTCACCGAAGGCAACGTGCCCCACGTGATGATCGCCACCGTCTCCCCCCAGGGCGAGCCGAAGGCGGCTGCGGAGCAGAAGGATCCTGCCCAGGTTGAGGCGGACAAGGCCGCACGCGCCGAAGCGAACCAAGCCCGCGCTGCGGAGCGCAACGCTTCCCGCGTTCAGGTTGATGCCGGTTCAGTCGCGATCGGTGGATCCGTCGAGAAGGACGGGGTTAAGCATGAGGTGAACCATATCGGGGACGCCTACGAGAAGGACGGCAAGCAGGTCTCTTACGCCTACTTCGGCGATCTGGGCGCCGAGATGGCCGCCAAGGCGGCCGAGAAGGCGGCCGAAGAGGACGCCAGCCCGTCCATGTGACAGGGTCCTCCTGCACGGCACCGGAACGGGCGCTCATGCGCCCGTTTCCATTTGCGAATATGGAAATACTTTGTTCTTTATCTACATGTCATGAGAGGGGTCGGGGGCCTGAAAAGGTGGGAGGACGCCATGATCATCGCACGCCGCCAGGGCGTTCTGCTCGCTCACCCCCCAAGACAAGACCAATCCTGGCTCTCCAGCGTTAAACCGGTATTGCGCCAGAACTGCGTCCGGGACAAAAAGACCCCCCTCCAAGGCGATCCGGACCTGCTCCCGATGGGCCCCACATCTGGCACGGAACCCTGCCTCGGAATAGCCGTAGGGCCTTAGGAACCGCGCCCCGTTCAGATCAGAGATCAGCACTAAAAGGGTCCCGATCCCTCGTCCCCGCTGCGCCTCCGGCACCAAGGGGAGATAGTTGAAGATCCCCCCGATTATCTCATCCCCCTCCCTGAGCAGGAGGTCACGGCCGAGCTCACCCATGATCACCGGCTCAATGTCGTCTAGGCCCGGGACCGGGAGAGACTTACAGGGCCCATGTCCTGGCCCTTTGGCCAGGAACGCCCGCGCCTCTTCTATCGCCATATTCTCCTTGGGCCCGTACTGGTCCTCCCGAAGAACGGGACACCGACCGAGATAGTCCTGGAGCGTGCGACGGTGATGCCCGTAATACTTGAGGCGGGATATCAGCTCAGTCGTTGCGGTCAGCATCATGTTTCAGGATCCGGCGGAGCGCACATCCAGATAATGCGCGGAGGTTAAGATTCATTTCAACGGATAACAGGTACACCGAGGAATGGAGCGGGCGAAGGGAATTGAACCCTCGTATTCAGCTTGGGAAGCTGCTGCTCTACCATTGAGCTACGCCCGCGTCATGCGAATCATTATTCAAATTTATTTTTTCTCGCAAGCGGAAATGTGCGATCAGGGCTCCGGGGACGGATCCTCTGTCGGCCGGGCCGCTCGCGCCAATCACACTTCTCCAGGAGCGCCGGATCCACCGTGAGCGGGGTGGCGCAGAGCACATAAGCGTCTTCGCGCCACTCCGCCGTCTCCACCTCCGCGGCCCGAAACACCTCGTTGAAATTTCCCACATGCACCCCGTGCCCGGTGGGCAGGTAGAGGTGCAGCCGGTCCACCCCAAGATCGGTCATACTCACCCCGTACTCCTCCGCGTATTCCACCAGGGCGCGCGTCGCCTCCGACCGGTCCGGGTACTGGCAGGAGGCCATGAGGATGTCCAGGATCACCTCCCGGTCCGCTAAGGTGTTGGCCCAGAGGTCCGTGCAGGTGCGCCAGGCCTCCGCCGGGGGCTCCGCGCCGGGTACCGGTTCCCCGTCTTCTGTCCAGAAGGTCTCATGATCCTCATCCACATATCCCATACGCCAGACCCCCGGCGTGTCCGTATAGGCGGCGGGGGAGGTGTTCCCGACATGGACAATCACGAGACCGGCCTTCTCGAAATAGTCCCGGGCGCGGGTATCGAGCCCGGTCGCGTAGTTGATTTCGTAGTGATCGTCGCCGCCCAGAAGGGCCTGAAGACCCTCCTTGAACCCGTCGATCCGGAACCAGTCCGCCATGCACAACACCCCTGACGGCATACTCAACTCTAGGTGGCGGACGGATTTCGGGGTCTCAAGGGAGGGGAGCGGGGCCAACTCAGACCCGTAATCCCGAGGGATCGCGCAGAGGACCGGGGTCAGAAAGGAGTTCTGAAGCACGAGGGCGTCCCCGGTTTGGCGCCCCCTCAGCTCAATGAACCCGATATTGTCGATCGTCTCCTCCTCCGCATAGGCGGTGATGATCCGGGTTCTGGCGTCCCGCAGGGCCGCATCCACGTCCGCCCTCTCTAAGGCGGTCTTCCGAGTCTCACCGGACGGATAGGCCTCGCCCGGGTGGTCGCGTTCCCAGACCCGGCGCTCCG
>Ga0335396_10007843_pt1 | contig 10091 bp, 6 predicted proteins | sample FRY02_FD_205743 | JGI IMG/M metagenome (GOLD analysis project Ga0335396, IMG submission 205743) | Freshwater microbial communities from Lake Fryxell liftoff mats and glacier meltwater in Antarctica - FRY-02 (spades assembly) (version 2) | ecosystem: Environmental > Aquatic > Freshwater > Ice >... | reverse complement strand
TCCGTTGCCTCCACCACTGTTTCTCAAACAGATACTCATAGGCACCCCATAACTCCGGCAACTGATCGCGATAGCGTGCACGGCCCCAAAAATCGTCAACCGAACCGTATACCCCGAAGTCCTCCCCGCCGGAAAACGCGCCCCCTTCCATTCCGGGATCATCGCCCCGTCGACCGCCTCAAAGAAGGACACTGAAACCCCGTTTACCTCGGGAAGGGTATGCGCGATCACAAACCGCCGATCAGGGCGACGTTTGAGGGTGGCGCAAAATATCATCAGATTTGTGACTTAAAAGTCGTGGGGAATCCCTAACTTCGAGGTGTTTGGGCACAACCCAAAACCACTAAATCGTCAACCACCTTTCAAAATTTCTAGCGATCTCAGGGACCTTCCCACCTAGTCAGCAGAGTCCCACTCTTGCAGGAGGCCAGGATCTTCAATAGAGGCGCGGTTTCTAACTGCCTCAACTACTGAGTTTCGTATCTTTATGTTTTCCACGGATTTAGCCCACTCAAAAGCCCCCTGTAAATCCACGTCGAGCATTTTCTTGCTAATAGCACTTTTTGCCGAATCACGCTCGGCCCCACTAGTTAGACTATTCGTCCAATCAGCAGCGGCCTCAGGCTGGGCCATTACCCAGTCTCCAGCGATCACAGATACCGCTGTGACCTTGTCATAATCAGAGTGAAGGCTCTTCAGAAGCTCTATTGCTTGATCAGGCTCGTTGGAAATTGCTCGAAATATTCTGCGTGTCATTTCATTTCTGTCACTACCGGGAGGAATTACGCCCAGTAACCGAACTGCTTGGTCGTACTCTTTTCGTGCCAAAAATCCGTCAGATGCCAAAGCCAGCACACTCCCGTTGAGCCTCGTAAGATCAGGATTTTCTAGAAGGTATTGGACACCTCGGGAAATAGTTTCAAAGTCGCTTTTGTTAAAGGTCCCTCTGACGAAATCAAGTCTTTTACGGGGGTCGGCAAGCTGCTCCACAAAGCTTTTTGGAAAGCCGGAAAGTTCGAGTTGCCTCGCGAAGACTAGATGGCTAGAAGCACCATCCTTCCACTGACTCTCTGATACTAGCCACTTGAAACCGAGTTCTGGGTTTTCAATAGCCAGCTTGTTAGCCAACAGTCCCGATGCCAAAGAATGCATCGGCCTCCCCCTGAGTTCGCGGCAAAACACAATTAGTGCTTCGCAGTCAAGTTTCCTGAATGCGTCATCAATTATTTCTTCTCTAGACTGAGCCAACTGACTACCTGTCAAAGAATCATTAATCTCATCCAGTCTACGAAGGAATTCGTCGCTGCTAGAATTTTCAACAGTAATTACTCCTCTTTCATCTTTCTTACGAGAAGAACTACGAACAGGTTTTGATCTCTCTGAACTCTCCTGATCAGTCAGCTGTTTGTTACCAATCCACCTTTCTTGCGTTGAACCCCAGTAAATGACTATTAAAAAAAGCGCAGAAAAAACTGCTCTCAATACGGTTTTCCCATTTATCTTCATTTTTTTTATACTCGAAAAAACAGACTATTACCCAAAATCTTCTTAAGACAGGTTCTCAGAATTACCTCTTTTTGCAAAGTCTCAATCGAGATCAATTTTGATCGCAGATTCACGGAGTAATCGATGCGTAACTGATTTTAGAAGATATAGTATATCGTCGACCAACTGGTGGACCAGATTGATAAGACGAAGTGTTACCCGCCGCTTGAGCATCGACTGCTTCCGTTGCTCCGGTTGCTGAAGTTGCAGTGAAGTGGTTACTGAAAGTCTCGGAAATCAACGTTCCATTGGCTGGGGGAGCAGATGGCCACGGAATTACTTCCGACCCAGGAATAAAGAAAATTCGAGTTACGTATCTAGCGTATTGCTGTTTCACGTCGGAACTTACAGAACCCCCTAGAGCGAGCCCCACCCCCGTCCCCAAAATCGTCACGGCGGGGCTGCCGAATAGGAACTCTTCTTAATAAATGATCTTCTTGTTAAATTCATAATTTATTTTTGATTCGCTTGCAGCGCTGCAAAAAAAAACGATCCTGTCAAAGAATTTTTATGAGTTGGACTGATATTTTTCCGGTGATGGATGATGACAGGGTGGAACGCTATCAGAACGGAGCGACCTCGCAAGAGAAAGAGACTTTGAATCAGCACTTTGAAGTGGCCTCCATTCACAATCAACGGAGGGTCGATCATGTCGTCGCCACCAGTCTTTTCTGGAAACCGGCCAGCATCGGGGAGGCGGAATACCCCCAACCGAAAAAGGATCTGATGCCCTCCTCCCAGAAAGACCACCTCACAATCCCGCTCCGTTGCCTCCACCACTGTTTCTCAAACAGATACTCATAGGCACCCCATAACTCCGGCAACTGATCGCGATAGCGTGCACGGCCCCAAAAATCGTCAACCGAACCGTATACCCCGAAGTCCTCCCCTCCGGAAAACGCGCCCCCTTCCATTCCGGGATCATCGCCCGGTCGACCGCCTCAAAGAAGGACACTGAAACCCCGTTTACCTCGGGAAAGGTATGCGCGATGACAAACCGCCTGTCAGGACGGCGTTGGAGGTTGGCACTAAATACTATAAGGCCAGTCGTTCGCACAATTAAAACTAGAGAGTTCAATATGCCTATTGGAGTCGGGAACAAGCAACGCTCACCACAAACTCACTCATCGCGTGCCTTTCTAAATTCATCAATACGCATCCACGAACTCTCTTCGATTTTCGTTTTTATTTTAATCGCAGATACCCAATCATCCAGAATCCTAAAAAAATTACAGATTCGTTTTTTATCTTTGATTAAACTATCTAAAAAACTACTGAGCATCGACATCGACATCCTTCTCTAAATCAACCTCCTCCCCTAAATCAATCAAATGGGAAAAGCGCCATCTTTTGTCCCCGCTTAACAAGGAAGCTATCGCTATTGATCCACGTTCCTTTGGCTGAGTTTGACTTTCGCCCATTGGGACGATAGTATATGTGAAGTTCGTACCGCCCCTAGACTCTGAAATCATCGCGCGATAGGCAGTGGGCTGATTCAAGTAAAACTGGCGTGCAAGAAACGAAGTCCATTTTTCTGAATCCCCTTCAAGAGTGACCCTATTACCGGGAACATTTTCAATCAACTTCCTGAGATTGATGAATTCGTCTTCAGTAGGCTCAGGGATGTCAAAATAGATATTTCGACGTCCATTAATCATTGAATTGAAGGAAATTTTAACACGCTCACCCTCAAAGTTTCGGAGTTCTTCTAAAACTCTCTTTACTCGCTCATCGTTGGAAGAAATTACTTGCTCTGAAATCAAGGCCCTCGTTGAACGTTTTTCATCCAATCTAGAACGCTCACTTAACTGGCTAGTTTGCGCCGCAGATCCACAATCGTCGCCCCTGGATGTGCTAAAATTTACATTTCCTACTCCCCTTAAGTAATAAATCACGAACACAGCAATTATTGCAGGGACGAGACTCAGGAAGAACAGAAAATTTCTAGACCTTTTATTCATATAAATTATCTCGATTTAAAAGACATTCCCGAGTTGCTCTGGCTTGTTAGAAAGAGTCACTACATATATAACATTACTTACCATTGTGTATTTAACGCCCCCACCTGGGAGGTTTTCAACAACAACGCCACCCTGATTGGGAGGAACAGGATTAGGAACAATCTCCTGCACACCAACCACTTCAAAATCACCGACTTCAAAAATTGACGACCCCCACTCAAAAAGCTCAGAATTGTTCTTAATAAAGATGTTTGATTTATTAGCTAGATACCCATTTACAAAAAGTTCTTCATAGTCAATGGGCGCAGGAATGGCAGCGGCTGTTACAACAACCACAGTGGTGGTGACATCAATTGTGAGGTTTCTTGTTTCCCACCTGTGAAGGGTATTATAAGACTCTACATGATTACCAAATCCAGACCCTGTCCCCAAAATCGTCACGGCGGCTGCCGAATACGAACTCTTCTTAATAAATGATCTTCTCGTTAAACTCATATTTTTCCGGTGATGGATGATGACAGGGTGGAACGCTACCAAAACGAGGAGTCACCACAAGAAAAAGAGACTCTGAATCAGCATTTCAGAATCGCCTCCGTCCACAATCAACGGAAGATTGCTCATGTCGTCGCCACCAGTCTTTTCTGGAAACCGGCCAGCATGGGGGAGGCGGAATACCCCCAACCCACACGGAATATCATACAGAATCCGCGGGTAAACGGTCTATCGTCCCGCTTCGAGAATCCGTGGCAACACTACGTCGAACCCGTCTTCGACGCGGCCAGGCATCTTGCCGAAATCCGCCCGGATTTGGTTTATCGAGTTTACCTCGCCAACGACTTGTCTTTTCTGATTCCAGATCTCGTAGAGGCGGGGTGCGAAGTCTACCTCATGGAATCATCATCCCTTTATCACAATCCCGGTGCGATGTGGCGCTTCCTGGCCATGGAGGAGGAAGGCCTGGTCACCATGAGCGATTCTGACCGCGCCCTGGAAATGATTCATGACATCGAACGCACCGAGCTGGTCGCTCAAGGTGGCTTGTGCTACTGGCGCTGCCCTTACTTTTGGACAACCTCCGAGTGCAAGGATCTTGGCATGCCCGGCGGCTACCACACCGCCTCCGCAGGACTCATGGGATCGGCCAAACCCCTCCCGATGAAGCTTCTCTGCGAAGCCTTCATTTGGTGTTGCGAGCAAGGAATCATGTCAGGCCATTGTCAAATCGGGGACAGAAAGTTCCCCATCCTAGGCTCGACCTGGCCCAGCTTTGGGTTCAATGAGGTGCTCCATACACTTCCCATGAAACTTTCGCCGAAACCCACTCGTTTCTATCCCCTCACACACATCATGAAATTCGCCCTCGCCACCCTCGCTGCGACCCTCTCGGTCTCCGCCCAGCTCGTCCCCTCCGCCGACTTCCCCAAGATCCAGATTCCCCAAGGACTCAGCCTCACCCAATACGCCGACAGCTCGAAAGTCGTTACCCCCACCACTCTCTGTATCGATGACAAGGGCCGCGTCTTCGTCTCCGAAACCTTCCGCTGGCGCAAACAAGTCCAGGACATCCGCCACGGTGGTGAAAACAACCGCTACCTCCGCGAGCGCATCGAAGACGACATCTCGAGCATGACTCGCTTCGACCGCATCGAGTTCCACAAAAAATGGTCCGGCAAGGAACCCGACTACCTCACCTTCGAGGAATTCGACGACGACGCCGAAACGATCAAGACGATGGAAGACACCGACGGCGACGGCAAGGCCGACAAGTTCGGGATGTTCCGCGACGACTTCAACGCGCCCCTCGCCGGCCCCTCCAGCGGACTCATCGAAAAAGACGGCACCGTCTACTTCGCCATGATCCCCGGCATCTACAGCCTCCGCGACAACGATGGCGATGGCGTGGCCGAAGAGCGCAAAACCCTCGTCGATGGCTTTGGCGTCCGCGTCTCCTTCTCCGGGCACGACCTCAACGGCTTCGCCTTCGGGCCCGATGGCAAACTCTACTGGTCCATCGGCGACCGCGGATACGACATCGAACAGGACGGCAAACGCTTCACCCAACCGGACACCGGAGCGATCTTCCGCAGCAATCCCGACGGCTCGGAATTCGAAGTCTACTGCACCAACCTCCGCAACCCCAAGGAGATCGTCTTCGACGAACACGGCAACCTCTTCACCGTCGATAACGACTACGACAACGGTGACAACGAACGCATCGTTTACCTCGTCGAAGACGGCGACTCGGGCTGGAAAATGGGCCACCAAACCATCGTCACTTTCTCCAACTCCATCTTCAACCACGTCGGACCGAAGCCCTCAAAACGCGAAGAGCAACTCGACATCTGGATGAACGAAGGCCTCTGGCAAACCCGCCACGATCGCCAACCCGCCTATATCATCCCACCTGTCGCCCTCTCCATCGATGGCCCCTGCGGCTTCGCCTACAACCCCGGCGTGACCGCCCTCCCCGCTGCTTTTGACAAGCACTTCCTCATCGTCAGCTACAAAGCCGGTCCCGACATCTCAGGCATCCACGGCTTCACCCTCAAGCCCGATGGCGCCTCCTTCGCTCTCGATCAAAACGACTGGTTCCTCAAGGGCATCGCCGCCACTGACCTCGACTTCGCCCCCGACGGTCGCCTCTACGTCTCCGACTACGGCGGCGGCTGGACCCGCTCGAACAACGGCGGCATCTACACCCTCGCCAACCAAGAGCGCCTCAAGGACCCCGCCGTCCTCGAAGTGAAAGCCCTCTTCGCCCAAGGCTTCCCCAAGATGAAGTCGGCCAAGCTCTACGACCTCCTCGCGCATGCCGACCAACGCGTCCGCACCCGCGCCCAATTCGCCCTCTCCGAGCGCGGAAACAAATCACTCTCCCTCTTCCAAAAAGCCCTCGCCAAAGACCAACCACTCCTCCGTCGCCTCCACGCACTCTGGGGCATTGGCCAGCTCGCCCAAAAAGATTCCTCGATTCTTAAAAACCTGGCCGGACTCTTTACCGACCCCGAAATGGAAGTCCGCGCCAACCTCGCCCGCACCCTCGGCAGCCACCCGACCTCCTTCCAAAACGAACTCATCGCCCTCCTCGAGGACCCTTCACCTCGCGTCGCTTCTCTCGCCGCCCTCACCCTTGCCAACCTCGGCGACAAGGCCGCCCTCGCTCCCGCTATCGCGATGCTTAAAAAGAATGCCGACGAGGACGCTATCGTCCGCCACGGCGGCATCATGATCCTTACCAAGACTGCCGATGAACAATTCCTCGGCGGTCTTAACACGCACGCTTCAGCGGCCGTCCGCCGCGCCGCCGTGGTCGCCCTTCGTCGCCAAAAATCAAAGTTTCTCGAATCCTACTTCGATGACCCCGACGAAATGGTCCGCCAGGAAGCAATCCGCGCCGCCTACGACGAAAACGTCATCGCCACCTTCCCCGCCCTCTCCGACCGCGCCCTCGCGATCGCCAAGCGCGTGACCCCCGAGGTCGAATTCCACCCCATGACCGCGCGCCGCGCCCTCCACGCCGCCTGGACCCTCGCCCGCCCCCAGGACGTCGAGGTCCTCGCCAGCCTCATCAACGATCCCTCCCTCGACTTCCGCATCCGCCGCGATGCCTTCGTCGCTCTCTTAGAGTGGAAAAAGCCGCCCGTCCCCGATCTCGTCACCGGTTTCGCCCGCACCCTCCCTTCTAACAGAATCCCTCTTCCCGGAAACCTCTTCGAAAAACTCCTCCCCTTCTATGATCAACCCACGCCCGGGCTCCTCACCTTGGCCCTCACCCTCGTGGAACAGGAACGGCTCCTCCTCGAGGCCCGCCACCTCGCAGGCTATCTCAATACAAAAGGTATGCCCGAAGCCGCCCGCCTCGCCTCCCTCAAGCTCCTCGCTCCCCTCCAACAAGGCGACGACGCCTGGGAGAACACCCTCGAAACTCTCGTCAAAGACGAGAGCGACCGCATCCGCAGCCAGGCCCGCGAACTTCTCCTCCAACTCAATCCTAATGAGGAGTCCATGAAACTCCTCGCCGACACCCTTCTCAGCAAGGAAACGACCCTCACCGAGAAACAACTCACCCTCAAAACTCTCGGCAAACTCAATCACCCCGCAGGCGCCAAGATCATCAAGGAAACCCTCGACCTCCTCACCGCCCGCAAGCTCGAGCCTGGTCTCGGACTCGATGTTGTCGTCGCTGCCGAAGCCTCCCAAGACGCGCACGTAAAGTCCGCCCTCGCCGCCTTCCGCGCCACCCTTCCCAAGGACGACCCGAACGCCGAGTGGCTCCTCCTTTGTGAAACCGGAGGCGACATCAAACTCGGCAAAACCCTCGTTTACAGCCACCCCACCGGCCAATGCCAGCGTTGCCACACCATCCACGGCGTCGGCGGAAACGTCGGGCCCGAACTCGGTGCCATCGGTAAGCTCCGCGACCCCGCCTACCTCCTCCGCTCCCTCGTCACGCCCAACAACGAAGTCGCCGATGGCTACGGCATGGGCACCATCACCCTCAAGGACGGCACCCTCATCGGCGGCACCCTCCTCCCCGATGACAAAGACGGAAACGTCGTCATGAAAATCGTCGAGGACATCAAAATCATCGCGAAAGACCAGATCAAAGAACGCAGCGAGCCCATCTCCGGCATGCCCCCCATGGCCGGTCTCCTCACCCGCGAAGAAACCCGCGACATCATCGCCTACCTCGTCGCCAACAAAGAAGACAAGACCGACGAAGGCCACAAGTAAGCGGCGGCGGATTCCATCGGCCCTGCCCCGTCATCAAAGCTCCTACTCCCGACCCCACGGAAGAAATTCCAACTTCGAACAAAAGGGCGAGGCTGGAAGTCCGGCCCGATTGTATAAATTAGCGCTCTTCGGATCACCCTCGCAGGCGTAACGAACTGCCACCGGACTCGCCACGGCAGCGCTCTGAACCACCACCGTCGATTCCTCGATTGTCGCTTCGGCGGCGTGCCAATTGCCCGCACCATCAGCCACCTCGAAGTGCGCCAGCTTCATCTCCTTCGCTTCAACCGGAGCAGCAAGCCCATCCTTTCGAGCGACCATCAATCCGTCGCCCCCTTGCTCAAAACTCACCCTGATCCGGCTCCCCTCAATCTTGATCGACTGATACAGCGGACCGCTAAAGGGCACCGGCTTGCCGTAGTCTTTCGCAAGGGCCCAGCTCGCGAGACGCTTCCCGACATCCACTTTATTCGAGGGATGAATATCGCTGTCCCGCAAATCAATCGTGACCGCCATCCCCGTCTTGGGAATCTCCAAACTGAGTCGTTGCTCTTCCCGCAAGCGCACCCAGCCCTCGACACTGTCGTTGAAGGCCGGCAACTGGACGAAGTAGAACGGAAGCTCGCCTTGCTTCCAAGCACCTCGCCAACCTTCCACTAAGGCCGCCGTCTTCTCGCGATAGTTTCGCGGATCTTCGCCCGTCCCGGAATTCGATTCCCCTTGATACCAAATGAACCCCTTCACGGCATAGCGCGCGATCGGTGCGACCCGGGCATTAAAAATCCGCCCCGGCCTCCCGGCGGTATTTCGAATGATCACCCCACCTTCGATCTTCGCGAGTTTTTCCAATTCATCGGCCTCCGATAACTCCAGGATCGGCTTGAGCTTCGAGCTCTTCTCAAACTGCTCTCGCGGAATAAATCCCTCAATCGGCTTCCCGCCCCACGACCCTTCGATGATGCCGATCGGAACCTTCAATTCATCATGCAGCTCCCTCGCAAAAAAGTAAGCCGCCGCCGATTGGCCGGGTCGATTTGTGGGCGTATCCAGCTGCCACGTCACCGCACTCGGCAAGTCAGCGAGCGGGTTGGCGGTGTCCGGATTCCCAATCCTCATCGTTCGGATCATGCGCGCTCCCGGCTCCGCGATCACCTCGCGCACGAACTCAATTTTCTGGGCACACGAAGCGAGGTTCATCTCCATATTCGACTGCCCGCTGGCATACCAAACTTCCCCTACGAGCAGGTCACGAACCTCCAGGGTCTCATCCCCGGATGTCACCGTCATCCGACTCCCAAGCGCCCGGGCCTTCAACGGAGCAAGCTCCACCTGCCACCGCCCTTCAGCATCAGCGTTCGCAGCCCTGACCTGCCCGGCAAACGCCACCGTGACCTTCGCCCCCGGTTCCGCAGCGCCCCAGACCGGGACAACGACATCACCTTGTAAAACGCCATGATCGGAAAAGATCTTCGCAATCTTGAGTTCATCTCCCAAACAATCATTCGAAAGAAAAATCAACGAGAGCGCCAGTTTCATCGGTAGTCGTGTCCTCACGACAAGGAGACTCGAACGCCCTTCCCGCGACGTCAACCCCAAGGCCGGTGGAACTGAAAGTTGACGCCCGCTCAGAGGGCCCAGAGGCCAACGAAACCGAAGTCAAATGGCCCTGGAAGCAGAAACCGTGACAGCTTAGATCGTGAGCCGAAAAGCTTGGAAGTGGAAATCACGGTAGTAGCAAGGACCTTTACTACTACTCGGGATTTTCTCTCCGTCTGGCGAGACCGGTCGCAACGGCCATGCCGAGGAGAAGAGAGGTTGACGGCTCGGGGACCGCACCGGTGAGGATGGATT
>Ga0335396_10007832_pt1 | contig 10103 bp, 5 predicted proteins | sample FRY02_FD_205743 | JGI IMG/M metagenome (GOLD analysis project Ga0335396, IMG submission 205743) | Freshwater microbial communities from Lake Fryxell liftoff mats and glacier meltwater in Antarctica - FRY-02 (spades assembly) (version 2) | ecosystem: Environmental > Aquatic > Freshwater > Ice >... | reverse complement strand
GCAATCAGCCTCGAGCAATGGTGAGAAATACAGAGCTGAATTTGAATCTATCTATCCTGACCTCGCGAAAAAGTATACTATTCCTCTCGTGCCATTTTTCCTCCAGGGCGTCGCACTCGATCCGAGCTTCAATACCGCTGATGGCATCCATCCCAATAGAGCTGGCTATGAAAAAATAATTCGAGAAAACCTCATGCCTGTTCTGAAACCTTTTCTAGAAGAGAAATTTCAAAAATAACATCTCTATCAAATATGCAGTCTATCACCTTCATCACGTGAAATCAGAAAAAAGCAGACTATCTCTCACAGTATCTCGAGATTGAAGTCCTTCATAAAAAACTCGATCTCGATGAGATACAATCACTCGATTTCAGAGAAGTCGTCGAACATAAGGTGAGGCAAGCGTATGACCTCGTGAAAGTTCCTGTACTGGTGGAAGATACCTCTCTCCGATTTGAGGCACTCGGAAATCTCCCCTGACCGTTTATCAAATTTTTCCTCCAAGAATTATGACACGAGTGAATCTGTCGACTCCTCGACGGAAAGAATCGTGACGCCACAGCGCAAAGTATGTTTGGCTATTATGATGGTGAAAAACTAGAAACTTTTATTGGGACGCTCGAGTGAAGTATTGCCGAAAAACCCTGATATGACAATGGATTTTGATGGGATAGGATTTTTATTCCAGAGAATTTTGATACAATTCGTTCAGAGCTCTCAGAAGCAGATTACAAGACTACCTATCTCACAGTAAAACCGATAGAGGCAGTCAGAGAATTTCTTCTCGAATTATAAATTTTATTTTTTATTATTTCTCATATGGCAACAGTTTCAAAAAAAGTAAAAATCACCTTCTGGGTTTCGACTATCCTCATCGCAATCATGACTATCCCCAGTGTTTTTGTGGCAAACCTCCCTTCATCAATCGAGATGTTTAATCATCTGGGCGTTGGTGCGAGCTGGTTCCGTTGGGAACTCGAAATAGCCAAGACTCTTGCGGGTATAGTACTCATCCTCCCTTTTATCAAGTGAAAATCAAGGAATTTGCCTACTTTGGCCTTGGTATAGATTTCATCTCTGCGGTAATCGCCATTACAGCAGTTGATGGTATAGCTAGATGAGCGCCGATTCTTCTCTTCGTAATAGTCCTCGCTATCTCATATTTCAGCTATCATCGAGTGAATGGAGAGAAAATACGGTGGATATAGATTCGTAGGAAATGAATTGCATTGAAGGGGAAAATCACGATAATTAAGTTGTTTAGTGAAATGTTTTTAGTGGGGCTTAAGAAATATGGAATTTGATTTTTTTAATTTTTAAGAGCAGAAACGATTTTTTCTCTGCTCCGATACGAAAACAATTTAGTATAAATTATATAAAGAAGGGGGATACTTATATAATAGATATAACTTTTACATTTAAGGATTAAACTATGAGAAATATACAATTAGCACAACTTGTAAAATCTGACGGAAAATATGATCTCACAATTTTTTCGTCTGAAAGTATTGATAGGATTGAAAATAGTATCTACGAAAAAGGAGATAAACTCTTTCTAAAATGTTTCAAAAGAAATAAAGATATTCAAGTAAAACCTGAGGAAATAGTGAGACAACTCATGCTTGATAAACTTATTAATGATTATGGTTATTCTGTTGATTTGCTTGATGTAGAATACACGGTAAATTTTGGAAGAGAGAAGAAATTTGCTGATATAGTGATTTTGAACAAAACTGACAAAACTAGTATCTATTGTGTTCTTGAAATCAAAAAACACAGTGCCAAAGACGGGAAAGACCAGCTCAAAAGTTATACAAACGCTACAGGCGCACCGCTCGCTGTTTGGACTAACGGAGTTGAGATAAATTATTACGAAAGACTTGATCCAAACTATTTTGAGCCACTTTCTGATATTCCAAAGGCAACTGAAACCATAGATGACGTAAAGAATGAAAGATTTACCTATCTTGAATTGATGGGGAAAGACAGACTAACCGAAGAAAGAAAATCTTTGAAAGACTTGATTCAGGAAATGGAAGATGAAGTTCTATCAGGAGCAGGAGTAGATGTTTTTGAAGAAGTTTTTAAACTGATTTTCACCAAGCTCTATGATGAAATGGAAAGTGCCGATGACAGAGTGAGTATTGAAAATGATTTCAAGAGAATAAAAAAACAAAATACAGAATTTACAGACAAGCAAATATTTGAACAAATAGATAACGATGACTTTAGAAAGCTTGAATTTAGAAGTCGTGGCGATGCACACCATACCAAAGAAGTAATCAACGCTCTGTATCAAAAAGCCAAAGATAAATGGCAAGGAATTTTTGAAAAAGGCGAACCGCTCAGAATTACGGATGAAAACCACTTGCAAATTTGCGTGGGATTTTTGCAAAATGTAAAACTCTTTAACTCCAATCTTCAAGTCATAGATGAAGCTTTTGAATATCTGGTCAACAAATCCGCAAAAGTAGAAAAAGGGCAATATTTCACACCAAGAAATGTGATTGATATGTGCGTTTTTATGATGAATCCACAATCTCATGAATACATGATAGATACTGCTTGCGGAAGTTGTGGGTTTACAGTGCATACTCTTTTTAATGTTTGGCAAAAACTTGTCAATCAAGGCAAAGCTCAATTTGCCAATTTTTCAAACCAAAAATTAACCAGTGAACAAAAAGATTATGTTGATAAAGTTTTTGGAATAGATTTTGATGAAAAATCTGTTCGCGTGGCTCGTACTCTCAATATGATAGCGGGAGATGGAAAGACCAATGTTTTACACCTAAATACTTTAGATTACACAAGGTGGGAAGAAAGGTTAAAAGACAGCTCATGGGCGAAAACTTATCTTGATGGATATTATAGACTTCTTGATCTTGCAAAAAATCGTCAAAACCCCAAAGAATTTAATTTTGATATTGTTATGGCAAATCCCCCTTTTGCAGGTGATATAAAAGATTCAAGATTAATTTCCAATTACGAAGTTGCGTTTGATGGCAAAGGGAAAAAGGCAAATAAAGTTTCTCGTGATGTCTTGTTTATAGAAAGAAATCTTGATTTTCTGAAACCCGGCGGAAGAATGGCAATAGTTTTACCACAAGGAAGATTTAACAATACGAGTGATGAAAAAATCAGAAGTTTTGTCATGGAAAGAGCAAGGCTAGTCGCAGTTGTGGGGCTTGACGGCAATACTTTTAAGCCACATACACCAACAAAAACCTCAGTTCTATTTATTCAAAAATGGGATGAAAAAATAAATCCAAAAGTAGATGACTATGAAATATTTATGGCAGTAAGTGAAAATAGCGGAAAAGATAATTCTGGAATGGAAATGTACGAAATAGATGAAAAAAGCGAAAGAAAACTAGATGAGCATAATCATCTCATCCAAAAGCATGATCTCAAAGAAATTGCAGAAGCATTTGAAAAATGGGCGAAAGGGCAAGGTTTGAGTTTTTGGAAAATTTAGTAATAGCTCAAGCATTATATGAAATATACTAAATTTATAATCAGAAAATTCAAAGGCATCAAAGAGTTAGAATTGGATCTGACAAAATATCCTGTTGGAAAAATTTTTCCATTGGTCGGATTAAATGAAAGCGGGAAAACCACCATTTTAGAAGCTGTGAATTTTTTTCAAGAAGATTTAGCTGATAGTAAAAAACATGAAATTTTGCATAAAAAAGATAGCGGAAATTTTACAGGGAATATTGAAATTGAAGCTGAATTGTTATTAGAAGAAATCGATAATAAAGTTATTAAAGATTTTTTAGATTCTAAATTATTTAAAATTGAAAAAAACATTACAACTATCTCAATAACTAAAAAATACGTTTTTAACAATGCTTCGTTTCAAAAGCAAGAATCTACTTGGTCTTGGTCCCCTAGTTTAAAAGTAAAAATTGGCAGTCAAAGAACTTATAAAAGTCTGTATTCTGAAAATAAGGAAGTCTGGAACGAGCTGGCAAATGAAGTAAAAAAAATTATTCCTAAAATACTCTATTTCCCAGACTTTCTTTTTGATTTTCCAACTAAAATTTATTTGGAAAATATTGAAACATTGTCAAGCGAAAAGGAAAAAGAGGTACAGGGCGAATATAAACAAATTATTGATGACATATTGCACACTATTGATTCAAAATATTCGCTCAGTGATTTTCTCACAAAACTAAAAGCACTAACCGACACAGCAAAGCAATCCGCAGCTTCTCAAATTAAACAAGATATTTCCTCAATCTTAAATCAAAAAATTGTAGTTCCTTGGCAAGAAATTTTTCCAGGACCAAATAAAAGCATTCTAATTGAAACTGGAAATGATCAAACTGGATATTTTATACAGCTAAAGGTTAATGAAGGAACAAGCTCGTTTCTTATAAACGAAAGAAGTCTTGGTTTTAGATGGTTTTTTGGATTTATTCTTTTTACAGAATTTCGAAAAGCAAGAATAGATGAAAGTGGCGAGTATTTGTTTTTATTTGACGAACCTGCAAGCAATCTCCACGAAAGTTCTCAACAAAAGCTTCTCTCTCTTTTTGAAAAACTAATTGATAAATCAAAAATTATCTATTCAACCCACAGTCCATACCTTATAAATCCAAAATTTATTTTGAATTGTTTTATTGTAAAAGATACGGGAAGAGAAGGGTCAAACGATTATGATTTTAGACAAAACATAAAAGCGATTCCTCATAAACAATTTGTAGCAAGTTATCCTAACGAAGAAACTCATTTTAGACCGATTTTAGATGTTTTAGAATTTAGTGTAACAGAATTTGACCTCACAGACCAAATCATTTTTACCGAAGGAAAATTTGATTATTACACTTTTAAATGGATAGAAAAAACTTTTTTTACAGATCAAGAATATGATTTCAAATTTTACCCAGGAGCAAGTGTCGATAAATATGAAAACATTTTCAGAGAATATTTAGCTCATAACAAAAAATTTATTGCTATTTTTGATGCTGATGGAAATACTACTACAAAAGGGAAAGGAGCAAAGATTAGGTATTTAAAAGAAATTTCACAAGAATTAGAAAAACAGGTATTTACTCTTGATGAAATTGATGCAAGTTTTGATGGTTTTACTACTGAAAAATTATTTTCAGAAAATGAAAGATTGCAAATTCAGCAAAAATCTTTTCCAGAAGATACTTCTTTCAATAAAACCCATTTTAATTCAGCGTTACTTGAATTATTTATTAGTGAAGAATTATTTGTTTTGTCAGATGCTACAAAAGAAAACTTCAAAAAAATCTTTGAGTTTATCAAAGAAAGATTTACTCAATTAGAAAATTAATATGCCACAAATAAGCTACATAAAATATACGGATGTTCTTGAAGCTCGCAGATACGATGCAGAATTTTTTAAGCCTGAGTATTTGCAAATAGAAGGTAAATTAAACCGTGAAAATAAAACTTTGAAAAATTTTGAAGTAAAGATTTTTCATCCAAACGAGATAAAAAGAGAATATGTTGAAGAAAACGGAATTTTATTTGTTAGAACTCAAAATGTTAGACCTTTATCTTTTGACCTAACAAATGAAGTTCATATTTCAAAAGAAGACGCTTTAAAACTTAAAAAAAATAAGATTTCAAAAGAAGATGTTTTAATGACAAGAACTGGGGCAAATTTTTGACAATGTTGTTTGTTTGATGAAAATATAGAGGCAATTGCATCTTCCCATACTTTCATAATTAAACACGGACAAATTAACCCTTACTTTTTATCCGTATTTTTCAACACACGCCATGGAAGAAAAATGATAGATAAAGGAATGTACGGTGGGGCTCAACCTGAGATTACACCAACTTATTTATTAAAAATTCCATTTTTTGAATTTTCTCAATCTTTCCAAATCCAAATCGAAGAAATTGTAAAATTTGCCCAAACAAAACAAACCCAATCCAAAACCCTTTACCTAGAAGCCGAAGAATTGCTTTTAAGAGAACTTGGGCTTTTGGATTACCAAGTCAAACACGAACTTACTTTTTCCACCACCAAAAAAGAAATCACCGAAGCTCACAGATACGACAGCGAATATTTTCAGCCAAAATATGCAGAGATTATCAAGAAGATTGAGGAATATCAGGGCGGATGGGATTTGGCAGGTGAAATTGTAAAGTGGAAAAAAGGAGTTGAAGTTGGAACAGAAGCATATACCGAAACAGGCAAAGATTTTGTCAGAGTTTCAGATTTTTCAGTTTTTGGATTGTCAGAAGCAAATAGAAAAATTTCAGATGAGGCTTTTGATGAATTAAAAAAGAATTATCAACCAAAACAAGGCGAGATACTTTTTACAAAAGACGGGACTATTGGGCTTAGTTATGTTTTAAAAGAAGATATACAGGGAATTTTGAGTGGTGCATTTTTGAGGTTAAATTTGAAAGAAAAATATCAAGATTTTGAAAAAGAATGTCTATCTTTAATTTTCAGCTCAATTCTTTGCAAAATGCAGGTAGAAAAATTATCAGGTGGAGCGATAATTGCACATCTAAAACCTTCAGATTTTGAAACTTTTAAAATCCCTCTCATCAAACCATCAATCCAAAAACAAATTGCCGAAAAAATCCAAGAAAGCCATAAATTAAGAAAAGAAAGCAAAAAGCTTTTGGAAGATGCTAAAAGAAAAGTGGAAGAAGAAATTGAGAAATAATAAGGAGTTTTAACAAAGAAAATATATGAACGACAAAATAAATCTTATCAGACCTGAAAAAATCAGTTTAATAAACAATCCTATTTTAACTGAAAAATGGGTTCAAGAAATTATTGCCAACGACCCGTCTATTTTGGGACTAGGCGACTTAATATTGAAAGACAAAGAAAGAATACATCCCAAGGCGGGCAGGCTTGATTTATTACTTCAAGATCCAGATTCTGAAAGAAGATATGAAGTAGAAATTCAGCTTGGCAAAGTAGATGAAAGCCATATTATAAGAACTATTGAATATTGGGATATTGAGAAAAAAAGATACCCTCAATATGACCATTGTGCCGTTATTATTGCCGAAGATATTACAAACAGATTTTTGAATGTAATCAATATTTTTAATGGTGCAATTCCGCTTATTGCAATAAAACTGGAAGCTTTTAAAAACGAAAATAATTATTGGCTAAATTTTACAACGGTATTAAATGAAGTAAGCCTATGACTTGTTGAAGAAGATGAGATCAAAGAAGCAACCGACAGAGTGTATTGGGAAAAAAGAGGAACAACAAAAACAGTTTCTTTGGCTGATGAATTAGCGGGATTGATAAATGAATTTACAAGCGGTTATGAACTGAAATACAATAAATTTTATATCGGACTTGCTAAAGACGGACAACCTGATAATTTTGTTATATTTAGACCTAAAAAATCAAATACCACAATGGAAATTAGGCTAGAGCAAAGCGCAGAAACCGACAAATTAATTGAAGATGCGGGATTAGACTTGATGGAATATGATAACAAATGGAATAGATATAGAATCAGAATTTGAAAACAAGATTTAACAAAAAATAAAGAATTGATTGTTAATTTATTGAAAATGGCATACGGAAGGACAATAAAAGAATACGGAGTTTTGAAAACAGAAAAATAAGGACACATTGCCATCAAATTACGCTGAAGCCACGCTGCACTCTCACTCTCCCCTATCTTGTTCGTTCCTCTCAAAACATCTCATAGAAGCATGCGTATGCCTGTGAGATATCTCCAATTTTTCAGCTCCTAGAGTAATTATCTTCGAGTGAATTTTTCAGAGTAGAGTTCGTGGTGTAAATATTTGACATTAGAAATATGTATTGGTAATATATAGTGTAATTAATTTTTGTATTTTTAGAGAAGAAAGAAATGAATTCACAATTGTCACCAGTTATTGATCATAGTACTAAAGTTTGAGCGGTAATGCATCGCTTGGGTATGTTTGAGTTGCCAAACAAGCCAAAATTAACTGATGAAAAGTTCCAATCAACCGCCGAAGGATTAGCGAGACAATATACTTTCGCATAAACACAACTATGGGAAACTCTTTTAAAACAAATTTTATACCTCAAACTGTCGAAAAAACTCCTTTTGCAGACAGACCTGCTCGGGATTTTTTTGCACATTGGTGCGAAATCAACGACTCAATCGTCCCACGGTTTATTGATAGAGATAAATGGGAGAAAAGACGTACGCTAGGAATACTAGAAAAAAATGAGGATGGAAAGCAATCTCTTTTCTTGCCACACGATCTCCATCTGTGGGAGATGCTAGATGTAATCAGAGTAGTAGATCACGATACTCTTGCCAGAACTCCTGACAAGAGAGATGAAAGAGCCGATCAAATACAAGAACTCGGAGTTACTTTTGAAAAAGCTGGTCTTTATCTTTCTGAATATGTACCGATCTTAGAAAATGACGAGGGAAAACAAATTGCAGAAGATATCGCTCGTGATTTTTATCAGTATGGACTATCGCTTCAACACAAAGTAAAAAAAGAAGATCAAATTCCTCAAGATGCTCTTCTTTCACAAGAAGATAAAACAAAACTGGATGAATGGTTTTTGGGCAAAGAAGCATATCAAAAAAGACACACCAGACTCGATGAAAATTCAACCGAAGAGCAGAGAGAGGAAGCAAGACGAAAATTGCTCACAGTATATTTTGGTGCCCTTGCCAGAGAGGGTTACAATGCAGACGGTGAAAAACCTGGGGAAACGAAGGTCGGACCAATGCAACACTTGCAAAATCGAACAAAAAGACAGATTGAAATAGCCATAGAAACCCCAGAAAGAGAAATGAAAACGGCTATTTTCAGGAGAGGGGTAGAGAAATTGGTGACAGAGATGAAAACACCAAACTGGAGAGATACTATACAGGTATTTATCCGAGAAGGGTGTGATCGAGATTTAGCAACTGAGAAAGTTAAATTAATCAACTCTCTTGAAATACTAAAATTAAAACAAGAACTTGAAACAGTAAAAAAAACAGGTGATGCTACCGAAATTTCAGCCAAAGAATTAGAAATTGCCAAAAAAATCCAAATAGCGGTTAGCAGTTTTCCTTATAAAGCTGGTGATGGTACAGATCATCCTTCTAAAATGGTCGAGACTCAATTTATCAACTGTGTTGGTTCGTCGATTCTTGGCGGAGGACTTCTTGACGAAGTAGGGATTAAATACTTGCATGCAGATTTACCATCGCACTCGGCTACTGTTTTGATCACTAGCGATAGCAAGGTGTATTGGCAAGATTTTACACCAGGGACAGGGAATTGGGTAAAAAATTATACAGAAATCAGTCCAGACATGGTTGATGGTGAAATGGATGTATCATATGTGCCAGAAAGTGGGACATCGCTTCACTTTAAAGAATGGAATCCTTATTCTCGTATAAAAGGAAAGCTACAAGTAAATCTATTTCGTCCAGAAATTGGTTTACAATGTCACATTCTCACCAATACTGGAAGCGCTTTATCCGCTCTTGGTAGATATGAAGAAGCAATTATAGCATATCAGCAAGCTATTAATGTTAATCCAAAGTTTGCCTATCCTTACAACGGACTTGGAAACGTTTTATACGATCTTGGCAGATATGAAGAAGCAATTGAAAAATATCAGCAAGCTATTCGTATTGATCCGAAGTTTGCCGATCCTTTCAACGGACTTGGAAACGTTTTATCCGCTCTTGGCAGAAACAAAGAAGCAATTAAAAAATATCAGCAAGCTATTCGTATTGATCCGAAATATGCCGAACCTTACAACGGACTTGGAAACGTTTTATCCGATCTTGGCAGAAAAGAAGAAGCAATTAAAGCATTTCAGACGTTTATAAAACTATTTAGTAGCGGTGATGAATATTGGATAAATAGAGCAAAAGAAATCATTGAAAAACTACAAAAAGGAGAATACGGAGTTTTGAAAACAGAAAAATAAGGATACAGTGCCACCAAAATACGCTGAAGCCACGCTGCACTCTCGCTCTCCCCTATCTTGCTCGTTTCTCTCAAAACATCGCATAGAAGCAAACGCATATCTGTGAAACCCCCTCCAACTTTTCAGCTCTTAGAGGAATTCTCATCGAGTGAATGGAGAGAATACAAAAACATAATATATGTATGTAGCATAAACC
>Ga0335396_10007821_pt1 | contig 10110 bp, 8 predicted proteins | sample FRY02_FD_205743 | JGI IMG/M metagenome (GOLD analysis project Ga0335396, IMG submission 205743) | Freshwater microbial communities from Lake Fryxell liftoff mats and glacier meltwater in Antarctica - FRY-02 (spades assembly) (version 2) | ecosystem: Environmental > Aquatic > Freshwater > Ice >... | reverse complement strand
ACGCTTGTAAGTGTTTAAAAACATCTTAGCACCTGATTATGGGGTGATTAGGTTTTTTATCTTAAAGAGAAGTTTATTCATATTACAGGAATAAGCGTATTTTTATTACACATGCACGCTTGTTGTGGTGCATTGAAAGATGAGTGAAATCGAACTTAGTGAGTATGTTCAATAAAGTGTGTCAATCAATATTAACACTTAGATTGACCACAGATGAAAGAAAGAGAAAAGGAGCGTTTTGATTTCGAGGATTTCGAGACTCAGGCGATAAGTAAATTGATGCAAGGCGGCCGACTGGGGGCTAAGGATGGCGTGCTGGCTCCATTGATAAAGCGATTTTTGGAGAAGGCCATGGATTCAGAGTTGGATTATCACTTGGTTGACAGTCGTGTCCAGAGCCGTCTACAACATCATGGGAGTAGACCAGGATGGTCATAAGATACTGATGGGGATGTATATAGGGACTAACGAGAGCGCCACCTTCTGGCTAGGAGTCTTGGACGATCTTAGAAGCAGAGGTGTCGAAGACATGCTCATAGTTAGTATCGACAACCTCAAGGGCTTCGAAGAGGCTATAGAAGCCATATTCCCACAGGCCAGAGTACAGTCCTGTATTGTTCATCAAGTGCGTAATACAATCAACTATGTCCCTCACAAGAACAACAGAGAGGTCGTAGCCGATGTCAAGAAAGTATACAAGGCCAATACCTTAAAGGAGGCTGAGGAAGCACTGATGGACTTTTCCAATAAGTGGAGGGAGAGATACCCTAGAGTAGTCAATAGCTGGAACGAGAACTGGCACAAGCTCTCGACCTAATCGATTACCCAGCAGAAATACGTAAGATGGTCTACACGACCAATCCGATAGAATCATTGCACAGTCAGTTTAGGAAGATTACAAAGACAAAGAGGAGCTTCACCAATGACGATGCATTATTAAAACTACTCTATCTTGTGAAAAAGGATGTGACCAGCAAATGGGCTCTCAGACCAATCCATAACTGGAGGTCTATCAGGATACAATTGCTCATCCTTTTTAAAGACAGATTTACAAGTGACACACTTTATTGAACAGACCCCTCATGCTAAAAAGACAGACACCAAATAAAATAGAGATATGAAAACAACAATTATTTTTTCAATTCTACTGCTTCCCTCAATTCTTTGGGGACAAGTAGTTAATCATTTTGACAACTTAGATTCAAAATGGAATGTTGCTAAAACTTATCCTGCTGCGAATCAACAAAACCCCAATTTTGTATCGACAACGACAACAGTTTACGGCTTTCAAGGCGACACGTTAATAAATAGTGAACAATGGCTTAAGCTCTATTCAACGAGTGACTCAACTTTTCAAAATAACTTTTTATATCGTGGTTTAATAAGAGAAGAAAACAGTAAAGTATTCTATCTTGACACATTAAACCAACTTTACACCTTGTATGACTTCTCTTTGAATGTTAGCGACAGCGTTCTGTTTGACTTGTATGGAATGTATCCAGAATGGCTTGAAGTGGTTAATGTTGACAGTATTCAAATTAACGGAGACTATTATAGGCGGCTGAAATTTGCTGAGCCAACAATGAACGCCTTTGATGAACTGAACGAAATATGGATAGACGGTATAGGAAGTATTCACGGACCACTCTTTCCGAACTTTCCAATAAATTTCAGCCAAGAAATGCCAGATTCAATGTTGGTTACTTGCACATTTTCGAATAATCAGCAAGTTTGGCAACACCTAAGTTATCCCAGCTGCTATGTAAACATTGTTCTAAGTGTTGACCAGTTGGAGCTTTTTAACTTCAAAATTTACCCCAATCCATTTACGGACAGAATTCACATCGAAAATATTGATTTACAACAGTATGAATTAACTATATTGAACAGCTTAGGACAGACAGTTAAATATACGCAAGTCAGTAATGACAATATCATCATTGACTTATCAGAATTGAAAGTAGGGATTTATTTTTTAAGAATTGAAAGTGGAGATAACGCTAAGGTAATGAAAATGATAAAGAAACACTAAGCCATAACATTCTGTTTAATGCATACCCTGCGGGATACGCAGCATAGAGTAGCCGTTGTGCTTCATTGAATAATAAATCCAATTGTCGAATTACCCAAATCCACCTTCAACATTTACCCTATAAACGCACTATTTGTAAAAATAGATAGTTTTAAATCTATTTATTTTACATATATTTGCTATGTTAAGATGAAAATATGGCAATGCTAAACCTTATTCCGACAGAAAAAATTATTGAACGTCTTCGATATGAAAATCCATGGTGGATCACCAAAGAGATACCGAACACATATAGCTCAATGTCCAAGAGACTATATTTTGATCTCTTTTATCCATTCGTCCTTGAAAGGAGCATTAAAAGAGCTTTAGTTCTCATGGGTCCTAGAAGGGTTGGTAAAACAGTAATGCTATTTCATTGCATAGAAAACTTACTGAAAGAAGGAACAAATCCTCATAAACTATTCTTTATCGGAATTGACAACCCGATTTACGTCAATTTAAGCTTAGAGGACGTTTTAACTCTATGCAAAGATTCTTTACACCTTGAAAACCTTAATGGTTGTTATGTCTTTTTTGATGAAATACAATACTTGAAAGATTGGGAAAGACATTTAAAAATATTGGTGGACTCATACCCTGAAACTAAATTCATTGTTTCTGGCTCAGCAGCCGCAGCTTTGAAATGGCACAGTACGGAAAGCGGAGCGGGCAGATTTACTGACTTCTTGTTACCTCCATTAACATTTCAAGAATATATCCATTTGAAAAAATTAGACCATTTAATTTTTGAAGGTGATATTCAATATGGAGACAAGGATATAAAGTATTGCTTAACTCATGATTTAAAAGCATTAAATAAAGAATTTCTCCATTATTTAAATTTTGGAGGATACCCAGAGGTTGTATTATCTGAAAAAATACAAGGCGATATGGGTAGATATGTGAAAAACGATATTGTAGACAAAGTTCTTCTTAGAGATTTGCCAAGTTTGTATGGAATCAAAGATGTTCAAGAGTTAAACAGATTTTTTACATACATAGCGTATAATACTGGAAACGAATTCTCATATGAGACAATGTCTAGGGAGAGTGGAATTCAAAAAGATACATTAAAAAAATATCTAGAATATTTAGAAGCGGCATTCCTAATTAAGGTATTAAATAAGGTTGGAGTCAATGCAAAAAGATTAAAAAGAATAACAAGCTTCAAAGTATATCTCACCAACCCATCACTTCGTACTGCTTTATTTTCCCCGATAAGTGAAACAGACCAAGAAATGGGAAATATGGTAGAAACAGCAATTCTTTCACAATGGATGCATCGAGAGCAACTAGATTTAACATATGCTAGATGGAAAGACGGGAGAAATGAAGGTGAAGTAGATCTCGTTTTAGTAGATGATAAAAATTATAAACCTGTTTGGGGAGTAGAAATTAAATGGAGTAACCGATATTTTGATAAACCCGAAATATTGAAAAGTTTAATTAAATTTTGTGAAGCAAATAAATTTACAGCTGCTGTTGTTACTTCAATTGATAAAGTAGGAATGAAAGAAATACAAGGTTTGAAATTCACTTTTCTTCCTGCTTCGATATATGCTTACAATATTGGAGAAATCACACTAAAAATGAAGACTAAGGATTAAAAAAAAAACGAAAGCACAATCGAGTAGCCCGCCCCGCCAACCAACATTGACGGGGAGAGGCTTTCACAGTTCTGATGCGCCTGCCGAAGTACCCCTGTAGATACGGTTCTCGTATACAGCGGTTAGTGACTCATCACTTGATAGCTCTTCGCAGCTCTGGAACTATCCTCTAGTATAAGCATAGGCTATCCGCCTAAGGCGGATTCCTATGCGAATTTTGAAGAGAATCACGTTCAGCCCTTCAGTGCTCATTGAGTCCATCTGTCCTAGCGCTTTAAGTTCGCGGGGCTTGGATCATGTTCTTGCACCTACTATTGCCCCTTGACGCTTGAGGCCTCTAAATTATCTGCTGACCATTGACACTTGACGCCTGACTAAAAAGTCCCATAGCGATGGCTGAATAGGGCCAACGGATTATCTTCAAATCCCATCCTAAGGACATGAATTCATAGGCTTTCTGAGTACAGGTTTAACCAGCTATATTACTGATATTATACATGTTAGGCATGATTTTAGCCATCTAGCAGATGCGATTGAAAAAAAGGCTAACTTAGTGTTCATATAAGAGATATAAAGACCAGTACTGGTCTTTATATACTTGTTGTGGTGCATGCAAGAAAACCGAAAAAAGAAATGTTTGCCAATAAAAAAATAGAAAGCCAACCGCACAAAGCAAAGAGTGCTAACGCACACATTGCTTTTTTGCCAACGCTAACAAATTTGAATAAAGACCTTTAAAAGATAATATGGCTAAGAAACTCACAAAAAAGCAAATTGAGCAATACGAGCACGATAAAGCTGAACGAACTAACATACCTCATGTTGGACTAGTAACACCTGCCAGTGATCCAGATACAGGTGCAAAAAAGAAATATGAATACGACCCTCATCTTGACCCACAACTACAATGGGCGGGAAAAACCGAACACACCAGTTTTGAAGTACCTACAGTAAGTCTTCATGTTCATGAACGTATTGACCCAAAAACCATTATCGAATCCGTAAAAAAGGAACATGATGATGGTGGGCAAATGAGTATGTTCTCTGAAAAGAAGCCTTTGCGTGAAGCCATTGACTTCTACAAGCACAAAGAAGGTTGGACTAACCGACTTATTGCAGGTGACAGTCTTTTGGTAATGAACTCTCTGCTAGAAAAAGAAGGAATGGCTGGCAAGGTGCAGATGGTCTATTTTGACCCACCTTATGGAATTAAATATGGAAGTAATTTTCAGCCTTTTGTAAATAAGAAGGAAGTGAAAGATGGGAAAGATGGTGACTTAAGTTCTGAACCTGAAATGATAAAGGCTTTCCGAGATACATGGGAGCTTGGTATTCACTCTTATTTAACCTATTTACGAGATAGGCTTTTCTTAGCATATGAAATGTTGCATGAAACGGGAAGTATTTTTGTCCAGATCAGTGATGAAAATTTACATCATATTAGGTCAATACTCGATGAAGTATTTGGAGCAGAAAATTTCATCAGTATTATACCATTTCGAAAAAAAACTATGCCATTTGGAACGACTTTCTTGGAACAAATGGGAGACTTTATTATTTGGTACGGTAAAAAGAAAGTTTCTAATAATTCAAAACTCACAAAGTATCATAAACTGTTTGTTGACCAAAACGAGTTGGAGAAAAATAACTTAAAAAACAAGGACTTAGATTTTACAGAACGAGCCAACTTTGAAAATAATGGAGCTTCCCCTTTTGGCATTGCTCTAAAAGTAAAAGATTATGACGTAGAAAAAATTCCATTTAAAAAGGTGAGTTACCATCAAGATTGGATGGAGGAAAATATGAATATATATTCTGCAAAAAATTCAAAAACGAACCTAAAAGAACCTTCAATTTTTGTTGTTTATCCCGAAATTGAATCGGAAAGATTTGAAACGTTATCTGACTTAAAGAATATTCCAGAAGAATACGCACTTTGTAAAGAATTTTATATGCATCCAAACGGAGCACAAAAGATTACTGAAATTATAATTACTTCAACCGATTTGAATTTGAATACAAAAACAATTGAAACAATAAACGGTATTGATAATTTGACTGTTAAAAGTGGTAAAGAACATCTAATGGAACTTCATTTTGATAATGATATTCAAGGAAAATCATTTGATTTAAGACCTGAACTACAATTGATTATTCATATGTAAGAAAAAAACGTGTGGCAACACCGTATAAAATTAATTGCTGGTAATTGTTTATTTACGAAAGTTCTCTCACACTTTAAATCTGTGTTTTATTTACTAACTTTAGTGCTTAAAACACGCAACTAATCTTATACAACCACGTTGTGTTTCATACCGAAAAACCAGCCGCACAAATAGCATTTGGTTTTTGCCAACATACAGGCAAACCCCAAAAAAACCAAAAGAGCTGTTTTTAGCCAACGCATAGAAGACAAAAACGAAGAATTAAACAAGAAATAAAAATAGTATTAACCGAAATCGATAAAAAATAAAGATGGATCAAGAACTCGAAAAAACCCTTTGGGCTACAGCAGATAAGTTACGTAATAATATGGATGCAGCCGAATACAAGCACATTGTATTAGGTTTGATTTTCTTAAAGTACATTTCAGATAGCTTTGAAGATTTACATACCAAACTCAAAGAGGACGATCTTTCTGATTCAGAAGACAAAGACGAGTACTTAGCAGAAAATGTATTCTATGTACCACCTTCAGCAAGATGGAGTTATTTACAACATCAACGAGCAAAACTTCCTACCATAGGCAAAGACATAGATGATGCTATGGATGCTATCGAAAAAGACAACCCAACACTAAAAGGAGTTTTACCAAAAGATTATGCAAGACCAGCTTTAGACAAAAAACGCTTAGGCGAATTGGTGGATTTAATCGGTAATGTTGGTTTCAAACAAGAAGGACACAGCAGCAAAGATTTATTAGGTAGAGTGTATGAGTATTTCTTAGGAATGTTTGCAGATGCCGAAGGTAAAAGAGGCGGTCAGTTTTATACGCCTGAAAGTATTGTTAAACTATTAGTAGAAATGCTCGAACCTTACAACGGCAGAATTTATGACGGTTGTTGTGGTAGTGGCGGTATGTTTGTACAAAGTGAAAAGTTTTTAAAGGCACACGGAGGTAGAATTGGTGATATAGCAGTTTACGGTCAAGAGAGCAACCCAACTACTTACAAATTGGCTAAAATGAATTTAGCCATTAGAGGTATTGATGCCAAGATTGAATTAGGCGATACATTTCACAACGATAGACACAAAGACTTAAAAGCAGATTATATCATTGCAAACCCACCTTTTAATATTTCAGATTGGGGTGGTGAGCAATTGCAAGACAGCCATATGTGGAAGTATGGTGTGCCACCAGTAGGCAATGCCAATTACGGTTGGTTACAGCTTTTTATTAATAAACTAAGCACTACAGGTACGGCAGGTATTGTATTAGCCAATGGCTCTATGACCACAAATGCAGGTACAGAGAATGAAATAAGAAAACAACTCATTACAGAAGGAGTAGTGGATTGTATGGTAGCATTACCAACGCAACTTTTCTACAATACACAAATACCAGCTTGTTTGTGGTTCTTGGCTCGTAATCGAACCAATCACAAATTCCGTAATCGTTCAGGTGAAATACTCTTTATAGATGCCCGAAAGTTAGGCACTATGACCAGCCGTAAAAACAAGGCTTTTGAAGATACAGACATAGCACAAATAGCAGAAGCCTACCACAATTGGCGTAATATAGACGGCAATTATAAAGATGTACAAGGTTTTTGCAAGTCTGCAAACCTTGCAGAAGTAGAAGCCAATAATTTTGTACTAACACCGGGCAGATATGTAGGTACAGAAGAAGTGGAAGATGACGGCATACCGTATGAAGAAAAAGTAGCTACCATTTCAGAAAACCTTAAAGGCTATTTTGAAAAATCTATTGAGCTGCAAAAGCGTATTAAAACGAATTTAGTAAAAGTAGGTATTGAGATTTAAAATCAACAGAGTATCATCAATGATACTCTGTCAAAAGAATAGAATATGGCAAAAGAAATCATAAAACAAGGCAATTCACTTTTTGAACAAATCAAGCAAATAGACGAAAACGGAAATGAGTTTTGGTATGCTCGTCAATTAGCGAAAGTATTGGAATACAAAGACTTCAGAAACTTTACTGGCGTAATAAAAAAAGCCAAAGAAGCGTGTGTCAATAGTGGTCAAGAGGTATCAAACCATAGCGTTGAAGCCAACGAGATGGTTTCTATTGGTAGCGGTGCAGAACGAGAAATGCCAAGTTTCAAGTTTTCAAGATATTTCTGCTACCTCATTGTGCAGAATGCCGACCCAAGCAAAGAGGTAGTAGCTTTTGGACAAACCTATTTTGCAGTACAAACTCGTATTCAAGAAATACAAGGTTTAGAAGCTTACCAACAACTAAGCACCGAAGAAGAAAAACGTTTGTTTTTGCGTAACGAAATGGCAAAACACAATACTCAATTGGCGGCAGCTGCCAAGGATGCCGGTGTTATTGCCCCTTTGGATTATGCCATATTTCAAAACCACGGTTACAAAGGCTTGTATGGTGGTTTAGATGCCAAAGGCATCAAACATAAGAAAGGCTTAAAGAAAAGCCAGCAGATACTAGACCATATGGGCAGTACCGAATTAGCAGCCAATCTTTTCCGTGCTACGCAAACCGAAGAAAAACTAATACGGGAGCAAATAAAAGGCAAACAGAAAGCCAACCAAACCCACTATGAAGTAGGTAAAAAAGTACGCAAAACCATACAAGAATTAGGCGGCACTATGCCCGAAAATCTTCCGCCAACCGAGAGTATTAAAAAATTGGAAAAGAAAACTGAGCAACCTAAGATAACTAAGCCTAAAAAAAACAAATGAAAAATAAAATCGAAAATAAAAATACGCAAACAATTGACAATCAATACTTTGGTTTATTTTCCGTTATTTCATTGCTAAAAATAAACACCATCTAAATGACCAACTGGAAAGAATATAAATTAGGGGAGTTAGTTTCAGTCAATGAGAGAAGTATTGGTAGGAATTTTGAATTTAATAATATTAAGTACATTGATACATCTTCTGTAACTGAAAATAAATTTGAAACACCAACTTATACAACTCTTTCAGAAGCACCAAGTAGAGCAAAAAGATTGATTGCAAATGGGGATACAATTATCTCAACTGTTAGACCTATTCAAAAACACTACGGTTTTATAAAAGACGCTGAAGGCAATCAAGTAGTTTCAACAGGCTTTGCAGTTGTAACTCCTAAGATAATAGAACCTCGTTTTCTATACTATTTTTTAACCCAAGCGGTAATTACCGAGTTTTTGAATACCATTGCTGAAGGCGGTACTACAACTTTCCCTGCATTTAAAGCGGATGAGTTAAAAGAACTTTCTATCAATCTCCCACCACTCCCAACCCAAACCGCCATTGCAGAAATTTTATCATCCTTAGACGATAAAATAGAACTCAACAACAAGATAAACCAAGAGTTAGAAAACCTTGCCCAAACCTTATTCAAGCAATGGTTTATAGATTTTGAGTTTCCAAACCAAAACGGAGAACCTTATAAATCATCAGGTGGCGAAATGGTAGATAGTGAGTTAGGAGAAATTCCGAATGGGTGGGAAGTGAAAAGTTTAAAAGAATTTGTAAATTGTTTTGATAACAAAAGAGTGCCCTTGTCATCCCAACAGCGAGCAATTAGAAAAGGAAAATATCCCTACTATGGAGCAGCTTCTTTAATGGATTTTATTGATGATTTTCTATTTGATGGCGTTTATTTACTGATGGGTGAAGATGGATCTGTTACAAATACAGATGGCTATCCTGTTTTACAGTATGTCTTTGGTCAATTCTGGGTAAATAATCACGCCCACGTGCTACAAGGCACTTCAATTTCAACAGAATTAGTAATGTGTTTAATGAAAAACACTAATATTTCTCATTTAGTAACAGGAGCTGTTCAACCCAAGTTAAATCAAGGGAATATGAATAAAATTTCATTAGCAATTCCTGATAATAATTCAATTTTAAATAACCTTGAGCTCAACATCAAAAGTATTTACGAAACTGTGAGATTAAATACATTAGAAAACCAAGAACTAACCAACCTACGAGACACCCTATTACCCAAGCTTATTTCGGGAGAGTTAGAAGTAAACAATCATAATTTTTAAAAATCATTAACCTTTTAGGTAAATAAATTTGTATCTTTGCAGTGGAAATAACGTTTAAGAATAATAAGTTAGAAAAGTCTTTTACTGATGTTAAGGTTTTATCAAAGACTCACGGCACTATGGCTAAAAAGGTAAAACAAAGGTATGAAGACCTAAAATTGGCTGATAATCTTTTTGTTATTTCACAATTCCCAGCTATGCGGTTGCATCCATATCAAGGCAATAGTGGCATTTGGTC
>Ga0335396_10007820_pt1 | contig 10111 bp, 8 predicted proteins | sample FRY02_FD_205743 | JGI IMG/M metagenome (GOLD analysis project Ga0335396, IMG submission 205743) | Freshwater microbial communities from Lake Fryxell liftoff mats and glacier meltwater in Antarctica - FRY-02 (spades assembly) (version 2) | ecosystem: Environmental > Aquatic > Freshwater > Ice >... | reverse complement strand
ACAGTCCAAACCTAACGTTGGACTATGAAGATTTTAGTTATGCCTGGCCACCACGTCAGACCACCGGATGCAAAGATGTCATCTCAAAGGCGCCGAAGGCGATGCGCTGCACGCCGTGCTGTGTGCCGCTGGGTTCAACATCCGTTGGCTGCTCAGAATGATCAGCAAAAAGGGCGTCAGCCTTTATTTTGCCTTAATAAAAGTGCTGGGTTTAGACATTATGTATTGACCTGCCACACCTCAAGCGACGTGGATTACGCTGGAGGTTGGACAACCAAAGGCGCAGAGCCATAATTGAGGGGGCAGGTCATGAAAGAGTTTACCAAGTATGTAGGTCTGGACGTTCATAAATCAACGATTGCTGTGGCGATTGCACAAGCGGGTTCGAGCGAGGTTCGTTACTTTGGCGAGATTCCGAATACGCCAGAGGACATTAACAAAGTCATGAGAAAGCTCAGCAGTTCTGAAGCGACCCTATCGGTTTGCTACGAAGCTGGCCCTTGTGGCTACGAGGTCTATCGTCATCTGAGCGGCCGGGGCATCGATTGCATGGTGGTGGCACCTTCCATGATTCCACGCAAGCCAGGCGATCGTGTCAAGACCGACCGTCGCGACAGTCAGATGCTAGCCAGACTGCACCGAGCCGGCGAGCTGACATCGGTCTGGGTACCCAGTGCTGAGCAAGAGGCCTTGCGGGATCTCGTGCGTGCTCGGGCCGACTTTGTGCTCTTGCAAACCCAGTCTCGTCAGCGACTTAATGCGTTCTTGTTGCGTCACGGGCAACGGTTTGGTGGCAAGAGCAAGTGGACGCAAGCTTACTTTCGCTGGCTTGAAACGATCAAATATGACTTCCCCTCTCAACAGATCGTATTGCAGGAATACATCGACACGGTGCTGCACATGCAAAAACGAATCAAAGCACTGGATACGCAAATCGAGTTGGCGGGCAATGAATCGGCGCTCTGGCCATTAATCCAGAACTATATGGCGTTACGGGGTATTAGCCGCTTGATCGCCACGGCGCTCGCTGCCGAGCTCGGTGATGTGACACGGTTTACCACTGCACCACAGTTGATGGCCTATCTTGGCCTGGTGCCCAGTGAGTACTCCTCGGGTCCAAGCAAAGTCAGAGGCGGCATTACCAAGACGGGCAATGGCTACATCCGGCGATTGCTGACCGAAGCGGCATGGACGTATCGACACATGGCCAGAAAGAGCGCATGCGTACAACGACGGGCCGAACAAACGCCTGAGCCGATTCAAGAGATTGCCTGGAAAGCACAGCAACGGCTATGTGCTCGATACCGCGGCTACATCCAACGCGGCAAACTCTCAGTACAAGCCTGCACGGCCGTTGCACGCGAACTGACGGGCTTTATCTGGGCAATTGGCCAAGCCACTGGCCCATTACACGAGAGCTTGGCCAATGCATGACTACAAACACATTGACGAGTTATCCACCGCGCTGCTCGCCTTGCGCCTTAGAAGGGCGCTGCGCCAGCACCGTGGATAACTCAAACACAGGCAGATCAACATGAAGATCACAAAGCGCACAGGTAGCGAAATGAGCAACGGTGGGAGAACCCTCGGAACGACTATGAGGCGTCCAGCAATGGGATGACCCTCGAATTTAGAGAGAGGCAGCTCCGCGACGAATCGCTTGTCATGCGGTACCCAACCCGCGAATATCAGATTGATCAACCGTCGGAAATGCCGCTCGTTTCGCTACCTGTGCGCTGTGCACCAACGCTTTTTAACCACGAGACAGAAAATGATTAAAAACAATCACTTGACGGGTCAATACATATCAGTCGTTTCATCCGCCATTTGCGTCAGGTGGTGTGCCAGCGAGTAAGGAAATAAGCCCTCATGCGATCAGATTTTGCTTTTCATCATCAGCACCGTGTGCGTTGGTCAGAGTGCGACCCTCAGTGGGTGGTGTTTAATGGTCATTACTTGACGTTTTTTGATGTGGCGATCACTGAATACACGCGCGCTGTGGGTCTACCAAGCGTGATGACTCAGCAAAGGTCGGGTGCTCAGTTCTTTGCACGCAAAGCCACCGTTGAATATCATGCGCCAGCCAAGTACGACGACATGCTCGATATCTGTGTGCGTTTGGCGTATCTCGGTCGCAGTAGCCTGCGCTTCGTGATTGAGGTTTACAAGGATCAATCGCTTTTGACCTCAGGCGAGTTGGTATACGTCTATGTTGACACGGCTTTGGGGGTGAGTGTTGCTTTGCCCGAGGTGCAGCGAGCTGCGGTTTTGGCTTATGAAATCACGCCGATAGAACTCGGTGCCTCAGGCTTAGACGCGGCTTCAGTGGCAAAAACAAAAATTTAATGGTGAGTGTTTGACATGAATATTCTTATCACCGGTGGTGCTGGCTTTTTAGGATCAAAGCTCGCCAAAACCCTTTTGGAGATCGGGTCGCTATCGGATCGACCCATTGGTTCGTTGGTCTTGACCGATCGGGTTGAGCAAGGTGACCCGGCCATCAGCAGTGATCCGCGCGTCACGACACACACGGGTGACCTGCTAGAGACATTACCGGTTTTATTTGACACGCCGTTTTATCCTTTTGATGCGGTGTTTCACTTGGCCTCAGCCGTATCGGGTGATTGTGAGTCTGACTTTTCTCTGGGTTTGCGTGCCAATTTGGCAACCACAGAGCATTTGTTGGAGTACCTCAGGCGCCAGGCTGAACAACATGGGGTAGTGGCGCAATTGTTCTTTGCCAGTTCAGTGGCCGTTTTTGGCGGCGATGCAGGCGTGCCGATGCCTGCTGTCATTACGGATAGCACGCTGGCTGTGCCGCAATCGAGCTACGGGATTCACAAATTTATCTGCGAGCAGTTAATTGCAGATTACACCCGCAAAGGTTTTATCGACGGACGGGCGGCTCGACTCATGACCGTTTCGGTTCGCCCTGGACGCCCCAATGGCGCGGCTTCTGGTTTTTTATCTGGCATGATTCGCGAGCCTTTGGCAGGCGAGCAGGCTGTTTGCCCAGTCCACCCGCAAACGCAAGTGGCCTTGGCCTCACCAGACCATACCATCGAGGGTATCTTGGCGGTGATGCAAGCGTCACGAGAAAACTTGCAGGGCCGCACAGCAATCAATTTGCCGGCACTAACGGTGAGCATCGCCCAAATGCAGCAATCACTGATCGACATCGCCGGTAAAGAGACGGCTGACCTGATTCGGTTTGAGCCCGATGATGCGATTGCCCGAATTGTGGGCGGTTGGCCAGCGAAGTTTGAGTGCAAGCGTGCCCAGGCTCTCGGTTTGAAGCCAGACGCTTCATACGACAGCGTGATTCAACAATACATAGAGTCGTTGGCTTAATGTAGGCACTGGATTAATGTAGACCTTGGCAATGGGGTAGGGGAGCCCTGTCGTTGTTTGTGATTTTTGCATGTGGCTTCTTTAGCATGTGGCTTCTTTAGCATGTGGCTGCATTAGAGGGCTTTGTCACCAAAACATCACTGAAGTGTCATGCGCCTGTCAAAAGGGCTGGGCAAGATGACCTTTTATGAGCGCCTCTTATCCTGCAACGCCAACACGCACCCAAGCCCACTATCGGGCCATCTGGATATCCGATGTGCATTTGGGTACAGCTGGCTGTAAAGCAGAGTTCCTGTTGGACTTTTTACGTTTCAATGAGTCTTGGGATCTGTATCTTGTCGGTGACATCATCGATGGCTGGCAACTCAAAAAGAATTGGTACTGGAAGCAGTCTCACAACGATGTGGTTCAAAAAGTGTTGCGTAAGTCTCGTAAGGGTACGCGCGTGACTTACGTGGCCGGCAACCATGATGAAGTCTTGCGTCAATTCATAGGCATGGCTTTTGGTGAAATCCGTATCGTCAACGAAACTTCGCACCATTTGCTTGATGGTCGCAAGTTATGGGTCACCCATGGTGACTTTTTTGATGGGATTATCCAGCACGCCAAGTGGTTGGCGTATTTTGGCGATAGCCTCTACACACTGATACTAAAACTCAACGACGCGTTTAACCGCACCCGTCATCGGTTTGGGATGTCTTATTGGTCCTTGTCACAGTATCTCAAGCATCGTGTCAAAAACGCGGTGTCCTTTATCACCGAGTTTGAACAAGTCTTGGTCAATGAGGCACGCCGTCGCGGATTCGATGGGGTGGTGTGCGGACACATTCACAAAGCCGAAATTCGCATGATTGACGATGTTCTTTACTGCAACGATGGCGATTGGGTGGAAAGCCTGTCGGCTCTTGTTGAGACCCATGAGGGCGAGCTCAAACTGATCCATTGGCCCCACCGCGCACAGGCCGGTGAAAAGGAAATTGAAGATGACCGTTCACCAGCCCATTCAACCCCCCATTCAACCCCCCCTTCAAATCCCTTTGCCCAACATGGCTGAAATCCTTGATCAGGCTGTGCTTGGGGCGGCACACAGCAATGTCAGGGATGGGCGCGTGGTCGTGACACAGAACCCCGTGATTAAAAAACTCTTGATCGTGACTGACGCTTGGCAGCCCCAGGTCAATGGCGTTGTTCGAACCCTAGGCAATACACGGTCTCAATTAGAGGCTCTTGGCATGGCCGTCGAGATGTTGACACCGCAGTCATTTAAGACCTTGCCGTGCCCGAGTTACCCGGAAATACGCCTATCATTGACCACCCGTGGGCGAGTGCAACAAATGATTGAAGCAATCAATCCCGATGCCCTGCATATTGCCACTGAGGGGCCATTGGGTTGGGCTGCTCGCGGCGTTGCTGTGGCGTGCCAGTGGACGTTCACGACGGCTTACCACACGCGGTTTCCCGAATACGTTAATGCTCGCATTGGTATTCCCTTAAGTTGGTCTTACGCTTTGTTTAGGCGTTTTCACGGTGCGTCAAGTGCGGTGCTTGCGCCAACCCCAGCGATTGTTGAGGACCTACGCACGCGAGGCTTTAATCATGTGGTGCATTGGACACGGGGCGTGGATCATGCGATTTTTTATCCAAGGATTGAGCAGATACCGCCGAATAAAACCAATCCGATTTTTCTGTATGCCGGTCGATTGGCGATTGAGAAAAATGTTGAAGCGTTCTTGCGATTGGATTTGCCAGGTCAAAAATGGGTGGCTGGCGAAGGCCCCATGACGGTGACACTCAAGAAAAAATATCCCAACGCCCGTTACATTGGTGTGGTCTCTCAAGATGAGTTGGCCCATCTTTACAGCCAAGCCGATGTTTTTGTGTTTCCAAGCCTAACCGATACTTTTGGCTTGGTGATGGCAGAAGCCATGGCCTGCGGCTTGCCAGTGGCAGCGTTCCCCGTAATGGGACCCATTGACGTGGTGGGTCAAAGCGGTGCTGGCGTTTTGGATGAAGACCTGCGAGCAGCCTGTTTGGCTTGCCTTGATATTTCGCGCGACCGAGCCACTGCTCGTGCGAGCCAGTTCACGTGGTCGGTGGCAACAGCTCAATTTTTTGCAGTACTCAAGCCCATGCGAGCGCGTAGCGAGTCGTAGATCGGTTCGCCGCGCAAGAGGCTGGCGACCAAAGCTGCCATCACACTGGCCATAAGCAATGGGATCATGAGGGAAACCGTGCCACTCATCTCGCAGATCAACAAAATACCAGTAACGGGTGCGCGAACCACTGCGGTAAAAAAGGCCGCCATGCCGACCAGCGCGAAGGCGCTCGGGCTTAGCAAGTCAGTGGCAGGCATGAGGACGTTAGCGCCAGAGGCAAACAGCGCACCTGTTGCTGCCCCGACCAGCAGTAGTGGTGCGAACAAACCGCCGGGTGTCCCCATCGAGTAGGACAAAGGCCCAAGCACCCAGCGCACCAGTAACAGCACCAGCAAAGCGCTCATGCCAAGTTGGCCTGCCAAAATGGTGTTGACCTGTAACTCACCGCCACCCACCCATTGCGGTTGCCAATAAGCCACTAGACCGACTAATGCACCAATAACGCCTGCTTTGACAACAGGCGAGATTTTGGGGGCAGTGTTATTAAAGAGATTCAAACCCAATAAGACGCTCTTGTTGTAAAGCACACCCAAGCCACCGACCAAAGCCCCAAAGACGATGTAGAGCATAAGCTCAACCGTGCTTGTGGGTAAAAAGTCGCTCACCAGGAATTCGACCTCATTGCCAAAGTAGTCGCGGTAAACCGCCATGGCGGTGGCAATGGCCACTAAAGTGGTCAGCACCCGGCGCATGGTCGTTCGGTGTGCCACTTCTTCGATGACGAAGGCCGCACCCGATAACGGGGCGTTAAAAGCCACCGATAGGCCGCAGCCGGCCACGGCGGTGTAGAGCATCGATCGATCGCTCTGATTGAATCCGAACAATCTGCCGCATTGCGTACCAATCACAGCGGCCATTTGGATGGTTGGACCCTCACGCCCAAGCGCCAAACCTGGCACCATGGCAAATAAACCGCCGAGGTATTTGATGGGCAGAACTCGAAGTGGTGCGGGCTCGGCTTGCTCGCGCATAACCGCTTCGACGTGCTGCACCCCGCTGCCTGCGGCGCTTGGCGCATAGCTGACCAACCAGCGAGCAATGGCCACGCTCACGGCAACCACCACCATGGCGGCAAGCCAACCGGGCAAGCCTAAGAATCCGTTTGTTTTCCAGTGGGCGAGTAGGTCTAGAAACCCGGCGCCACCGTGGTTCAGTAGCCAGTGAAAACTGCCGCCGACCAACCCAACCAAAATACCAGCCACTGCGGCCACAAACAAAAGCGGCACTAGCGCACGTGTCATGGTGTCAAATGATTCTTCGCCTTGAGCGGTTTCTCGAGCCATCTATTGTCCTTTGTCGCAATTGGTTACAAGCTAACGAATCGTAACCGTTGTCGAATAAATTGTGCAGGGCGTTGAAAAATCAGGGGTTTACGCCTAAGACCTTGGCTCTCTATGGTGATTGGGCTGACGCGACCGTTTCACGGTGCTAATATTCACGCTTCTTGATCTGAAAACCGACACAAAAAAATGGTAGAGACAATGAATGTGAATGCTCCGGCTTATGTCAAACACGAAGGTTTAAAGCGCTGGGTCTCTGAAATCGCCGCTAAAACCAAACCCAGTCGCATCGTTTGGTGTGATGGCTCTGAGCAAGAGTACGCCCAACTGTGCGCTGAAATGGTGGCTGCAGGCACACTCATCGCCCTCAATGCGCAATTGCGTCCGAATTCGTTTCTCGCCCGCTCGGCACCCGATGATGTGGCGCGTGTCGAAGATCGTACCTTTATTTGTACGCCAATCCAGTCCGAAGCAGGCCCGACCAACAATTGGATGGCACCTGACGAAATGCGTCAAACCCTAGCGGGCTTGTTTGACGGTTGTATGCAGGGCCGAACGCTCTATGTGGTTCCCTTTTCGATGGGGCCTTTGGGTTCACCCATTGCTCAAATCGGCATCGAATTAAGCGACTCGCCTTATGTTGCCGCCAATATGCGAATGATGACGCGCATGGGCCGAGCCGTCTATGACGTCCTCGGCGCAGACGGTGAATACGTACCCTGCGTGCACTCGGTAGGCGCGCCCTTAGCCGCTGGCCAAGCTGACGTGGCGTGGCCGTGCAACAGCACAAAGTATATTGTTCACTTCCCCCAAACCCGTGAGATTTGGTCATACGGATCTGGTTACGGTGGCAACGCGCTTTTGGGTAAAAAATGCTTTGCCTTGCGTATCGCATCGACGATGGGCCGCGCAGCCGCCGACCAAGCGGGCTCTGCTGGCTGGCTGGCCGAGCACATGTTGATCCTTGGGGTGCAAGCGCCGTGGGGCAAGAAATACCATGTCGCTGCTGCTTTCCCATCAGCTTGCGGAAAAACCAACTTTGCCATGTTGATTCCGCCTGCAGGCCTGTCGCAACAGGGCTGGAAAATTACCACCATCGGTGATGATATCGCTTGGATTAAGCCTGATGCTAAGGGTCGTTTGCGCGCCATTAATCCCGAAGCCGGCTATTTCGGTGTGGCACCAGGCACCAACGAGCAGTCGAACTTTAATTGCATGGCATCCTTGAAAGAAAACGTGATTTTTACCAACGTGGCGTTGACCGATGACGGCGATGTTTGGTGGGAAGGTATGACCAAAACGCCACCGGCGCACTGCATTGACTGGCGTGGCAATGATTGGACCCCAGATGCGGCGAAAAAGGACGGTATCAAGGCTGCGCACCCAAACGCGCGGTTCACGGTCAGCGCCATTCAAAACCCTGTTTTAGATGAGGCTTGGGACGATCCCGCTGGTGTAGAAATCGACGCCTTTATTTTTGGTGGTCGTCGCTCATCAACAGTGCCGCTGGTGACTGAGGCCCGTAGCTGGGAAGAGGGTGTTTACATGGCTGCCACCATGGGATCAGAAACAACCGCTGCTGCCATGGGTAAGCAGGGTGTGGTGCGTCGTGATCCCTTTGCGATGCTGCCTTTCTGTGGTTACAACATGGCCAATTATTTCTCTCATTGGCTAAAGTTAGGCGAACAGATCGAGGCCACAGGCGTGGCATTGCCTAAGATTTTCTGCGTTAATTGGTTTCGCACTGACGATCAGGGCCGATTTGTTTGGCCAGGCTTCAGTGAGAATGCCCGCGTACTAAAGTGGATGCTGGCGCGCATTGAAAACAATGCCGGTGGTGTTGAGCACGTCTTTGGCGTGACGCCACGCTACGAGGATTTGGATTGGGTGGGTTTGAACTTCTCTGAGGATCTCTTCAAGGCGATTACGTCAATTGAAACTGACGCTTGGAAGCAGGAATTCAAATTGCACGACGAACTGTTCGAGACACTTTCCGAAGGTTTACCGCCAAATTTGCTTAAAATTCGTGTCGAACTAGAAGCCCGACTGGGTTAACGGCTGGCGTTTTTGTGACCAATCGAGCTTTTTAAGAATTAATTTGCGAAACAGAAAACCCGCCGTTTTGGCGGGTTTTCTGTTTCGCAATGTTTCAGGCGCGCATCGGTTGCGGTCTGCGTCATTCGATGGCTTAATCTAACGGTAATTGTCCTAATCCATTAAATCAACATCCATTGCCCGAGGTGGCTCATGACGCTAGACGCGATTTCGCACCGTGAACGCAACGCCAAAATTTTGGCAACGCTAGGGCCTGCCAGTAGCGATCGAAAGACTATCCATGCGCTTTTTAAGGCGGGTGTGGATGTGTTTCGGTTTAACTTCAGTCATGGCACACACGCTGATCACCAAGCACGCTATGAACTGGTGCGTGAAATTGAAAGTGAGGTTGGCCGTCCTGTCGGGATTTTGTTGGATTTGCAGGGTCCAAAGTTAAGGCTTGGCGCCATCGAAGGCGGCAAGATCGTCGTTACGATTGGGCAAACACTGGTGCTCGATCTTGACCTTACGCTGGGCAATTCAGTGCGTTTGCCTATGCCGCACCCAGAGATTTTTGCAGCCATCAAAGCCGGTGACGATCTGCTGATTGACGATGGCAAGGTTCGCTTACGGGTTCTAGAGGCCAATGCGCAGTCGGCTAAGGTCGAAGTGCTCAATGATGGTGTGTTGTCAGATCGCAAAGGCGTGAATGTTCCTGGTGCCATATTGCCGATGTCGGCCTTAACAGAAAAAGACCGAAAGGATTTGGACTTCGGCTTGTCGTTAGGCGTCGATTGGGTGGCGCTGTCGTTTGTGCAACGACCTGAAGACATTGAAGAGCTCAAGGCCATTGTGGCCGGTCGCGCTTGGACCATGGCCAAGCTCGAAAAGCCTGCAGCGATTGCTTCGCTCGAGGCTATCATCGCCGCGAGCGACGGCGTGATGGTGGCACGTGGCGATTTGGGTGTTGAGTGTGCGCCAGAAGATGTGCCCGTGCTTCAAAAACGGATTATTCGTGCATGCCGTGAGGTCGGCAAACCGGTGGTCGTGGCCACCCAAATGCTTGAGTCGATGATTTCATCACCAGTACCCACCCGTGCCGAGGTCAGCGACGTTGCGGGTGCGATTTATGATGGTGCCGATGCGGTTATGTTGTCGGCTGAGTCGGCCTCTGGGATCTACCCAGTGGCGGCAGTCACCATGATGGATCGAATCATTCGCGCCACAGAAAACGACCCTCTACAGCGCTTGACGATGCAAGCGGTTCAGTCTTATCGGGACACGACCACT
>Ga0335396_10007809_pt1 | contig 10122 bp, 10 predicted proteins | sample FRY02_FD_205743 | JGI IMG/M metagenome (GOLD analysis project Ga0335396, IMG submission 205743) | Freshwater microbial communities from Lake Fryxell liftoff mats and glacier meltwater in Antarctica - FRY-02 (spades assembly) (version 2) | ecosystem: Environmental > Aquatic > Freshwater > Ice >... | reverse complement strand
CGGTGTCATGTCTGGTTTGTTTGGGTAACTGCCAGCGTACTTTTCTCATTAGCCCGATGCTCGTGAACCAACCAAAATTTTGCTCCCGAAAAAGAGCTGTTTGTCCCAAAGCTTCTTAGGTTTCGAAGCAATTTGACTGGGAAGCACTGCGCATCAATAACTTCTAGCTTTATATTCTGTGGGCCCTGATTCCTCACTAAATCTCTAGGAATGTTAGGCCCGCTTTTCTCCATTTGAATGCATTTGAATGGGACCGCCATGAGCCCTAGCACAATGCCGTCTTTCTCCTGATAATGACTAGAATAAAACTAGAAGTACCAACAATCTTTGACCAGAGAAATATGCCAAATATTCGCGACGTTGCCTACCTCGCCGGCGTCTCTGCCGGGACCGTCAGCAATGTGCTGAACCGCCCCTCTTACGTCAATCCCGACACTCGCCGACGAGTGCAATCCGCAATCCAAGCATTGGGCTTCGTCCCTCGACAACGGTCGCGACAGTTTCGTCCAGGTCGAGTCCGTAACCTTGGAATAGCTTTAGCAAACCTAGACAACCCCTTCTTCGTCGACGTGGCTCTAGGCGCAGAGAGCCTTGCCAAAGAGCTAGATGTGGGCATCGTGATTTCCAACAGCGCATACGACCCCGTCAGAGAAGACCAAAACCTTGAGCTGCTCGTGCAGCAACGGGTCCAAGGAATCATCATCTCTCCGGTGGACGAAAAAAGCTCGCAGTTGCAGGCACTTCGAGACCGCGGCGTTCCGATGGTTTTTGTGGACCGCGTGACCGCAGACCGCGACTGCTGGTCCGTAGTCGTCGATGACCGCCGAGGTGGGGAACTGGGAATGGAGCATCTGCTCGATAGGGGGCACACCCGAATTGCCTTTGTGGGCCACCCGGAACAGTCTTCAAAGGTTGCAACGAGACTCTTGGGTGCGCGCGATGCAATCTCTAAGCACTCAGAGAGTCCCGTCTCGTTGGAAGTGCTGTCCGTTGAATCTTGGACCGTTCAGGGAGGAAAAGACGCGGCAGAAATACTGGTGGCGCGCTCGCCAGAGCTTCGCCCGACTGCCGTGTTCTGCTCAAACGACATGATGGCGCTTGGCATGCTGCAAACCCTTGATCACTCAGGTATTCGAGTGCCCGAGGATATTGCCCTGGTTGGTTACGACGATTTGGAATGGGCGGGAATAGCCATGATTCCGCTAACCACTGTTCGCCAGCCAAGGCGTCTTTTGGGGCGGACCGCCGTGGAAATGATCATGGAACTCCTCGACGACCCCAACCAACGCATAAAGCCCCGCCATGTGGTTTTGCAGCCCGAGCTGGTTATACGCGAAACCACCTAAGTAAAAAAATTGGAGGCCCACCATTACTGATGGACCCCCAACTTAATACCGTCTTACTAGAAGGCGGGCTGTTCTGTTTCAACGTTGCTGGAGTTAACCACAGTCAACTTGATAGGGATGCGCTTTTCTACCGTTTCACCCTTAATCAGGCGAGCTACTGTCTCCAATGCAAGCTTGCCGTCTTCAAATGGGGACTGAACGATAGTGGACAGCATTTCTCCGGCCTTGATGGACTCAAAAGCGTCCGCCTGACCGTTGATGCCCACAATTGGAGGAAGGTCGGCGGTGTTGAGACCCGCTTCTTTCCAAGCGTCGATGAAGCCACGAGCCATGGTGTCGTCGTTGGCATATACGCCATTGATGTCGCTACCAAATCGCGTAATCAAGTCGCGCGACGCAACAAGAGACTTCTGCTGATCGAAGTCTGCATTTACGACCTGCAACACCTCAATGTTCGAGCCCAGTTCCGCCAGACGGTCTGTGAAGCCATCGGTGCGGCCAATAGTGGTACCGTTTCCAGCCTGACCAGCGATGATGACAACATTTCCTTCTCCACCGAGCTCGTCATTCATTGCGTCAGCAGCGAGCTGACCTTGCTGGTATGTGTCGGGACCAGTAAAGGAAGCAACAAGCTCAAGCGCCTCAGCATCCATTGGGGAATTGATGATAATTGTTGGGATGCCAGCATCCTGAGCGGCAATCAAGCCGGGGATGTAGGCCTGTGGGTCAAGAGGCCACAAGATAATGGCGTCAGAACCGCGACCAACACAGGTGTTTAGTTGATCAGTACCTGTTTGAACATCAAACTCCTGGGACAGACGAATTACAGTCAACCCGGCCGCAGCAGCGGCCTCGTCAATTGCTTCGTTTGCGGGAGTCACATATGGGTGAGATTCTGCAGCAGTAATGTAGCAAACCTCTCCACCCTCAGCGACGACAGCAGCAGGTTCCGATGCTCCTGCATTGGAGTCTGCTTCGGTTTCAGTAACAGCCGCGCATCCGGCCGTGAGCGTTAGTGCTGCAATGGCAATCAAGCCACCAAATCGGGTTTTATTTCTCATTTGACTTGTGCTTCCTTTCGGTTTTCTGATGGGGTTGAGGCGGCGTCTTCAAGCGCCCGATAAGCGCTCGAAGGGTGACGTCACGACCGTTTCTACTGGACACGACTTGGTCCAGAAGTATGAGGAGCAGCAGGATTAGTCCGGCTACTATTTGCTGGATATACGCAGGAATGTTTTGAAACTCCATAGCGGTAGTGAGTGCACCCAGCGTGAGCACTCCACCGAGAGTTCCCAGTGCCGAAGCTCGACCGCCCTCTAGGCGAGTCCCCCCGATCACCACTGCAGCAATAGCTGTCAAAACTATCGATTCCCCAAACACCGGGGAGCCAGTGTTAACACTCAGGCTAGAAATCACTCCAGCAATTCCAGCCATCGCACCGCTAAAAATAAAACTTCCCGCCAAATATGTTCGGGATTTCACACCGCTCGCTGTTGCACTGACGATGTTGCTTCCAACCGCAAACATGTTGCGTCCCGACACAGTCCGAGTGAACCAAATGTGCAGAGCGAAAATGGTCACTAGGAATAATAATGACCGACCGGTAATCGTGCCCTCAATAGGCCTAGAAACGGCGAGCCCAAAGAACGGGTCAATGCCGCTCACTGGTCGAGATTCGGTAATAAAGTGTGCAAGTCCGCGAATAAAAAGCATCGAGGCGAGAGTGGCGACGAGCGAGTTGATCCGAAGAAGAACAACAAGGAAGGCATTCAATGCGCCCGCTGTAACGCCCACCAGAACACCGACGAATGCTGCCGGTATCTGACCCATCGTGTCTTGCAACCCAATTGCGGTAATCCCTGAGATGGCAAGAATTGCTCCACCCGACAGGTCCAGTTGTCCAGCCAGCAAGACAACAGTCAGACCTACGGCCAGCAAGCCCATGGTGGCTGCCCGATCGAGGCTCAAACTGAGGGTTCCCGTGCTCAAAAACTTTGGCACCCAGATAGATGCAACGCTGAACGTCACGGCTAGAATCAAAAGCACCCGGTAACGAACAAGGGCAAATGCGATGTCTTTCAATGCCGCGGTGTTCATTGGGCCCCACCTCGGCGTCGAAGATAGACATCCAGAGCAACGGCACCAGCAATCATTGCGCCCTTTGCAATTCCCTGTACCGGAGAGGGCACGCCCTGGAGCACCATGATGTTCGTGAGCAGCTGAACGAACAAGAGGCCTCCCATTGCGCGAGGAATACTGCCTACGCCACCCAGCAGGCTAACGCCTCCAACGACCACGGCCGTTATCGCGTCAAACTCGTAGCCGATTCCCATAATGGGGCGTGCTGTTTGCAAGCTGAGTCCCAGAATGACACCTGCAAAACCACCCAGAGCGCCGGTGAGAAGAAACGCAAACGCTCTGGTGAATTTCACTGGTGCAGCAGAAGCTTCCGAAGCGGAAGGGTTACTACCCACGGCATACGTATATCGGCCGATGGCGGTCCTTGATAAAAGAATGTGGCCCAGCAAAGCGACCGTCAGGAAAATTATCACAATCACAGGGATGCCCCCAAGGATGCGGCTGTTTATCAGATCCTGTGTTTCCGAATCTGTTCCGTACACGATGACGCCACCAACAAACGCTTGAGCTGCACCCAAAACAATGCTTCCCACCGCAAGTGTGGCAATTACAGGGTTCACTTTGAACCACCCAATAAGAACCCCATTGACAAGGCCCGCGACAGATGCCGCCAAAACGCCCACAATTCCCGCAATCAGAGAGCCCAGGGAGGGCTGCAAGCCCAAGACTAAGATTCCACCAATCCCTACCGTTGCTGGCACCGATAAATCCGCAAGCCCACGAGAGATAAACACGAAGGTCATCCCCACCACAATCAAGCCCACAATCGACATGGAAATCAACACGTTGGTGAGGTTGCTGATGCTCAAAAACTTGTCAGACAGCAGCGTGCCAACGACAACAAGCAGCAATACACCGGCTGGAAGGCCGATCCAGCCGCCCAGGTTGCTTCGGCGGGATTGGACCACAACTCTTGGAGCCATTCCGCTTCCAGATGGTTTCACTTTTGTCACGATGAGTCGCCTCCTGTCGCTGCATGCATTACGCGCTGTTCTGAGGCATCGGCCCGAGAGATCTCTTCGATGATGCGACCCTCGTGGAGAACATAGATTCGGTCGCTCACCGCCAAAATTTCTGGCAACTCGGACGAAATCATCAAAACCCCAACTCCCTGTGCCGCCAGTTGGCCGATAATTGTGTGAATGTCCGCTTTCGCGCCAACATCCACGCCACGGGTAGGTTCATCCAAAATTAGTACGGCCGGCTTGGCCGCGAGCCACTTAGCGAGGACAACTTTTTGCTGGTTGCCTCCACTCAATGTACTTACGAGTCGATCAATAATAGGAGGGGATACGTTGAGCTCGATGGCTTTGGCCTGAGCCAGCTCTTTTTCCCTTCGACCTCGAATGAACCCTAAACGCTGCAAAGAAGGCAGCACAGCTAAGGAGATATTGTTTCTAATTGACTGGCTAGGGATAATTCCATCGTTTTTGCGATCTTCGGGAACATAGGCGATACCTGCCTTTATTCCCTTGCGCGGGCTTGTGATGCGCGTTGGCAATCCGTTAACAAACACTTTGCCGCGTGAGTAGGATTTCAAACCGAAGATGGCTTGTGCGACCTCGGTACGTCCCGCTCCAACCAAACCCGCAAGTCCCACAATTTCCCCGGAGCGGACAGTGAAGTTAATGTCTTCACAGCTGCCGGGGACACAAACATTTCTCACTTCAAGAATAGTCTCGCCAATCGGCACTGTTCTTTTTGGAAAAACTTCCGCAAGCTGACGCCCCACCATGAGAGAAATCATTTTTTCCACCGTGACACCCTCGATCTTCTGAGTGTCAATGCGCTGTCCATCCCTAATCACGGTAACTACGTCGGCGATGTCCATAACTTCTCGCAGCCGATGACTAATGTAAATGACTGAAATTCCACCTGCGCTCATGCGCCGGATCACCTGAAAAAGTGCCTGAGTCTCGTGTTCGCTCAGCGACGAAGTTGGTTCGTCCAGCACAATGATTTTAGGGTCGGAAGCGTATGCTTTGGCAATTTCAACAAGCTGCTGTTGGCTAACAGTGAGGTCCCCAAGTGTCGTGGAAGGAGAAATTTTGGTTTGTAGTTCTGACAACACCCTTTGAGCATCGCTATGCATTTGTGCGCGGTCCACAAAACCACCCTTTTTGGGAATTCGACCCAGCGCGATGTTTTCCGCGACCGATAAATCCGGAACCAGGTTTAGTTCTTGATAGACCATCCGAATCCCAAGGTGTTTTGCGTCCAAAGGGTTTTGTAATGAGACTTTCACGCCGTCAATGTGGATGGAGCCTGCGTCAGGTTGGTAAACACCGGCAAGGATTTTCATCAAAGTTGATTTTCCGGCGCCGTTTTCGCCGACGATGGCATGAACTTCGCCTGCGGCCACTTCGAGATCAACTTCGCTAAGTGCTCGAACGCCTGGAAAGCTTTTGCCAATCCCTGTCATAGTCAGAGCCATCGGTATCTCGCTCAATTCGACACCTCCGACACGTTGAGAGTGATGGCGTAACTCACAGATTCTCCAGGTTGCAACAAAGGGAGTTGCCCTTGTTTCGCAGCAGCGGCAAGCCCTTGCACCTGAGCCACATTTGCGGGCTCGAGGCCCATGACGTAGTGGCCGTGATCGGCCATCTTCCACTGGAACAATGCGGGGAGCTGTTTGCTGTCGAATCCAATGTCCAATCGAATGCCAAGGTTTGGATTTTCTATGCCGACGGTGACGAGGCCTTCATCGAATTCGTGGACAAAAACTTGTTCCCGATATCCAAGCTCGGGAGTCCCTATTGAGCTCCAGTGATCGAAACCTGCTTTGGCCTCATCGTCTCGCGGTGTGGTCAGAGTTGAGGGGATGTGAAGTATCGCCGTCTCATCCAGCAGCGGCCAGCCAAAGTTGAAATGGTACAACATCATGTGAGGACTCGGGTGTGCAGATTCGTTTGTAACCGTGTCCTCAATAGTCAGGCTCGACCCGCCGATAGTCGAAGACAAGGTACGCGTCAAAACCAGGTTTTCCGAGAAAACTTTCGCTTGGCGTACCTCACCGGAGACACGTAATTCGGTTTCCCCAACCAGAGTTTCAGTGACGCGGGCAGGAATGGCTCCGACGCGACCGTGCATCGGGAAGTGAACACCATCGTGTTGTGATTCGGGACCATAAGTGTCGAGGCCACAGGTCGCCAGGAGACCGCCTCCAAAGGATCTCAACCACTCTGTTCCTTGTTCACTATATGAGTAGGGTGACTGCATTCCTACCGGCGAAATCCATGCCAATGGTGTGCCCTTGAAGGACACGTGCCCTAAATCCATTGAACGGTCAGGAAGAATCTCCAAGTCGAGGCCGCCCCCATTGACCATACGAATTCGACGGGTGCCGCGAGCCGGGCCATCGTCCACGGTGAAAGAATCAAGGCGCGCGACCTGAGAGAGTGACCCTACTCGCTCGCGAACCAACGCACGAGAAAGCCCGTGCACCGTCTGAGTTTCCCCGCGCTTCATGCTAGTTACCCGCCAACCCCAAGGGACCTGTTTCTGCAATGAGTTGCTTGTTGGCTGGACCAAAGTGCTTCAGTATCACAAGATCCTCCGTGAGTGACTGGTTGGTAATGGTTACACCGCTTCTCAGGGCACTGGCGCTCACGAAAAACTCATCGGAGCTCAGTTGCCCGTAGCGCAACATGGTTGAACTTTCCAAGGACTGCCCGTTGATAGTTCCCCTACCTCCAACAGCGATAAGCCCGTAAGGATCTTGATCTCCAACGGCAACGGAGCTACCTGGCCGAATGGTAAGTTCTTTCGCACTAAACGAAGGTGAACGATAGGTAATCCACTTCTCAACCCAGCCCGCGTCGGCGGCTTGAAGAGATTCTGCCGTCTCTACGGGCGGGGTGAAACGATGGGAAAATAAATTAGCATCCACGTTGGTGTCCCAGTCGATTAGATCGATAATGAAATTTAGATCGCCATGCTTGTCTTCGGGCACGTCTTTCCAAAGTAGTTCATCTGGAACTTCACGGTTATTAGACCAAGATTCTGTCATAGCAAACACATCACAGGCGGCCTGTGGTTCATAGGTGCAGACGCTGGCAGGAGCATGAAGAACGCCAGCTGGCACATCCCAACCCGTGCCAGGATCAATACGGTACGCCTTTGACAGGTCGGTAATTCGGTTGTCCCCTCCAGCAAGAAAACCTACAAGCTTGTCGTAGACCTGATCCTTGGTTGTCTCCGGGTGAAGGCCGAAGAACGTGTAAGGGAAGTCTCCGGGGTGATTGTTCATTTGAGGCGGGAAATAGTAAGCCTCAGGCTTACCCAACTTCCCCACCAGCGCGGCGTGCTCGTCACGGTGGTGGATGTGAAAAGGCAGCGGTGCTTGGTTATCAAAGAACTTTGAATACATCGGCCATGTTCCGGATTGGTCCCAGTGACTACCAATCAGCTCAGACTTCCAGTGCGAGACAAACTCGTCGAAAGGGACAAACCCGCCATCTGGATCAACCACGAGGCTGAGGCCTTCAAAAGGATCAGTCCTCGGACCATTTTCGGCGCGAATGGCTGAGGATAGCCAGCGTTCATCGATGCCTCCGCGCTCTTTACCCAGTGGGTAATAGTCATCTGGGTGAAGACGAATTCTCTTGCCTGGAGTGCAGAATGCTCTAGGGACCCAAATGGGAGCAAAGCGAACAATTCCCCCGCCCACTTCAAATGATCTCTCCATGCTTGCATCGCTGGAGCCTACTCCGCTGTACGGGCCTGCTTGCGCCATCTTGATCGCCCTTTCTAAAAAAGAGTTGCTCAAGAATTTCGGGCCACTCTGCCAAACAATTGGTTCAATGAACCATTTGCACTTGCTAGACGTTACCTTAAACACAATTACCTGTCAACCGAAAAGCTCTGACTTGAATGGTTTGTAATGAGAATGTTATTTAGGCGGACTGGGGCGACCCAAAACAGGGCAAAAGGATGCCGCCCGCCTTCATTTCGATTATCCCGATGAGCCAGATTACTAATCGGCTAGTTGGGATTTTAAAGTCTTCACAAAACCCAATTCTTCGGCTTTCCACTCATCAGTGCTTAAGTTGTTCACATTAATCTCTTTGCCGACATGTCTAGATGCCTGAAGGGCAATTTCGAATGCCTTGGACCGATCGAACTGACCAACCAACAACAGATCCACATCACCCGGATCAGCTCCTTGCTCGCCGGAATACCTGGCCGCCCAAGACCCGAAGATATATGCCGCGGTTACGCCTTCAAGGTCGGCAAACTTGTCCTTGAGTATCTCCAAAGGGCCAAAGCTATAAAGGACAATCTCCGACAACGCCTGGTAGAGCGGGTGCTCTCTATTGACACTCACTAGTCGCATGTTCCCGGTTGCCCTAATCAAAAAGATTCCAGCTTCTGAAAGCCTGCACGCATCTGTCAGTGCTGTGGGTAGAGAGGTGTCTACTCGGCTAGCCAGATCGCTAACGCTGAATTCAATTCCAGGGTTAGCAAACAACACCGCGAGGATCCTCCCCTGCGTATCCCTTCGAAAGATAGGCATAAGACTTGCCGTAAGTGTTTTCTTAACCTGAGAGCTAACACACGTTTATTGAAAGTAAAAGATATTAGGGACTTCAAGCTTGACGATATTTGTCACGGTTGGTCTGGTTTCATGGCTGAGTTATTCGGGTAGCTGCCAATGTACTTGTCATCTGCAACTACTGGCCGCGGACCCGCTCTTTCCGAAGGAGACCTTTACCCCCGTAAACATGCTGTTTACCCCCCAAATAGAGAGGTTTTATGGGATTTTGGGCTTCAAATTGTGACACGTTATTTGGTAGTGTTTTTCGATGTTAGTTACTGCAAGTTCTAAACGAAGTGCTTAATCGGTGAGTGATTCAACTGTCGAGTCTTGAGCGGTGGTGGACCCCAAAGGCTCGGCAGCCCCGAACCACTTTGACGTAATCGCTCCACCAAGAATTACGAAGAAAATCAGCGCTGGAATAGATAAGATTCCTGTCACCAAGCCCAACTCAAATATTGGTGCGTTCGCCACGGTGACTGGAGGCCCAGAAAAAATTGCTTCCATGATTCCTGTCATGACTAGGGCGATTGCTGAAGTCACGACCGCTGGCCATTTCCCATACTTCGACAACCACGTTGGAGCGATTAAGGGTTCACGCTTCTCTATGGGTCTGGTGGAGTATAGAAGAGCTACTAGGAATCCTGTGAAGACCAGGCCCAAGATAAAGCCAGTTTGCCAGTCTAGGCCTCTCCTGTGGGCTAGGTTGGCGCCGACCCCAGCCTGAGTGCCGAGAAGCAAGCCGACAAAACCGGCCAGTCCCACTTGAGCGAGGGGATGCTGACTGAGAAGAAGTTCTATGAACATGTCGTCATAAATATTTCATAAGTGCCGCCGCCGGTTGCAGCGCCAGTAATTTCAAGCGTTTTACTAATGTTGGCTCGGGTGTCTAAGGTTTCGGCTCCAAAGCCGGAGTGTTCGCCATTATCGTCTGAGAATGAAACCCAAACCGCAACCTCACAGGAGACGGGCGTCCTAATGCTCATTTTTGCGCAGGCGACTCTCGAGCAGTTTCCACTTAGGGGCTTATAGCTGACGAGCGGGCTACCGGGGACCGCGTAGCCCTCCGTCAGCCAGGCATTGTCCCAAAGTGAAGCC
>Ga0335396_10007802_pt1 | contig 10125 bp, 6 predicted proteins | sample FRY02_FD_205743 | JGI IMG/M metagenome (GOLD analysis project Ga0335396, IMG submission 205743) | Freshwater microbial communities from Lake Fryxell liftoff mats and glacier meltwater in Antarctica - FRY-02 (spades assembly) (version 2) | ecosystem: Environmental > Aquatic > Freshwater > Ice >... | reverse complement strand
GCTCCATCGGATGCGATGCGCGCCGGCGCCCAGATGCAGCCAGCCGCGGGAGGCCGACGCCAGCATGGCCATGCCGTCGCAGGTGACCTCACGCAGCACGCCCACACCGCTCCCGGCGATGCTGGAATCCCAGAACAAAACTCCGGGGCCGGTCAAGGCGGCCTCGATCCAGGAGACTTCCCCCGGCCACACCAGGCCGCTGCGGACGCCCGCGTCGAAGGTGGATTGCCATGGGACGTCCCCTCCCGTGGTCCACGTCAGGTCGGGAGCGCCCGCCCACCACTCAATGGGCGGCGAAGGCTGGAAATTCATGGTGCTGAGCAGGCTGTCGGCCGGTCGGCCGACGAGGACCCGTTGCGGACCGGCATAGGGGATCCATCCGAAGTCGGTGAGGCGGTTGTCGTGGTCCGGCAGGGTGGCCGACGGCACGAACAATCTGCCGGGTCCGGTGACCACCGTCTCCATCCACACTTTTTCGTTGAGGCGGGCGCGATAGCGGTCGCTGCCAGTCGCTTCGCGGGGGACGACCTGCCACGGCTGGTCGCCGTAAAGTTTCCAGGTGAGTTCGGGAGTGCCCAACGTCACGGAGGAAAGCAGTCGGCCGTCGGGCTGCTCGAAGTCCACCGCATCCAACACGGCGTGAGGCAAGGTGGCGGTGAAACGCACGCGCGCCGGGCCGCTGCCGGGAATGAATTTCCGGAGCGAGTTGAAACTATTGGGATTGGATGAGCTGAAATTTTGGGCGGAGAGCTGGAAGAGTCCCGGACCATTGCCGATGGAAACCTGGATGGATTTTCCGTGGAAAGAGACATGGCAGGGCAGGTTGACCACGGTTTCCAGCCACGCGGCATCGGCCGCCGGATCGGTTTCGATGTGGACGCTGTCCACGCCGTCCGGCGAGTGCGTGGCCCAGCTGACGGGGGTGATGCGGCCGACGCCACCCGCCGTCCACGCCCGGTCGGGCGTCTCCAGCGCGGCGCCCAATGAAATCGGCACCAGCGGCTCGAACGAAACCGCGTCCAGCGAGGCGAGCGTGCCGGAGGCGTTCTGGACCTGGCTTCCTTTTTGCACCCACCGTGCGGTATGCGCGCCCGCAGGAAGTAGCATCTCAGCGGGGGCCATCCACGGACTGGCAGGGACGCCGTCAATGAGCAGTGAGGGGGACCGCGGCGGGCTGAACTCACCCTCGGCACCGGCGGCATGAAGTTTTGGCGAAGAGCGCAGAATGCCGGGGCCGGTCACCTGCGTTTCGATCCAGGGGTCGCCGGCGGTCGCGTGGGTCCCGCCGAAAGCCGCGTGATCCCCCTTCCAACCGGCCCCGGCCGGGACCGCATACCCCGACCACGGCCGCTCGGGCGAGGTGCTGAAGGTCATGCCCGGCGCATCCAGGGCTTCGGCCAGCGAGACCTCGGTCAGGGGCATCACGTGGAAACGGTCGAGCACCACGGGGCCGGTGATTTCCAGGGCATGGGGGCCGCCGCCCGGCACGACCGCGCGGAATGGCTCCTGGCCGGTGTGGTCGACGGTTTGCCACCCGCCTCCATCGATCCTGACCCGGGCCGTCCGGCTGTAGTCGGAGACCTCGAGCGACACCAGGGAAGCCCCGCTGAATGGCAGCCGCAGCACCGGTTGCAGGGGGACGGGGGTGAGCGGGGTGACTTCCAGCGCGGGGTCGCCGGCAATGGACCCGGGGGTCGCGCCAAGGTACGCGGGCACCAGGACTTCCGGGATGAGGTCGGGGGCGTTGAGCAGTCCGGCCACGGACGTATCCGGCGTCGGCGGGAGCACGCTGACGGCGGTGAGCCAGAATCCACTTCCCCAAGTGCTCCACGTCAGCCGCTCCCCGCTGCGATACACGGGGACCTCCAGCGTCTGCCACGTCGCGGAGGTGCCGCCATCCGAGGCGGCCTGCCCGGTGCGTTTCACGCTGACCCCGCCCACATACGAAAACCTCACGATGCCGGGGCCGCTGACGGTCAGGGTGATCCCACTTTCTTGATCGATCCCCTCGGTGCGCTGCAGACAGAGCACGGCGTCGTCATCCGGCGCGCCGGGCGGGGCAGCGGCGCCTGCGACGATCCCGGTGACGGAAAACACCAGGCCCGGGGCGTCGAGCGCTTCGTTGATCGTCACCTTGGCCGGCGTTTCCAAGGCATCCAAAACGATGGGCACCTGGCTGCGGAGGGACGGCTGATACGTCGGAAGCTTGGCGCTGAACCGGTAATCGCCACCCGACCGCACCCATGCCCAAGAGGTGTCTCCCAGGACCAAGGCGGGCAGCCCCGCTCCACCAGACGTGGTGAGATGCACCGACGGTTCGATGTCGCCGCCGGCGTGGCGGAACTGAACCAGCCCCGGCCCCGGCAGCGTGGCCTCCACATAGGATCCATTGTGCGCAAAAACCGCCGCATCCACCCCGTCGGGGGAAAGCCAGGGTTCCGCCAGACCGAGAGCGGCATAACCGGAACCAATTAATCCGGGGAAGTCGAGCGCCTCGGCGAGGCTGACCTGGATGGCCGGAGTGATTGAGATTTCGTCCACGAAGAGCGGGCCTTTGCCCTGGACTCCCCGGTTGCTGATTTCCAGTTCTCCGGACGTCGCCGGGGTTTCGGTCCACTGCACCCAGCGCACTTTCTTCCAGGAACTCGAGATGGCGGCGGGTTGCGCGTCGCGGCCCAGCGTGGTCATGGCTGCCAGATCCTGTGAGCGGTGCCAAAACTCCACCACCGAAGGCACCGTCACCGTGGTTTTCACCGACGGCCACGGATCAGCGCTGGTGGTGGCATTGATGCGCACCACATCCACGCCGTCATGGGAAAGCGCGGGATCAGCCAGCGGCGCGACCGCGCCGAACGGCGTCCATGGGAACGCGGGCGAATCGAGCGCTTCCGCGATGGTCTGCGATCTCGAAAGCCCCGCCGACACCGTGAAAAGCCCGAGCCAAACCAAGGGGGAAAAGGCGAGAAGGGGCTTCATGCCGCGGCGGGATGGAGGACGTGCGTGAAATTACCGTACACATCCGCGCCGATCATATCCATCATCGTGTGTCCCGCAAATCCATTCTTTTGGGCGATCATGGCTTTCACCTCGACGATCACACCACCGACACAGCGCCAACGGGCAACCCATACCAGCCCAGGGCAACGCCCTGGGTAACGCATCCGCACATCCCCATTGAGGGCTGAAAGCCAGATCCATCACGACCCACGCCCCACGCCAAACCGTTCACCCCTCGGCACCATTCCGGTGGCCATGATGGGACGCGCTTTCAGCGCTCGGGGTTTTCTTTCCGCCGAGACCTGGGGCGTTGCCTGGTATGGGTCGGGCCTTTGGCCCTCCGGCCCGTCCATCACCCCTCGCCACCCCTCGCATGGCCCGCGAACATCCACGATGACGAACGCACCCTCTGGTCCTCGATCCGAACTGCCCCCCTGCGCGCAAAAGAGCCTTCCGCCACCGCGGCCAGAATAATCTTGGCTTCGCGGTCCTAATCCCTATGCTTACGCTGAGGAAAAATCCTTTTCCACTTGCACCTTGCCCCGCCCAGAACCGGCGCCAAAACCCGAAAATCACCACTCCTCCCCCCTCCTCCCATGGCCCGCGCACCCGTTGCCAACGCCGGCCCTCAAAGCAAGCTGTTATCTGAAACCTCCACAACACCCGCATGAAATCGCATCTTCCACTCGCGCTCATGAGCACACTGTTGACCCTGGCAATCACTGCCAGCGCTGCCCCGCAGCTGGCTATCGGTGAGATGTTCCCCCAGCTCACCCTTCCGTCGATCTCCGACGGTGCAGCGGTGTCGATCGAACAGTTTCGCGGGCAGAAGTTGCTGCTGCACATCTTCGCCTCGTGGTGAGTAGGCTGCCGTTCGCACGTGCCCGGGTGGCACGTCTCCACACGTGAAGCACAGCAGGCCGGCCGGTTGCAACTGATCGGCATCGTCCAGGAACAGCATCCCGATCGCGCCCGTTTGTTCATGCAATGGAAGCAGATGAACTGGCCCGTCATGGCCGATCCGCTCAACCTCCTCGGCGTCGATGCCGTGCCGATCACTTTGCTGATCGACGAGGCGGGAGTCATCCGCTCAAAAAATCCCCAGCCTGCCGATCTGGAACCCTTCCTCAATCGACCAGCACCGGATCCGCGGCCGTTGGCGGGGCCCGCTCAACCTCCTGATCTCGCGGCTCTGAGCGCCGGAGCCGATCGCGCGGATTGGGCAAATGCCGTCGCGCTCTGGGGTGATGATCAACAGTTGGAAGAAGCGATTTCTGCGTATCGCCCGTTGCTGGAGGAATCGCCCGACGACGGCACGTTGCAGTTTCGCGCGGGAGTTCTGTATCGTCTGCGGCACGACACCGACCGACGTCAGACAGGAGATTTTCCTGCCGCCACTGCCCATTGGACTCGAGCGCTGGAACTCGATCCGAATCAATACATCTGGCGGCGGCGCGTGCAGCAATACGGTCCCCGCCTCGCCAAGCCATACGCCTTCTACGACTGGGTGCCTGAAGCCCGGACGGCGATCCAAGCCCGTGGCGAGAAGACCTTCGACCTCGCCGTCGAGCCGGGCGCTGCCGAGTTTGCAACACCGACAAAGTCACTTGCCCAGACGCCCGACAGCGAGGTCCGCGATCCCGATCCGGAGGGCCGCGTTCGCCCTGATCTCGAAGGCTTCATCCGCGCAGAGATCACCGTCGTGCCCGCTCGCGTCAAGCCGGGCGAGGCCGTCCGTGTCCACGTCACCTTGCGACCGGTTGCGGAGCTCAAGGCCCACTGGAACAATGAGGTGAACGGCGTCGTACTGCGGGCAAATCCGCCGGCCGGCTGGATGGTTGACCAGGTGCAACAGGAACTACCGCTGCCGCCAACCGCAGTCTCAAACGAGCCGCGCACGGCGGAGTTCGAGTTCCTTACGTCCGCGACTGCTTCCGGAGAGTTCGAGATCCCTGCCTACGCACTTTACTACGTCTGTGAAGACACCAACGGCACCTGCCGCTACCGCCGACAAAACTTGAGGGTGAATATTTCCGTCCGCCCGTAACGCGCCGGTTCACCAATCAGCGATCATAAGTCGGTGCGGGAAGTCTCGGGGAGCGCGGGCACCACGCCCCAGTGGCCCGCGCCTCGCGGGCCACATCCGTGGCGTCCGGACAGGCGAACCGTGCTTGGGGTGGTTGATTCAACTGAGTCCGTCGGACGTGCCCGGAACCAGAAGGGGTGGGCGACGGTTGGAGCGCCCGAGGCGGGCGCGCTCCCCGAGACTTGGCCGAAGCAGGCGACCACTCCAACGTCACGCCGCTTGTTGGTGGACACGAAGACCTGGCTGGAACGCTCGCCTTCCTTGAATACGTACAGGCCTTAACGCGAGGCGACCGGGTCCGGTGGAAACTCCGGCACAGCCGCGCTCCAAGTGAAGCTGGCCGAGAGCGGGCTGGCCATGGTGTCGCCAGAAATGACCCAGTTCGATCCAAAGGGAAAAGTTTTCCCCGGAAGGATGAGGGTGATGTCGCTGCCGTCGGGCAGGGTCTCCTCGGTACTGGACTTGATGATCTGCTGCTCTTCGAGCGAACCGGGAGGCACGGGTCCGAGGCCGATCTCGAATGCGCCCCCCGAGCACGGGGTGTAGGTGAGCTTCAACGGTCCGGCGGTCGGATCGAAGGTGCCGAAGGCGATGCCGAGGCCGGCCTGGTGGTCGATGGTATTGAGGGAGAGTCCGACCAAGGTATGCCATGGTTCGTCGGGAATGCCCTCGCCGGCGCGGATCGGAAACAGTCCGCTGCCGCTCCAGACGGTCGTGTCCACGCCGCCGTCGCCGCAATCCTCGGTTTGAGTACCCTTGGCCTCAATAAAGACGCGTGAATCGACCATGGCGGTGGCGTAACGGGTCGGTCGGATGAAAACGATGCCCGGCACCTTGCGGTATTCGCCGACGTCGGCGCGGAAGACGAGGGACAGGGTGCCGTCCATGGAAAAGGGGGTTCCGGGTTCCGTTCGTTTGTAATCTCCCGCGACCGTCCACCGGGACAACTGGCGTACATTGCTCTTGCGGTCGTTGACGATGATCTGGACGTCGCCGGCTGAGCCGGCACCGGTCCGCGGCAATGTGCAGATGATTTTGCGCGGGCTCCAGTCGGCACCAGCCTGGCATTCCACTCCGCCGATCAGGATCTTTCGATCCTCCGCTGGCGGGTTGCCGAAGAGGCCGATCAGGTGAAGTTTATCATCACCCTCGTCCACCAGGACATATGCCAGGGAGGGCGCGAACACGCCAAAGGTGATGGCGTCGGTGGCACCTTCGTACACTACATCCGTGGTGCCGATCGGCACTTTGTTGTTGTCGACAAGCGGGTGGCGGTGCAACCCGCGGGAGCGCATCTCGTCCCACACGTTGGGGTAGTCGAACGGCCGTTGCGGCGTGGCTGGCGGCAGCACCTTGTTGGTGCCGAGCAACCGGTCCCAGGCAAAGGTGGTGGCGGCCAGGACGGCCTTGCCATCGACCTCCTCGGTCCAGGTGGAAATCATTTCGGCTCCGACGGAGCGAAAGGCTGCGCGCAGTGGGGCGGCGTCGGTCGACCCGCTTCGGCAGACGGCGAGCCAGACGCTGGCATGGTTTTCAGCGGGGAATCGCATGTAGGTGCGGACCCATTCGTGCGTGATGCAGAAGCGCCATTCACGGACTTCCTGCTGCACTCCACCGGTGAGAGTCTTGATTGAGGCGGTGGCTTCCACCAGCGCCATCCGTCCCGCTTGGAGTTCGCCGACGAATTCCTGGTGGCGGTAGCCATAGTCCGTCTTGAGAGGGTCGATTTTTCTGCCTGTCCAGAGGGCGTAGGCCGGGTCGTACTCCACCTTGCCGTTTGGACCCGTGATCGGCTTGTCGTCGGGGCCGATGCGGGGCATCGCACAGATGCCACCATGGGTGTTAAAAAACAGGATGGATTCATTGCGAGTGCCCTTGAGCGACTCCAATTGGGCATCATCGTTGGTTGTCGCATACCCGTTGCCCTTGAGCAGTTGCCCGAGGCGCGGCGCTGCCTGGGTGAAGCCGGTGCCGATGGTGCTGGCAAAGCGGGCGGGGTTTTTTCCTGGGGTCGCGGTGCCCGAGCGGCCGGCCACGCCCACGATATCGTCCTCTCCGGGAGGATCGGCGCGGCGGTTGTTCCAGAAGGCAAGGGGAATGCCGTCCTTGGTAATGGCCCAGAGGCCGTCGGGTGTTTCTCCCGCGTCGTTGATGTCCGGCCGCGCCTTGAGAAAGCCGAGCATCTGCGAGCGCCAGGCCGCGCGGTCGTCACGAGGGACGGTGGCCGAGTAGGTGTCGATGGCCGCAAGCGTGGCGCGCATGGACGCCTCGCCTACGGAGATGTCGCGGGCACCGGCGATGCGGAAATAGCGCTCGCCGTGGGCCATGGGAACGAGGACCGAGGCCTCGCTCATCGGATTGCCCAGCTGGGCCCAAGGCCCGCCTGGGGACGGGGCATCTTCGAGTTGGTAGGGGGCGGCACCGCCGGACCATTGCAGGCGCAACTGGGCCCCTTCGCGAGCGGCCGTCCCGAATTCGAGGGCTGCGCCGGCCGGCGTGTGCAGCGCGAGCACGCACGCGAGCACGGCCAATGTGACGGTCGCCATCGCGCGGGCGCGCTCAACGCGCTTAAGGAAACGACAGGGACCCGGTGAAGGGGAGTTCATGGGAGGAAACAGGGCGAAGGTACGATCAGTCTTTTCTTATGAAACTTCCCCGGAAGAATGGTGTTCAAAAGAAAGTTTGCTGATAGGAATTTGCTGTGGGGGGGCCGGCACCTGGGGCGGGTTCGCGGGAGATGAGAGGGAGGGGCGGAGAGGGAGGGAATCGAACCCACCCCGGCGCGTTGGACGCGTCGACAACGGTTTTGAAGACCGCGGCGGCCACCAGGCACACATCACTCTCCGTGGGCCAGACTTTTCATGCGCATGGCGGTGAATCACAAGAACAATCCGCCGGGTTCGCGTCGCTTCCGTGGGGATGAAAACGCTTGTCGGGCCGCCCTGGCCGCCACTAATGTATCCGCTTATGCTCAAAACCACGCTTACTGCCCTCGGGGTACTGGCCGCCACCGTGAGCGCCCCGGCCGGACCTGCCGCGGGTTCCTGGGCTCTGGAATGGGGGCAGGCCTGGACGGTCCGCGGCGATTTTGCCAAGGGCCGGGACATGAGTGCCGCCGCGGGCTTTGGGCTCGACCAGGCGCTGGCGGCGAGCGATGAGACCCGGGCGGCGCAGCGCATCGCCCTCGATCCCGCGACGCGGACGCTGACGGTGCATGAGCCGCTGGCGCTTCTCCCGGGCAAGGGGCCCGAGCTCGACCTGGAGGGGGCGGCGGCTTCAGTCGGGCAGCGGGCGTATTTTCTGGTCGGGTCGCAGGCGCTTTCGAGGAAGAAGGCGGCCTTTGAGCGGGACCGCGGCTGGCTTTTCAAGCTGCCGGTGGACGAGGCTGGCCGGCCGCGTCCGGAGGCGGTGAAGAAAGCCGACCTGCACCTGGTGCTGGCGGCCGACGCGGAGCTGGCTCCGTTCGTCAACCGGGCGGCGGAGGAGAACGGTCTGGACATCGAAGGCCTGGCGGAGCGTGACGGCCGGCTTTTTCTTGGCCTCCGAGCCCCGGTGCGCGATGGCGAGGCGACCATTCTGGAGCTGGGCGCGGAGGAGTTGTTTTCTGGAAAGGCCGGGCTCCTCCAGCATCGGCTGGCCCTCGGGCCCGGGCGGGGAATTCGGGATCTGGCGGCGCTGGCGGAGGGCGCGGGATTCCTGATCCTGGCCGGGCCGTCGGGCGGGCCGGACGGCGGACCGTCATCGAGCGGGGCCGCCTACGAGCTGTGGCATTGGGCGGGGCCGGGTTCTCCGGCGACGCGGCTGGGTCCGCTGGGAGCGGCGGCCGGCAAGGACGAAGCCAAGGCCGAAGCGATCCTGCTCCTGAGCCAGTCCGCCACCGCCATCGAGGGCCTCATCCTTCACGATGGCCCCAAGAACGGCGCTCCGCACGGCTTTCGCCTCATCCCGCCCAAGGTGCCATGAGGACGCGCCACCTGCTGTTGGTCCGCCATGGGAAGGCCGCCTGGGAACAGGGCGCACAAACGGATTTCGACCGCACCCTGACGGCCGCCGGCCGCCGCGAGGCGGAGGAGGTGGGCACCTGGGTCAACGCGCACGGCCCGCGGCCCGAGGTCATCGTCTCGAGCCCCGCCCCCCGCGCGCTGGAGACGGCGACCCTCATCGCCGCGGCCTGGCCCGATCCGCCCGCCATCATCACCGAACCCAGCCTGTACGACGCCCCGCCGGTGGGGCCGATCCGGGTGATTGAGGGCCTTGATGACGCTCGGCGGGTGGTGCTGGTGGTCGGGCACAATCCCTCAATCAGCCATTGCGCCGACTGGCTCATCGGCGAGCCCACCGTGCTCGAACTTCCGACCGCCGGCCTGGTCTGGCTGGAACTCGACGCGCCCCGATGGCGCGAGGCGTCCCCAGGCGGTGCCCGCGTCCGGGAATGTGGTGCCGGCGCGCCGGCGCTGAATGGACGCGGCGGTTGATGCGGCCTCGGTTTTTGGTCCCGCACCCTCCGGGACCGGGCGGTGATTTCCCCCCTGGCCGCGCCGCCTGCTCTCGCGTAGGGTACTGGCCGTCATGCCCCGCTTGTTGAAACGCCTGCTTCTTTTCCTCGTCCTGCCGGTGACGCTCCTCGGCGGCGGGCTGGTGCTGCTCGGCTGGATGGCGCTGCGACAGTTCACGCCGGACCGAGTGGTGCACCAGCTCGAGTCGGTCTGCAACGCCCGGGTGCAGCTGGACGGCTGCGCCCTCTCGCTGTTCTCCTCGCCGGCCCGCCTTGAACTGACCGGCCTGCAATTCCATCCACGGGACGCGGAGGCGGACGGCGCCACCCCGCCCGCGAGCCGGCCGCCGATCAAAATCACCAACACCTACCTGCGGATGCGCCGCGCGGTGCTGGAGGCGGATCTGCCCGCCCTGGTGCTCCGCCGCGAGCTGCGGGTGAAGAATTTCCTCATCGATACCGGCGATGTAAAATGCGACCTGCTGCCGTCCGGTGAGAATTCGCTCCGCAACCTCTTCGGCAAACCCGCCACCGTCCAGGGCCGGCC
>Ga0335396_10007800_pt1 | contig 10125 bp, 7 predicted proteins | sample FRY02_FD_205743 | JGI IMG/M metagenome (GOLD analysis project Ga0335396, IMG submission 205743) | Freshwater microbial communities from Lake Fryxell liftoff mats and glacier meltwater in Antarctica - FRY-02 (spades assembly) (version 2) | ecosystem: Environmental > Aquatic > Freshwater > Ice >... | reverse complement strand
ATGGACAAACACGCCAATCTGACCGAGATGCCAAAGTTAAAGGATCCAAAGTCTAACGAATGGAATCTATGGTGGGATAGCAGTAAGGCAATGGTCCCGGACGAAGGTCAGTTCAGTCGTCTGAAAACGGCATTCGGCTTGAAAATGACGCTGGAGGAATACTCTGCGATGGTGAAAACCGAAGAAGCCGCTGCCATAGAACGCATGAAAGCTGTGACGACAGACCATCCCGGCACGCCGTGGGCTCGTCGCGCAGAAACCGAATTGTCCCTGGGATTCGGCTTCAGAGTTGAAGATCGTCGATGGGATCCTTCCGGAAAACGCAACGAAGCCGCCAAGAGATTGCCAAATCTCTAGTCCAATGTAGCGAAACTCGTCAAGAGTTTCGGCACCCGTACACTCCGAAAGTCTTGACGACTTTCGCTACCGAACACCATGAACAATCTCGTCGCCAGCTTCCCACCCGTACACGCCGAAAGTCTTGACGACTTTCGCTACCGAACACCATGAACAATCTCGTCGCCAGCTTCCCACCCGTACACGCCGAAAGTCTTGACGACTTCCGCTACAACGGAATAACGGCCTTTTTCTTCAACTACCGACGTTTGCTTCGATGAATCTTTGGGACTTTGTCCTGATCGATCTTTAAGTGTGACGGATACGAAGTGTGATCCTGCATAAGTTCCGCAAAACACAACTGAAGTTCAGCCAGCAGTCTTTCAACATCAATTCCTGCACACGCTGGACTGAACGGACCGAGATAAACGCGGCATGACGTAAACATCTTTCGAGCACCGCCAAGATTGCCCTCTTCAAAATGAAAGAGCGCCACAGCGGCCTGAATCAATCCTTGAAACATCGGCTTCTCCGGGCAAGTCAATTCGCCCCAGAAATCTTCCAGAACGTCGTGGCATTGAAAGAACTCGCCAGCATTAAACAGCAGAATCCCTTCATCAATTCGCGGATCATCAAAATTGCAGTCAGCCATTCGATGTCAGTGGCTTTCAGAGAACCAGATCTTCAAGAATCGTACGCTTCGAAACTCGGACACCAGACTGTGGCAAAGAAGACGACCATACGCAAGCAAACAATCGACCCGGAATCTCTGCTGCTCGAAAAAAAGGAACGCGCCAAATCCGTCATTAAGATCCTGAAAAAGGTCTTCCCGGAAGCCGAATGTGCGTTGCACCATACATCCGCATTTCAGTTGCTTGTGGCGACCATCTTGTCTGCACAATGCACGGATGAACGCGTCAATCAATCCACGCCCGAACTCTTCCGTTTGTACCCGGACGCCGCCGCACTTGCCGCAAGTACTCAGGCAGACGTCGAACGCATCGTGCGGCCGTTAGGATTCTTTCGGAACAAAGCGGCCAACATTCGAGGCATGGCGCAGGGGTTGCTGGATCGCTGTCATGGCGAAATCCCACAGGATATTGAGCAGCTTGTCGATCTTCCCGGAGTCGGCCGAAAAACAGCCAGCGTTGTCCTTGGAACGTGGTACGGTATTCCCTCTGGCGTAGTAGTCGATACGCACGTTCGGCGAATCACAAATTTGCTGGGACTGACGACATCGCAAAATCCGGAAATCATCGAACGAGATCTGATGCAGATCATACCGAAATCAGAATGGATCGGATTCTCGCATCGTCTAATTCACCATGGCCGAAAAACCTGCATCGCCCGCCGACCGCAATGCGCTGACTGCGCATTGCTGCAGATTTGCCCCCGCACCGGACTTGAACCGCTGAAATGACGGATATGAATTGATGACACTGGCCAACAGATGGCACTCGATTTGTGATTATAGTAGCCGTCACTCTCTGAGTGACGAATGCGAAAGGCTGCGTTTTGCGGCTTGCCTCACTCGGAGAGTGAGGTTTACTTTTTTTGCCATCTTCCCGATCGTCGAAGAATGCCTATAATCTGACCAAAGTTTAACTGCCCTTTCCTGCTGTCTCGAAAGTCAAGACCGTGGTTCAATTACCGTCAGTGGAACTACTGGAAAGTCGCCACGCATTCCCATGTCACTTCACGTTCAAGGTCATCGGTGCGGCTCAAGACAACTTTACCGCCCGCGTGGTGGCCTGTGTCCGTGACGAGCTGCGAATGGAAATCGACCCTCCATTCACAATCAAAAACACCGAGCACGGCCGACACGTTTCCGTCACGATCGAACCAATGTGTGAGTCATCTCAACAGGTTTTGGCGATCTACAGTCGCCTGTCAGGAATGGACGGATTGGTCATGTTGCTGTAATCGCTCTTCTTATTTTTCAAGCTCAAGATACAGCGGCAGATGTCGGTAGTAGACTTCCAGCATCAACAGATTCAAGCACGTCACGTAATGTCGCCCACCGGAGTTGGCCCATTTTTCGGGCGTCGGTAGTGCTGGGTCCCAACTTCCGCTTAATGGGCCGACTTTAGATTGAGTTTCCACAAGCGTGTCACGCAGGCTGTTGTTCCATGCACTCCAGTGTTCGCCCTGCATGTGGAACATCACCTGCGTCGCGTAATACCAATAGTACGAATCTCGCTGGCCGAAATCTGGTAGTCGAGTCTGCAGAAAATTTGCTCCTGCGATCAATTGAGCATCGTTGCGTTTGGCTCCCAGATACTGCCGCATCAGCAGACCTTCGGCCGTCATCGTCTGTGTCGCGGCCTCCGTTGGATGGTAGCTGAATTGTCCGGGCGATTCTTTACTCTGCACCGAATCCAGCCAGCGACTGACGCCCGCGTACGTTTCCTTCGGAACAACCAAACCGGACATCTCGCCGCTCTTCAATGCCATCAATTGCCAGCCGGAGACGGATGTATCGGATTCGAATCGTGGTCGATATCGCCAACCACCGAACTCCGGGTGCTGCGCTGCGACGATAAAGTTCAATGCCCGTTCAGCCGGATCTTTCAGCGCGGCGTCTTTCGTCATGCCGTAGGCTTCACACAGTGCAATGGATGCCATACCGTGACTGTACAGCCAGACGAATTCCAGTTCGTCCGCAAACAGATCGCCGTCTGGTTTCTGGTGTTGCAGCAGCCATTTGACGCCACGATCGATAACGTCCTGATACTTTCCGGATTGATGCGTATAACCTGCTCCCAAATACGCCAGCAAAGCGAGCCCCGTGGCAGCACTGTCCGCCTTGAAACTTTCACTCTTGATTTTAGGCATTGTGTCGCCAGGGAATTCTTTGATACTCCAGTGCCCGTCGGCAGACTGAATTGACGCCAGCCAGGCAAGACCACGTTCAACGGCATCTTCAGATTCCGGTGATCCTCCCAGCGTGCGAGCGGCTTCGCGACGAGCGTCTGATGTTCGCATCGACAGACTTTCCGCAATGCGTGCTTCCGGAGAGCCACCGATGCCAGGCACTGATTTTCTGATCATACCAGCGATGACATCCGCTGACGCCAATGTGGGTTTTTCATTGCCGACACCAGTGCGCGGGCTTCCGACAGCGATGCGGGACGGCTGAGCGGAACTTGCAACACTCGCCGCAGCCGCTGCTGCGGACGGACCACTACTGCCAGGAAGGCCAGCGGATCGCCGAGGCACAGAGCTGACTCGAGGCCCCGACAATGCGCCACCGGACATAACTCCACCATTGGCAACGGCCTGTGGTCCGGCAAGCACAAGTTTGCCGCTCTGTTCGGCGGCCATCGCTCCAGCAGGCAAGGCCGCGACTGATGCCAACGATCGCGACATCGCAAGTCCTGAACTTGAGCCGCCGGAAAAGCCCGCATTCGGATTCAGCATCGCGCTCGGCTCGGTTCCTCGACCAGCAGCCGCTGTCGCCAATGATCGTGCGGGGCCAGTTTGAGTGCCTGCGGAAGAGGCGGGACTCGACGGGCCACTTGAAGTACCGTCGGAATTGGAACGTGATGGAAGGCCGTTCTTGCTGCGTCCAATGGAAGTAGTGGCAGGCCCGGCGATAAGCGCTTCGCCGTTTGTCGTACCCTTTCCGCCAGACATTGCAATGCTCACCGAATCGGCTTTCGTTCCCACCGCATTGGCTTGTCGCCCTTCGCCGCGACCGGTCAGGGCTGATGACTGACCGTTGGCACTGCCGAGCTTTGGATTGTTTCCACCGGTGGAAGATCGAACGATATTTGCTCCGGAAACCGGGCCATTGGCTTGGCCAGAACCCTGAACAATTGAAGCGCCGCTTCCGTCAGAACCAGCAGGCACAGACGCCGCCGATCCACGCCGATTCGCCGCCGCCGCCGAAGATTCCTCCATCGCCGGCGCGCCGGACCCGGTGGCAGATGAGACTTCGATACTTTCTGCTCCGGAGTTGGCCGACGCTGTATTCGCGCTTGCATTGCGTCGAGACATGGCCACCGCGCCGCCAGCCGTTGGTGCTTCTTCGGAAGGATCGCCAACACCTGCCGCTCGCTGCGGATTCGCACTACTCACGGCAGGACTTGCAGATGATGAGGGCGAGCTTTCGCTTGAAGGGGCTCCAGCAGATCCGGAAGCTGCTGCCTGTTGGCGTGAGACTTTGACTTGCTGTTCGGTAAGTTTCATTTCCTGAGCATCAGCCGCCGCAACTTCGACGTTTTCATTCTGCGCCATCGCTGCTTCTAAATTTGCATTGGCTTTGGGAGACATGCTGGCCTGAACTTCTTCCGGAGTGATCTCGGCTTCAGACTTTTGAGCATCGATCTGAGCCGCTTCAACAGATTGCGCGGCCGCTGCAATTTCGGTTTGCTCACGTTCGCTCATCGGCGCGTCGGTCTGTTGCTTTTCCTGCTGCATCTGCACGTCCAGCAACGGCTGTGAAGTGTCGGCGGTGCTTACCTTCGGCGCATCGGCTGGTTGTTGGATGGGTTGATCGCTTTCCTGAGCCTGACGTTCCATTTCGGCGGCAGCATCGGCTGCGAGTTTCACTTGTTCGTGGCGCTGAATGTTCTCAAGTTTTTCAACGTCTTGAGCGTCTGGCTGGGTCGCGGCTGCGGATTGCGGTTTATCGGTCTCCGCAATTTCCATTTGAGCGCGTTCGAGTTCAACGCTGTTTTCGGGTGTCGTCGTGTCGGAGGGCTGTTGCCACAGTGCGTCGGAAGTCGGATTTTCCTGACCTGCATAATCCGGCAGTGTGAATTCTTCAGCCGTGGCTCCGAGGAGTTCGTTGGCTGTCGCAGGAATCGGTTGCGGGCCGCGAAATTCAACGACCGACATGGAAGCGCAGAGCAGAAAGTGAATCAGCAGGCTGAGAGCGATACCCCATTGCAGTCTGCGTTTGATGACGCCTCGTACCAGGAACGTCACGGCCACCAGCATCGCCACAAGCGCCACGGCCCATCCGATCTGACCTCCAAGTTTGTTCATGCCTGGCAGCGGAACGGCTTTGGCATCGGTGAACAATGCCACCATGCCTTGCAGCGATACGATCCCACAAGCCACAGCGATGCTGATCGCTCCAAACATCCGCATGCGTTGGCCGCTGGTCAGTTCCTGCAATTCGGTTTCCGAGATTCGAACCAGGTCTCTCATGGTGTTCCGCCCTCCGTGGATTCTTCTGGCGGCACAACTGCCACACGATAGTCGCGAATCCGTGCCTGATTGCAAAGACTCATCACCCGAGCAATGTACTTCCAGTCTGATCGCTCGTCGCCTCGAATCACAACTGGCTGATTGCCTGGGTTGTTGGTTTCCGCCCGCAGCAGTCGCTCGCCAAGCTGAGCTTCCGTGTGCTGTTCGCCCCCGACGTAAAACTCGCCTCGATCATTGACGTTCACGATCATTTCTTTGGGACGCATGACCATTGGCATCGCCGCCACAGCATCCGGCAAATGGGCGTCGAGAGAGCCTTCGCCGGAAATTTTGGATTCTTCTTCAAAACGGCTGGCGACCATGAAAAACAGCAGCAACTGAAACACGCAGTCGATCATCGGCGTCATGTCGATGAGTCGTTTGCTGGCGTTGCGGTTTTTGAATTTGAATCGCATAGTGTTGTGTACGGGTCATTTCAGCGCGTTTTGAATGTTATCGTTTGCGAACACTCATTCCATAGCCCCAGTCGTGGAACGTCCTGTTGAATCGCATTTGGAGGAAGAAAAACGGAGACAGAAAAATTTGTTGTTATTTTTCTGTCTCCCTTTTTCTGTCTCTACCATAGTTCTGCTCGCGACGAGTGGTCTTACAATTTTGAGTTCAATTGAGTTTGCTGGTCCATTCTCGTTCCAGGGTTCCAGCCCGGGAACACACTGCCCGGGAGGCTCCAGCCTTCTGAGCAAATGGTGGAGGCAGGAGCCTCGGAACAAGTAATGCCGGCGAGCAGCGTTGCTCATTGTTTCCCCTCTGCGATTTCAACCGGTCGAGTTGGTTTTCGAGTCTTGGCACTGGCATCACTGACACCGGCCGATGCTGATGTTTCAGACTTCGGATTTGTGCCTTTCAGGATCACGCCTGACGAGTCGCTTTTTAACATGACGCGCCACTTACCTTCGAATCGTTCAAACAGTGGCAGGATTTCATTGAAGACATCTTCCATGCCTCGCAACAAACGTTCGATGCGACCTTCGAGCATGTTGGCGACGATGATCGCCGGGATCGCCACTGTCAAACCAGCGAACGTTGTGACCAGCGCCGTGTAAATGCCTTGAGCCAATTCCGCACCTTTGGCGGCACCAGTTGCCGCAGTTGTACTGATCACCATGAATGCCAGAATCATTCCTTGAACTGTTCCCAACAAACCCAACAGCGGAGCAATGCTGGCTGTGACATTGATCGGGCGAATGTTCTGAGCCATCTCGTCCGCTTCCCGAGCAACCGCGTCTTCCACGGCTTTTTCAAGTTCCGCTTGAGGACGTCCGACTTTCAAAATTGCCGTTTGGATTACACGTCCCAGTGGCGAGCGGAATTTTTGGCATTCATCATAAGCTAATCGCGGATCGATGCCGTTGCCTTGCTGATTCAGCTTCTGCAATGAAACCAGTAAGCCTCGCGGAATGATGCGACCCTTTCTTAATCCTGTTCGTCGTTCAATCGCGAATGCAACGACGACGATGGAGCACAACGCGATGGGAATCATGAAAACTCCACCCTGTACCGCCAGATTCCAGAGGAATGGTAACGGCTGCGGAATGCCCATGCGTGTCAATTCGTTTTCGACATCAGACGGCTGTTCTTCGGTATTCTGAGGTGCAGCGGCCGCCGCATCGGGACCTGATTCCAACGTCGCCGCTTCAACCGGAGTTTCAACTGCTGCCGCGTCCTGTGCGCGAACTGTCGATGTTGCGTATGAGAACGCAATGCAGATCGCCGCGATCAGGGACGTTGGAAGCAGGAGTGAGTAGAGTGTTTTCATGTGGATTGCTTGATTGAACGAGCCAGTTATGGAGAAATACTACAATTCGCCGAGCCGTTTTTTGGCATCGGCAATCTTTGGATGATCTGGAAACTTATCGATCATCTGCTGATAGCAATTCTTTGCCTGATCTATGTCTTTGAGGACTTCAAAACAGCGCGCCGCTTCGAACCACGCCATCGCTGACCATTCTTTGTGACCATATGCAAACGCTGCCTTCAGAAAATGCTTCGTGGCTTCCTTGTGGTTCTTCTGAGCGAAGTAGCATTCGCCAATCATGAACCTTGCCTTGGCGGCTGTTTCTGTGTCAGTTTCTTCCGTGACTTTTTCGTAGTACGGAATCGCTTCCGCCAGTTTGTTCTGCTGTTGCAAAGCCCAGCCGATGCCATATCGAGCCTCAGGCTTCAGTTCGAACGCCGGAAACCCGTCCAGAGCCTTTTGATGATACTTTAGACTATCAGCCCATTGTTCCAACGCTGCTGCACATTCGCCAGAACGAAAGAGCGCCAGCGCGGAATATGTTGGATGATTGGCGGCGATGACTTTGGCGTAATGTGCCAACGCCTCTTGAAACTTTTTCTGTTTGTACTGGCACTCGCCAACCAGAAATTCTGCGTCGCCGGCCAAAGCTCCGCCAGGATAGGACTTCAGTTGAAGATCAAACGCAGTTGCAGCTTCGGCAAAATTATTCGCCTTCAGGTAACTCCAACCGTTTTTATGAGCCGCCTTCTCACCAATATCCAGGTTCCCAATGGCCGCAGCTTTCGTCTGAGCCTGGGAATATGCTTTCACAGCTTCAGCGAATTCACCCGCTTCATACTGCGCTTCACCAACACGAAACCAGCTTTCGGGGGCCAGCGGACTGTCTGGGAACTCGGTCCCCAGCCGTCGAAAAGTGGCAACGGATTCTGCCATCTGCGGAACTTCGAAGTAAGCCCATCCGAGTTCATACAGGACTTTGTCGGCGTCGGGATATTTGCCATCCTTGGTCAGGATTCCTGAATACGTTTGAATGGCATCCTTGAATTTCTGCTGAGCGGCAAACGACAACCCCTGCAGGTACTCTGCGTCCAGAGCGTCCTTTTGCGGAGGATTGGATTTCAAAAACGCGTCTACGTCATCGACTGCCGCAGGAAACTGCCCCAGTTGATATTCGGCCATCGCACGGACGTACATTCCTTTGGCCGCCAGGTCAGATTTCGCATAACGATCGGCCAGAGTTCTGATCGCTTCAACAGACTTCGCAAAATCCTGCTTCTTGAAATAAGACCAGCCAATGCCATACTGTGCGTGTGGCGCAAACGTGCCTTCAGGCCATGTTCCGACAACGGAATTATACTGACCAATCGCTTTGTCAAATTCTCCGGCTGCATAGGCTGCTTCACCAAGTCGAAACGTGGCTTCTTCTGCCAGCGGACTTTTTGCAAAGTCGCGTTTGAGTTGATTCAGCTTCGCATTCGAATCGGCGACACGATCCATGCGACGCAGGGCATCGGACAACGCGAGCAAAGTTTGGTCTGTTTGAGGACGATCTGGTTTGGCGGCAAGCGATTGATCGTACGCCGCGGCCGCCTTGTCGTATTGTTTCTCTGCGGCCTGGCAACGGCCGATGATGGCGAGTGCTTCGCTCTTCAGAGTCGGATCGGTCAGGCTGCCGAGTGTTGCATCGAGTTCCTTCAGAGCGTCAGCGTTTCGTCCTGCCAATTGCATGGCCAGTCCCAGCCGCACACGAGCCTGCGAAGCATTCGCGTGCTGCGGAGCCCGTGTTATTAAGTCGCGATACGTTTTTTCTGCTTCGGCGTATTCACGCAGCAACAGGCGTGCTTCGGCTCCGATGAACAGAACGTCCGGCAGCAGCGGATCGTTCGGGAACTTCACAGCAAACGTATCCGAATTCGCTTTTGCTGCGGCAGGGTTATCAAGCTCCAACGCCGTCAGGGCGGACATGTATTGTGCCTGCGATGCCAGTTCATCTTTTGGATACTTCTGAGAGAACTCAGCGTACAAAGGCACAGTTTCCGCTCGGCGATCAGGAATCTCGTACAAAGAATCGATCCGAGCCAGCACCAGTTGTGACAACGCTGGACTGTTCCCATGTTTTGCGATCGCGGCGTCAAGAATTTTCAACGCCTCCGTTGGATTCTTTTCCTTCAGCAACGCACGGCCGATCCACTGGCTGGCTTCTGCGGCTTCGGGCACATCACGTTTGGCAACGTTCTCCAGACCGGACCTCGCGAAAGCGTATTTGCCGACCAGATAATAACACTTGGCTCCCGCGAGGACTGAAGTGTCATAATGTTTCGAGCTGGTGAACGTGCGAGGCACATTCCAGTAAAGAGCTCCGGCTTCTTCGTACTTCTTCTGTTCGTAAAGACAGCGAGCCTGTCGCAGCATCGCAGTGTCCGCCAGCGGAAATTCCTTGACGCTGCTGACCTGAGCAAACAGTCGCTCCGCCTGATCAAACTTGCCGCCGTTAAACAGCAATTCCGCACGACGCATTTTGACTTCTGTCAACAATGCGTGCTTGGGAAACTTTGCTTCAAAAGACGTGAATGTTGCGAGTGCTTCGTCTGTTTTCTTTAACGTCTCCTGGCAGACGCCCAGAGCATACGTAGCGTCTGGCAACAGTTCGTCGCTGCCATAATTTGCCGCCAATGCGGAGTAACTGGCCGCTGCGTCATCCAGCTTTTTTTGTTGATACTGACTCTCACCGCGATAATAGAGTGCTCGTCCGGCATAGGGACTCTTGGGAAATTCGGTTGGCAGTCGAGCAAACGTGGCTTCGGCTTTTGCGTAGTCTTCGGGGGTTTTTGATT
>Ga0335396_10007798_pt1 | contig 10128 bp, 7 predicted proteins | sample FRY02_FD_205743 | JGI IMG/M metagenome (GOLD analysis project Ga0335396, IMG submission 205743) | Freshwater microbial communities from Lake Fryxell liftoff mats and glacier meltwater in Antarctica - FRY-02 (spades assembly) (version 2) | ecosystem: Environmental > Aquatic > Freshwater > Ice >... | reverse complement strand
TCGATTGGTCGTCTCCAGCCTGTAGTGCAAGGTCGTGCTGACTTTGGTTATTTGGCAACTGAAACTTGGTTTGCGACCGAAGGCACTGAGGACTTCGCTAACCGTCGCTGGGGACCACAAAATCTGCGCACCCTTGCAGGGCGCCCTGCTGCTTTTGGTATGCCTACTGCCGCCGATGCCAAGATCCGCACCTTTGAAGACCTCAAGGGCAAGCGCATGGCTTTTGTCGCAGGCAATCCCTCACTGAACGTGAAATGCGATGCTTACATCGGCTTTGGTGGGCTGACACGCAAAGACGTCCAGGTCATTATGTTCCCAACCTATGCCGCTGCCATGAGCTCGCTATCTCAGGGCAAGGCTGACGCGACGTGCACCACGCCGACCACCAGCCAACTCTATGAGCTTGAGTCCTCACCACGTGGCATTCATTGGGTGGGCGTTGACCCCAATAACAAAAAAGCCTGGGAGCGCATGAATGCCGTGGCGCCTTTCTTTGCTCCATACAAAGAAACCGTTGGCGCTGGAATGTCTGAGAAAAATCCAGCTCAAGTGATGTCTTATCGCTATCCTCTTATTGTCACGCGTGCAGACATGAAGGCTGATGATGTGTATGCCTTTATGAAAGCAATGGACGAAACCTTTGATATGTACAAAGGCGCCACCAAAGTCATGCCGCGCTGGAACCTCAGCTTGTCAGGCACGCCGCCTGCAGATGCTCCCTTTCATGAAGGCGCAGTGCGCTATCTAAAAGAACGTGGCACCTGGACTGCCGAGCATGAGGCCTGGAACCAAACGCGCATCAAGCGCTTGGACGCTCTGATTGCAGCATGGGCCGATGTCGTCAAAGAAGGCAAGTCTCTTTCTGATGAAGATTTTGCCAAACTTTGGGACGCAAGACGCACCAAAGTGATTGCTTCGCTCAAATAAACCATCAGGTCGTTCGACCTGATGGTTTACCTTGAATGACACCTTTTAATAAAAATTACACGTCAGAAGCAGAGTTCGATCATGAGCCAAGAGTTAGAGCTGGAAACCGCACTGAGGGATAGCGCTTCAGGAAAAAAAACTAGAGTCTCCGGCGTGGCGTACTGGAGCGTGATCGGACTGGGTACGATCGGTCTGTTGATGGGAATCAATCAGACCTTCACATTACGCCTCATGGGGTTTGACCCCATGGGCAATTCTTTTTTGTATTATTTGATCGGCATTTTTCTCGCCGCATCGTTCCTGATCTCTCCCGCTACAGCAAGCGCTAAAAACTATGTACCTTGGTATGACTGGCTATTTGGCTTGGTCGCGATCAGTTGCACGATTTATCTTGGGATGCACGGTCTCAAAATCATTGAACAAGGCTGGGATTACTCAGCGCCCCTTGAGGCTACCGTTATTTCAGCCGCCCTACTGCTGCTTGTTATCGAAGGCATTCGTCGCAGTGGTGGAACGCCTTTGCTCGTCGTCGTAGTGGTCTTTGGTGCCTATCCCCTTTTTGCCGGATACTTACCAGGCTTTCTCTGGGGGACCGAGTACAGCTTAGGTGAAACGATCCGTGCCCACGTCATGGGCTCTGAAAGCATCATCGGTATCCCAATGCAAGTCGTCGCTAATCTAGTGATCGGCTTTGTGGTCTTTGGTGCAGCACTCACGGTCACAGGCGGAGGCGACTTTTTCATGCGCATCGCTGCCGCCCTGCTCGGCGGCGCACGCGGCGGCCCCGCCAAGGTCGCTGTGCTCTCAAGTGGGCTGATGGGAAGTCTGTCTGGTAGCGTCATCTCCAATATTTTGACCACTGGCACAATTACGATCCCCGCGATGAAGCGTGCTGGCTATCCCCCGCACTATGCCGCCTCGATCGAGGCCTGTGCCTCAACTGGCGGCACCTTGATGCCACCCGTCATGGGCGCTGTCGCCTTCATCATGGCCTCTTTCCTTGGGGTTCCATACTCAGAGGTGATGGTGGCCGCATTTTTACCCGCACTCCTGTTCTACGTAGCCCTGCTATTCCAAGTGGACAATTATGCGGCCCGAAATGGCTTGCGCGGTATGCCGCTCGAAGAGATCCCAAAGGTATTACCTGTACTCAAAGAGGGTTGGCCATACCTACTCAGTCTTGGCATGCTGATATACATGCTGCTGTTTATGCGCATCGAGGCCTACGCGCCCTACTACGCCACAGCAGTATTGCTTGTGATCGCTCTTTTTCAAAAGAAATATCGCTTAAATTGGCGTGGCATCCTGAGTCTGTTGCTTGAACTCAGTGTGAGCGTCGCGAACCTCGTTGCGATCTTGGCGGGCATTGGTCTGGTCGTAGGCGGCCTTTCCTACACGGGCGTTGCAGGGGCGTTTTCGCGGGAGCTTTTGCTCTATGCAGATGGCAGTATCCCGCTCATGCTCATTGCTGGGGCTGTGACAAGCTTTATCCTTGGTATGGGTATGACCGTCAGCGCCTGTTACATTTTTCTATCAATCTTGCTGGCTCCTGCGCTTGTTGAGGCAGGTCTGAACCCTCTCGCTAGCCATCTATTCATTTTGTATTGGGGCATGATGTCTTACATCACACCTCCGGTTGCGCTTGCCTCGATTACTGCAGCGGGGATTGCAGGTGCGAATTCGTGGCAAACCGGCATGTACTCGATGCGTCTAGGCGCAATCCTGTTTGTTCTGCCCTTTATGTTCGTACTCAACCCATCACTAATTTTGCAAGGTCCCATCGGTCCTATTTTGTTGTCGAGCGCAACGGCTGTCTTGGCAATGTGGACGCTCGCCTCTGGATCCGAAGGATATCTTTATCGGGCGGGAATGATTGCATGGCCTGTACGCATTCTGCTGCTCATTGCTTCATTTATGTTGATTGTGCCGGGGTTGCGCACCGACTTGATCGGCTTGCTACTGGTTGGCTGCAGCTATGCCGCAGCAATGCTGATCCCAGGTATGCGCCAAAGATCGATCACAAATATGGCGTAGAGAGATTGAACACCCCGTTAATGGGGTGGAGCCTGAGAAAATTAGGATCTGTTGTTCAGCCATTAGGCAGCTTTGTATGATAGATCATACAAGTAGAGGTGGTCATGACTACTTATCAAATTTCGGTGATTGTCGGTAGCCTTAGTAAAAATTCTTTTAATAAGCGTTTGGCTCACGCAGTCATTAAACTTGCTCCTGAGCACTTTAAGTTTCATTTCGTAGAGATCGGCGATTTGCCGCTCTTTAATCAAGACGATCATTTCTTTAATGTTGATGGGCAATTTAGTGATCGTACCTCCCCATTTTAAAGATGTGGATTGAGGAATTTGTTAACTGGGTGCAATCTTTTTCAACAAAAGAATCTACTTAACAAGGAACCAAAATGACTAAACCTAGAAAAGGCCAATCGCCATCCGTACTTGGCAGAGACGAATTTCATCTAGAATTTTATCGCTCATTCGCTGACCCAACATTTGATACGGTGAAAAACGAAATTGATAAAATTGAGCAAGTCGCTTGGGAAAACTATATTAATGGGCATAAAGCCCCTTTGACTGAAAAAGCAGGGGCAGATTTTGCAGACCAAAATTATCACCTGTCTGTTGAATGGAGCGCTACACGCGACAATTTAATTAAAGCTGAAGCCATTCAAAAAGACCCCTCGACTCAGTCAAGGGTGTTGCTCATATGCGGTTCTGCCCGAAATGACGGTAGTTGTGCCGGTGAAATGTCTAAAACATTTAGATTAATAGAACATGCTGCCGAAACATTAATCGCTCGCAACATCGAGGTTGATATTTTAGATCTGAGTTTGCTTACCTCTGCTTATGACAAGCACATACACCCCTGCAAAGCGTGCGTATCAACAGCAATGCCTTTATGCCACTGGCCCTGTAGCTGCTACCCGAATCACGGCCAACGTCAAACGAATGACTGGATGGCTGAAATTTACGAAAAATGGGTGGCCGCGCATGGGGTCATCATTATGACGCCGGTTTATTGGTATCAAACTCCGGGTGTTTTAAAGTTGATGATTGATCGATTGGTATGTGCCGATGGTGGCAATCCTGATCCCACAACGACTTCAGGAAAAAATGCAGAGAAAGCGAAGGCGTTAGAGCTGGCAGGGTGGTCTTATCCCAAGCATCTCGCTGGGCGAGCATATGGGTTGGTCGTGCATGGTGACGTTGCGGGTATTGAAGGCGTTCGTAGGGGGCTTTCAGATTGGCTAGACTGGATGGGGCTGATTGATGCTGGCGTGCTTTCTCGTCTTGACAGATATATTGGCTATTATGAGTCTTACGCAGAAAGTCATGCCGCCCTTGATTTAGATATTGCGATGCAAGAAGAGGTACGTAACGTCGCCTGTGCAGTAGCAAATGCTGTTGATGAAATCAGGGCAGGCACTTTATCTATGCCGGATGCCAAACTAGTTAAGCCTCGACCAAAGTAATTGAAAATATTTCTTAGCGAAAACAAATTTAATGAATACCGCTATTGAGCGACTCAACGGCGTTGGTGGTATAGATGGCCTTGCGGATTTCAGGTGGGTATTCAAAGATCGTTCGTATCAACCATTATTAAAACCACAACCTGTCAAAATTTGGTCACTACCAACAACTTTGGCATGTAAAGAGAAATGGCGGGAAATAAAGTAATAATAATCAAGACAACCGTATCAGATATGCAATACGGGAATGAGCCTTTAATCACAGTGGTAAGAGGCACTTTCGTAACACCACTCACTGCGAAAAGATTTAATCCAACAGGAGGAATCACTCCCCCAATCTCAATACACAATGCCGTGATAATACCCAAATGAATAGGATCAACGCCCAAAGCTAACGCTACAGGAAAGTAGATTGGCACAGTCAGAACTAAGACAGCTACGCCTGTCAGGAACATCGACAAAGCAAGCAAGGTTCCAAGCAATACAAATAAAAATCCTGTTTGAGTTAAACCAAGTGTGCCCACCCAGTCTGCAATCATCTGTGGCCAACCCATGTTAGCCAAATAGAATTGAAACACCCCAACACAGCCGAGAAGAAAGAATACGATTGCCGTCAAATTAAGCGTTCTGAGGGTTGTTGGGCCCAGCTCTTTTAAAAATTCTCGACGCTTAGCAATCAATCCGTAGATCATTGCATACGCACAAGCCGCAGCCCCTGCCTCGGTCGGAGTAAAAAGCCCTCCGTACAGCCCACCCAAAATAATCACTGGCATCAAAATACCTGGATATGCTTCAAGAATGGTACGACCCACTTCTTTTATATCAAATTTCTTCCGAGGTAACTTAATGAATAAAGACACACTAAATATAATGACCGCATCGCTGATTGCGAGCATCAGCCCTGGAATCATGCCTGCAAAAAATAGCTCGATGATGGAAGTTTCAGTCAAAATTCCAAACAAAATTAGCGTCACACTTGGAGGAATAAGCAAAGCGATTCCACCTGCTGACGCAATGAGACCCGCCGACATCCAAACTGGATAACCCCGTTTAATCAGTTCGGGGTAAGCGATGACACTTAAGGCCGCTGCCATGGCTGTCGATGAGCCAGAGATTGCTCCAAACAAAACGGCTACCAAAAGGGTTGCATAAGCAAACCCACCCGGTATCCAACCGACCAAGGCATCAGCAAAGCGGAATAAGCCACCTACCAAACCGGTTTTTTCCATCAAAAAACCAGCATAGATAAAAAACGGGATCGCAATAAGCGTGTATTTGCTTAAGAAGCTGAAAAATGATTCGAATAATGAATTAAACGTTAAAAGATCACTGAAAAGAACCATCACTGCGGTCGCGCCAGAAAGAGCGATGCCGATTGGTACGCTAATAATCAAAAACAAAAACAGCACGCTGCTTAAAGCACCCATGTTATTTCCTACAAATTATTTAGCAATTAAATTTAAATATCAGCAACCAAAGCAATTGCACCATTGAGGTGATCGCCATTTTTGTAGGAAACTACATCTTCAATAATTTGAAAAAAAGCCACTAAACCCATCAAGCCAATCCCAGCAATAAACAAAAAGTGAAATGGCCATAATTCGAAAACAAGGCTGTCACTCTTGATTTTCATAGAGAATGAGTAGTTAATCATTGACCACCCAGAAATGCTTAGGGAAATACACAAAATAGAAGTAGTGGCAGTAGCCGCTATCTTTGAAAGGCCGACTAAACGATAGCATTTCTTATGATTCAAGTACTCAATGGCAGCGGCCATCACTAGGTGTCCGCGGCGTATTTGAGTCACGCAAAAATACAGCGTTACAGCCACCACCATGAAGTAAATTGCACCATCTTGGCCCCAATCGAAGACTTTGCCAAAAATATATCTTCGAACGATTTCCACAATCGCCAAGATGGTTACCCCAAAAAACATAATGCCTGCCACCAACGAGACCACACGCTCAATCACGATATTCATGTGATTAGCAAATACTAAAATTTTAGGCTTAGTCTTCACAATTAACCTTTAAGGTTTAAAAACTCACAACGCCCATCAACTAAATCGTGGCTCGTATTGGTCAGGAATTACACTTATGAGTGTTTACTTGCGTGCTTTGGCACCTGTCAAATCACTATCCTTGGTATAGCGCGCGAAAACACTTGCATATTTACTGCAATCAATCTTCTCCAAGTTTGAGCTGCCCATTGGATTGTCTTTAACCAACTGAGCGGCTTCTTTGTCAAAGGCGTCAACAAGCTTTGCACCTTCGGCATCAACCCTAGTCTTAATCCAGCGATTGGTTGCACCACCTTCGGCATTTTTGAGGACAGCAGCCTCTTCAGCCGTCATCACGTAAATACCTGGCTTGGTTTTATCTGTAGTTTGAAACTTGTCTAAAAAGACCTTATCAGAACAGAAGTTGACGGCGCGTTGAAATGGCAAGAAGTCTTTCTCAAATACTTCTTTGATCACATTTTGCTGATCTTTACTCAACTTGCTCCACCAGCGTTGTGAAATGCCGAACCAGTAGTAATCCCCAACGATGCCGTTCAGACCCGCCACTGTGAAGTAAGGTGCCTGCTCTTTAACAGAGTTCCAACCACCCAAGCTGGTCAAAAGACCATCAAGCACACCCGTTTGTAACGCAGGGGGTACATCACCAAAGCCCATTGCTGTTGGATTAGCGCCTAAAGCGGATAATAGGGCGTTTTCAGCTGGGCCCATACTGCGGATCTTGCTACCCTTGAAGTCGTCGAGAGAAATATAACGTGACTTCGTGCCGCCGGCGCCCATGAACATACTCATATCACCAGAGCCGAGCACAGTGATCTGATGCTTTTTGCTCATCAGATCCGAAAACGTTTTGTAAGTGCTAGTCGTATCGAGCTTGCCGATCGCACCAGGGGTTGTCAGCTTACCTGCACCTAATACTACGTTCGAATAGGGTTCGATACTGGCAGTTTTTCCAAACTGACCTGTCAGCATTTCTAGGTTGCCCTGCGTCATAGCCCTAGCGCCTTTTGGAATGTCATACAAGGAACTCGCCCAAAAAAGCTGAACTTTACTTCCAGGTACTTTTTTCTCAAGCGTTTCAGCAAAAAACACCTCTGCAATCGCTGCAGGATGTGGTGGGCCGGGATGATCGGACGCCCAACGCATTTGGATTGGGGCAACAGCAGCAGCGGTGCCTGCAAGGGAAAGCAGTGCAATAGCTGTGACTGAAAATAGACCAGATGATGATTTAAATTTCATATGTTTCTCCGTTGTTCTAGTTTCAAAACTTACATCTCCTCGTTCTGTGTACGAGAATAATTAACGTCTTTACAGTAATGTGATTCAGTATGTCAGTCAATATTGACAAGCACTTAAGTATTTACCATTAGACGTTGCATGAAAATACCTTCATTACCTTTTTGAAGATGCGCCTATCGTCAGGACGTGGCGCGTCTCACAATCAAACGGAATTAACAAAGAATTTCACACTAAATTGGAATCTCGTAGGGTGGATGCTTTTAGGAATTTTAAGAATGACCGGCTGTGGGTCTTAGCCCAATGCGGTTGTGACGGCGCGTTTAGCCGAGTTTGATGAATGCTGCTATTTGATGAATACTGCTCATCCCCCGTTAATGGGGTGGAGACCATTTTTTAGTGGCGCATCCCTGATTCGAACAGAGGACCTGCGGATTATGATAAAAAATAATCAAAAATAGTTTTTATTATTAATAGCATAATTCATAATAATTCTGGTGTGTAGCAAAGTGTGTAAGCAAGCGGTAGGCAATTATTAGCGGGCTGCTGCGAAAAGAGCGGCAGCGAGTGTTAATTAATTAATACTTGAAATTCCACTACCCGCTTCCAAGAACCTGTTACGCATTACTTGTTTCTCATTACCTACTACCTATTACATAGTAAACCTTACACGCAAGCCAACAGAACGCTTCTGTATTTCTTCGTCAACTATGTGCAAGCAGTTTTAGAATGAGAAAAGGGTTGCGAAATGTGACGCAACCCTTTAAATTCATTAGTATTTTTGGTGGCGCATCCCTGATTCGAACAGGGGACCTGCGGATTATGATTCCGTCGCTCTAACCGGCTGAGCTAATGCGCCTTCCACGGATAAAAATCTGATTGACTCTTAACCAAGAGGCGGAATCGTAGCATTTTTTTCGGATTTCTGCAGACAAAGCTGTCAACCGATAGCATGTCAAAATATCCCTGCATGCACATTTCACAGACGAGTATGACAAAAGAGACTAAAAAGATGTCCGAAACGATCCAAACTTACCTCGCCAATCCCTCTCCCACCACCCTCAAACTGCCCAAAGGTTCTACAGACACGCACGTTCATGTCTTTGGACCTGCTGACAAGTTTCCGTACGCGGAGTCGCGGGGATTCACGCCCGTTGACGCACCCAAGGAGGCACTCTTTTCCCTCCACAAGAAATTAGGTATTGAGCGCTGCGTGATTGTAAACACGCTGCTGCATGGTGATGACAATCGTGTTGTAGAGGATGCGATACAGGCGGCCGAGGGACGCTATCTGGGTGTAGCACTCACACCGATTGACATTTCTGATGCAGAGCTCAAGCGTTTGGCTAGTGTGGGCTTTCGAGGACTTCGCTTCCATTTTATGCCTGGCTACAAGATCGACTACACACCTGAGCAAGTGATCGCACTCACACGTCGAATGGAGCCTCTCGGCCTGCACTTGCAGCTCCAGATGCATGCCATGCATGCTAAAGCGCTCACGCCTTTATTAAAGCAGTCCGCCGTCACTGTTGTCATGGATCATATGGGCAGGGTCGACGCCCAGCTGGGGCTCGAACACGAACACTTCAAAGACTTGTGTCATCTGCTTGAGCAACCGGGATTGATGGTCAAGGTAAGCGGCATCGATCGAATCGATGCTCAACCACCCTACCTCCAAGGCATTCCTTTCGCGCGATATCTTGTGAAAACCTATCCGGATCGCTGTGTCTGGGGATCAGACTGGCCTCACCCAAACCATACACACGTGCCCGACGACGGTGTCTTGGTCGACGCGCTGGCTCAGATCGCTCCTGAGCCAGCACTCCTTCATCAACTGATGGTCGACAACCCTCAGCGACTTTACCGTTTCGAAGTGTGACTTAACTCATCATATCCAAGCAAGTGCGGGCGATCACTTTTGTCGCCCGACGTAGGTCTTCGAGCTCGAGTCGCTCGTTAGGTTGTTTTGCCCGACTTTCTTCTACTGTACGCGGTCCTGCACCGTACAGGACAACAGGAATGCCCGCTTCGCAATAGAGACGAGCATCCGCGTAAAGCGGTGTGCCGCAAGCGGGAATTTTTTCCCCAAACTGTTTCTCAGCATGCAGTTGAAGTGCCTCCACTAGCTCTATACTGCCTGGCAACGGTTTAAGAGCCCGCGCCAACAGGATGCGTTTAGTCTCGACCGTAATGCCGGGTATCTGTTTCCACACGCCGTCAATCGCCGCACGAATGCTTTGCTCGACGCGCTCGGGATCCTCTTCTGGCACCATGCGACGATCCAGCTTGAGTACCACTTTGCCTGGGATCACATTGGTATTGGTCCCACCTTGGATGAGACCAATATTCAAATATGGATGGTTAATACCTGGCACCTGACTCTTGACCGATTTGTAGGTCTCATTCAAGGCATACAAAGCGTTCATGATGTTGACCGCGGCCTGAAGTGCATCCACGCCAGAGG
>Ga0335396_10007797_pt1 | contig 10128 bp, 6 predicted proteins | sample FRY02_FD_205743 | JGI IMG/M metagenome (GOLD analysis project Ga0335396, IMG submission 205743) | Freshwater microbial communities from Lake Fryxell liftoff mats and glacier meltwater in Antarctica - FRY-02 (spades assembly) (version 2) | ecosystem: Environmental > Aquatic > Freshwater > Ice >... | reverse complement strand
ACCCTCTCCAAAAACCAGAACCTCAACGGCAACCTCGCCGTCCTGCGTTGCGCCCTCATCGCGCTCAAAACCCGCCACGCCCCGCACGTGTCCTGGCCCACGTTATTCGAACTCGGCTCGATGAAAATCTCCATCCCCTACAACATGATCTGCAACAACGTCTTCAAATGATAAGGCCGTGTGGTCTGAATGGTAGTTCACGCTCCACCCTCCCGGCAGCGTTTTTCCGCTGGGTGGCCGCTTCCCGAGGTCATTGAAGACCCTGCTCGCCTTCCCAGCCTCACCGAAACGGATTCAAAATCCGCATGGCCCCGATCTCCCGCCCGTGTTCAAGATCCTCGGAATAAAGCACCGGCACCCCCGCCTCCAAGGCCGAAGCAACGATCAGCGAATCATAAAATCGATACTGCGTCTGCTCTCGCACCTTCAGTGCGGCAGCCCACATCGAGGGCGTCGGATAAACTTGGCAATGGGGAGCCAACACGAGTTCCAGAAAATCATTCAAGTAGGCCGTATCCATGGGGATCAGAAAACGATGGAGGGCCACCGAACAAAATTCCTGCACCACCTGCCAACTGATGACCCAGGGCCGGTCGCCCACGATCAATTCACGAGCTCGTGCCTGCTTCTCGGAATGCTCAGGATCGAAGGCATAGACCAGGACGTTGGTATCGAGGAAATACTCAACCTTCATTCATCTCCTCCCGCGTAAAGGGGCCTCCCGCCCGGTACTTATTGGCCTCCTCCATCAACCGGGAGATCTCCTCGCGCCGTTCGTCCCGCCGCGCAAGCTCTCCGATCCAGTCCCGAAACAGCGCATTCAGGGTCGTCTGCCGCCGCCGCGCCTCCTCCCTGGCCAGCGAAATCACTTCCTCATCCGCACTCAGCGTGATGTTCTTCATCACACGACAATAGTGTGCACTCATTCAGTGCGCAAGCCCCAGTTCAAAGGGATCCCCCTCCTTCCGCCCTCCCATTTCCCATTTCCCATTTCCCATTTCCGGGTTCCTAAAACTTCCCGCGTGACAAACACTGCCTTTCTGAACAGCATATGTTCACATGATCATGAAAATGTATTCCGCCTCCCTCCAAGGAGTTGAGGCCCGCGAGGTGGAGGTCGAGGTCAACTCCCGGCAGTGCGACAAACCCCGCACCATCATTGTCGGCCTCCCCGACGCCGCCGTCCGCGAATCCGCCGAGCGCGTTCATTCCGCCATCAACTCCTCTTCCCTCTGCAAGGAAATCGGCGTCCACATCATCAACATCGCCCCTGCCGACCTCAAAAAGGAAGGCCCCTCCTTCGACCTCCCCATCGCCCTCGCCATGGCTGCCTGTGGGGAGCGCACCCCCCTCCCCGATCTCCACCGCCACTCCATCGTCGGCGAACTCGCCCTCGACGGCTCCGTGCGTCCCGTGAAGGGCGTCCTCTCCATCGCCCTCGAAGCCAAACGCCGCGGCCGCACCCGTCTCCTCGTCCCCACCGCCAACGCCCCCGAAGCCGCCGTCATCGATGGCATCGAAGTCTATCCCATCGATACCCTCTACCAAGCTTGGCACTTCCTCACCGGCAAGGAACTCCTCGCCCCCTACCACCTCGACCGCCGCGCCTACTTCGAGGCCCAACGCACCTACGACGTCGACTTCGAAGACGTCAAAGGCCAGCACCAGGTCAAACGTGCCCTCGAAGTCTCCGTCGCCGGCGGCCACAACATCCTCATGGTCGGCCCTCCCGGCACGGGCAAATCAATGCTCGCCAAACGCCTCCCCACCATCATCCCCAACATGAGCGAGGACGAAGCCATCCAAACCACCCAGATCCATTCCATCGCCGGCCTCCTCGACAACAAAAAAGCCATTCTTACCACCCGCCCCTTCCGCGCCCCCCACCACACCATCTCCGACGCCGGCCTCCTCGGTGGCGGCAGCAACCCCGGCCCCGGCGAAGTCTCCCTCGCCCACAACGGCGTCCTCTTCCTCGACGAACTCCCCGAGTTCCGCCGCCAGACCCTCGAAGTCATGCGCCAACCCCTCGAAGACGGCCACGTCACCATCTCCCGCGCCGCCGGCAGCCTTACCTTCCCCGCCAACTTCATGCTCATCGCCGCCATGAACCCCTGCCCCTGCGGCTACTTCGGCGATCCCAAACGCCCCTGCCGCTGCAACCCCGGCAAGATCGAACGCTACCGCCAACGCATCTCCGGCCCCCTCCTCGACCGCATCGACCTCCACGTCGAAGTCCCCCTCGTCGACTACCGCGCCCTCTCCTCCACCGCCAAAGGCGAATCCTCCGCCACTATCCGCCAGCGCGTCCTCGCCGCCCGGCAAATCCAAACCGAGCGCTTCCAAAAAGTCCCCGGCCTCGTCACCAACTCCTCCATGCCCTCCAAACTCGTCCGCGAGCACTGCCAGCTCGATCGCGAAAGCTCCGCCTTCCTTGAGCAGGCCATGGAACACCTCAACTTCTCCGCCCGGGCCCACGACCGCATCCTCAAAGTGGCCCGCACCCTCGCCGACCTCGAGGCGGAGCCATCCATCCGCTCCCCCCACATCCTCGAAGCCATCCAATACCGCTCCCTCGACCGCACCCTCCACCTCTAAACCACCCCCCCCCCCCCCCCCCCCCGCCGCCCCCCCCCCCCGCCGCCCGCGGGCCCCCCCCCCCCCCCCCCCCCCCCCCCCCCCCCCCCCCCCCCCCCTCCCCCTCTAAACCCCCCCCCCCCCGACTCCGCGTAGCGGCGCCTCTGCGAGGCGTCGGCGGTTCCACCCCTCTCCCCTCCCACGCCCCTCCCCCATCCTCGCCCACCTCCTCCCCACACCCGATTCACATCCCCACCTTCTCCTCGCAGGTCGTCGCCCCCCACATTCTCCGCCCTCATCCAAAGCGCCGTCGTCGGTCGTCCCTCCCTCGGCCGGCGCACTCCATAGTCCGAAATTTGGAGTGCGGTGGCCAAACCCCGCAGGGGTTGCCGACACCGCGTTGGATTGCGCAGCGCACCGCAAACTACTCCTGCCCCCCGCGCCCATCCTCCCCTCCTGCTCTCCCACCCTCCGTCCCTGCCTCACCCCGCATCCCAACCCAACCCCAACCGATCCGCCCTCCAAAATTCCAACTGGACGCCGACGCCGCGCTCCTACCTCCGGCCGCTGACTTCTGGACTCTGGTCTCTGGATTCTCCAATCTCTTCATTCATGCAACTCCTCCCCCTCCACGGATCCTCCATCACGCCACACCTCGACGCCCTCGCCCAGCTCCGCCTCACCGTCTTCCGCGAGTGGCCCTATCTTTACGACGGCACCCTCGCCGACGAACTCGACTACCTCCACACCTACGCCTCCTCCCCCCGCAGCATCGTCCTCCTCGCCCTCGACGGCACCAAGGTCATCGGTGCCACCACCGGCCTCCCCCTCGCCGAGGCCCACGAGGAATTCCAAGCCCCCTTCCGCGTCTCCCCCTGGTCCCCCGCCGACATCTTCTACCTCGGCGAATCCGTCCTTCTCGCCCCCTATCGCGGCCAAGGCCTCGGCCACGCCTTCTTCGATCATCGCGAACAACATGCCGCCGCTCTCGGCACCTTCCGCCTAACCTCCTTCTGCGCCGTCCAACGCGCCCCCCTCGACCCCCGCCGCCCCACCGACTACCGCCCCCTCGATCCCTTCTGGCAAAAGCGCGGCTACCAACGCCAGGACCACCTCCGCGCCCACTTCCACTGGAAGGAGGTCAACGCCCCCGGCGAAACCCGGAACACCCTCACCTTCTGGACCAAACCCCTGCCGGCGGTTTCCAACCAACCGTGTTCGGCATGAATCGTGCCTCAACAATCTGACGGGTTGGTCCGGATACAGTGTTGAATTTCCACCGATCAATTTTTCGGAGTAAATTTCAAGGCAAGCTACTGAATGACTGGGCCTTACGCAGCACCTCAGGCGGCGGCGCTGAAATCCGACGGTCCGGATCACAATATCGCGCTGGTTCCCCAAGCGGGAGTATGCATTCTGCCGGACGTCGGTTTTCCACCGCAAACAACGATTTTTTTTCATCCAAAATCATGGCCCGTTCGCTTGTCACCGCCGCGCTCCTGTTCCTCCCTCTCGCAGGCTCAGTGGTCTCGGCCCCCGCGCTTTTCTTCAGCCCTCCCCACGACCTCCTCGGGCCCTGGACCTTCGGTCTGGACGACAACCCCACGAACTCCACCCGCTCCATCCACGCGCTTGGGTTCCTGCCCGACACCGATCCCCTCGCCATCGACGCCCGGTTTGCCGCCGGCACGGCCGAAACAATACTGGCCCCCCCACCGTCGAGGCCCCGGCCCTGCAGCTCGGAATGGACGGCATCCACCGGGCCAGTGTCACCACCGGTCCCGTCGACGTGGTGGACGTCCCGACCCGATCAATCACCGGTGCCGAGCTCCCTTGGTCCGCCCGCCTCCTCGACGCCGCCCCGTGGGTGACCCTTCTCACGACCACTGGCAACACCCCGGACCCGATCCGGCTCAGCCTTGCCCCCTCTCTGGCTCCCTCCTACGGCCTCCACCAGACCACCCTCGAAGTGACTTCCGGCACGGCCACCTACCAACTGCCCATCAGTTTCGCCGTCGATGCGTTCGATGTCATCCACATCGTCACCGATCCGGTTCACAGGGTCAGCTACGCCGTCAACAACGGCTACAATAGCGGGGAAGTCCTCGTCGTTGATCCCTATGACGGCACCATCAGGAAATCCATCCGCACCGGACGTGGTCTCTCGGACCTCGCCTTCAGCCCCAATGGGGCCGACCTCTATGCCATCAGCGCCATCGACATGCTCGTCACCCGCATCAACACCGAGTCCCTGGAAGTGGTGGCCTCGTGGCCCGTGCCGGGAACCCCGCAATCCGGAAGCCGTTGGTCCACCCAGCGCATCACGGCCGGCGCGAACGGCCGCGTATTCTACACCGACTACGGGACGTCGCCTACCCTCCGCCTCCTGGACACCAACACCGGCGAAATCCTCGACACCATGGACCGGGCGAGGTTGGGTGCGGCCAGTGGGCTCAGTACCGGATTTTCCGACATCTTCCTGAAGCCCCACGAAGACAAATTGTATTTCACCCGCAGTCCGGGACAGACTAGGATCGGCGTCTTGGACGTCCGTGACGACCAACTGACCTTTCTTGAGGAATTCCCTGCCCCGCAGGCGGACGCCATGGTCATCGAGAGTGCTCGAATCTTTTCCGACCTCAACGACACGGCCTTTCACAACAGCTGGATCTCCTACGATCGCAGCGACCTTTCCACCGGCGAGGAACGGGTCCCCGACTGGATCTCCGGCTTATCCGCCTACGGCGACGTCCTGCTGACCCAGCCCGCGATCCACGAGGCCCGCTCGGGAGTAAAACTCGCGGACATCCCGGTCCGTTCCCAGGTGGTCGATTTCACCCCGGACCAGGACGGGTTGATTTATTTCGACCGCGGGGAGTTCATTTACTGGCCTCTCCCCGCCTCCATCCAGCTACCGCGTATCGGGATCCGTCCAACCCCCGCCGATGGCAAGGCCATCCGGATTGGGGAGGACACGCTTTCCTGGTCCGCTTTGCCGTTCGTCGAGGGATACCGGGTTTATGTGGGGACCGACCGGTCCAGCGTAAACGCCTCCACTCCCGGCTCCCCGGAGGACCGGGGCACTGTCCCCACCAATTCGTTCCAACTCAAGCCCCTCCCCGCCTCGGGAACCTTCTTCTGGCGCGTTGAGGCCCTGCGGGGCGACCAAGTCATCCGCAGCGACATTTACTCCTTTTCGGTGGCCCCGTTCCAGATCACCCCGGCGGAGATCGAGGTCCTCGCCCCCCGCGAGGCACGTCCCCAGGAAGTCGTCCTCACCGTGACAAACGCCTCGGACGAACCCGTCTCATGGAGCGCTTCGAGCCCCACCAGCTGGATCCAGTTTCCAACAGCCGCCGGCGCGGCTGGCGAGCCGTTGGTCGTCGAGCTCGACCCGTCCAACCTCGACGCCGGCCTGCACTTCGGCTTCCTGTAGGTCACCAAGGGAGGGCTCACCGTCGAGATCCCCGTGGCCCTCGAATTGTTCGATGTCGATATCCTCGACCTGCGGGCCGATCCGAACCGGCCAATCGTCTATGGGCTGCAAACCAAACAGTCCGCATCATTGCAGGGCCACATCATCGCGATCGACTCCGCCACGGGAGACTACCTGTGGAGCAAACCCCTCGACGACTACAGCAGCCACTTCGCCGTCCATCCACTCGAGGACCGGCTCTATGTCTCCCTCTCCCTTTTAAGGCGCCTCCAGGTCTTCGATCTGTCCAGCGGCGAGGAATTACCCTCCATTGAAGTGACGAATGTCGCCAATATCGGGGGTGTCACCCCGGGGCGCACGGGGAGGATCTTCGTGGAGGTGGGTGGCCTGTGGGCGACCCACCAGATCGATACCAACACCGGCGAAGACCTCGGGGTTGCTCCCCCGCAGCCAGCTCACATACAGCGAGTCCTTTGGCGTCAGCGATCCCTCCGGACGGTTCTTTTACAGCAACACAAACACGAGCATCCGGCGAACCGACGTGTCCGGCGACACTCCCGTCCTCCTGGAATCCGGAAGCGTTCTCCGGAACTTACCCAACCACGGGGAATCCTTCCTCTCGTTCAGCCGCAATAGCGGCCGCGTCCTCGCCTACCAAAGCGTGCTCGATGCCACTCTAAATCCCATTTCCTCGATTTCCCTCAATGGGCATTCCATCACCGCCGACGGCCAGATCGTGGTCAGCTCCGAGGCCATCTACTGGGCGGACACCGGGCTCGAAATCACCAAACTTCCGCTCGCCACGCCTTCCACCACCCTCGCCTTCTCCTCCGACGATCACTACATCGTCGCCTGGGACGTCGATGCCCGCAAAGTAGTTTCCATCCCCCTCGCCTCCCTCGTGGACCTCCCCGGACCCATTCCCCGCCCCGGCCAACGCCTCAGCTCCCCGCCCGACGCCCTCGTCTGGTCCGCAGTTCCCGGTGCCACCAGATATCGCGTCTTCCTCGGCACGAACGAGGCAGGCGTGACTGCCGCCGGTCCGGGGTCCCCGCTGCAGATTGGCGCCCCCACCGATCAGTCCCTCCCCGTGAATGGTTTGCTGAAGGCCGGGCGCCGTTACTTCTGGTGGGTCGATTCGCTGACCCCGGGCGGAACCGTCCGGGGCACTGTCCATTTTTTCGACCTCCCCTTCCAGTCCACCGGAAACCCCATCGTCCAACCCCGGGAAGACCTCTCCTACTCCGCTCGCTTCGGCCACCAGCTCTCCGCCAATGCCGATGGCGTCCTCATCTCGGAAGACAACAAGATGCTGCTCTACAGCTTCGACCGAACCACCGGGGAGCATGCGCCCATCCAGACCTTCACGGGAAGTGAGGACCGAAATGTCCAGGAGTTGGGCTGGTCGACCGCAATGGGACCCGGTCTGCTCATCACTGGCGACCCAGGATTCGATGAACCCGTCAGGGATGCCGGCGGAACCTATGCCTATCGACCCGGGGCCAACGGCTTCTGGAACCGCACCGCCATCCTCCCCGATCCCGCACTGGACGGGGTCTCCTACTTTGGCCACCAGGTCGCCTTCGATGCCAACCAATTACTGATCACCCAAGGCTCCCAATGGCAGACCAGCGGCCACGTCTTCCCCTACTTCGAGTGGCCCGAATGGCGGCGTGGGCCCGAGATCGTCCCGAACCCCAGCGTGGAAGAGGATTTCTTCGGCGGAGCCATAGCCATCGACGGCACCCGGGCTCTGATCGGTGCCCCCGGAGAGGGCAGGTCCATTGCGGGTCGAAAAGGGTCCGCCTTTATCTTCGACTACGATCCAGATCGCCGGGAATGGCGGCAGCAAGCGCATCTCCAGCCCAGTCAAGGCCTGTTTGGAGATCACGCCGGCCTGTCCTTGGCCATCCATGGAAAGCACGCGGCCCTTGGATCGGGCCAGCAGGGGCCTTTCCGTTCTTCAGATAAAGAACAGGTTCATGTCTTTCACCAGACCACCAACACGTTCTGGCCGCAGGTCGCAACCCTCGCTGATCCCGAATTCAGAACCGGCGTTTCCAACTTCACCAGATTTGGCCGGGCCTTGGCCCTTCATGATGACCTCTTGTTCATCTCGGCCCCCTATGCCGAATGGCGGGGTCAGCGAACCGGTGTCGTTTATCCCTACCAATTCATCGGTTCCACATGGGAGCCTCTCGCCCCGATCGTTCCTCCACCCGGCGGAGAACTCTTCGGCTCTGGCATGACCATCCATGACAGATTCCTGTTCGTCAGCCAGTTCCAGGATCATTCAGATCAGATGCCTGACCTCATCCATGTCTATCAGATCGACGAAATACTCAACAGCAGCCCGACCTTCATCAGCCCTCCCCCTCTCCAGTTGGTGGCCGGAAGAGACCACTCCATTCCGGTGCGGGCCACCGATCCCGACGGCAAGGAGACCCTCTCCTTCCCGCTGGCCTTCCTGCCCGCCGGGATGAAGCTCGAAGACCAGGGGAACGGCGAAGCCCGCATCACCGGCACTCCCACCGGCCCGGTGGGAGCCGATTACTGGATCCGGATCCCGGTCACCGATGACACGGGCGCGGAAGCCGTCCAAACCGCCATCGTCGAAATTCTCAGCGCCAATGACGTCCCCATCCTTACGGAGCTCCCCGCCATCATTGATCTCAAGCAGGGCGAGGACCTTGCCCTCCGTCCATTCGTCGGCGGCAGCGGTCCGTTCACCTGGCCGTGGAAGCGCGACGGCGAGGATCTTCCAGAGGCCACCGCCGAGCTCCTCTCCGTGCCGTGGATGACCACAGCCGACTCCGGAACCTACACCGTGACGGTCTCCAACGTCGTCGCTTCCGTGACCTCCGACCCCATTCAGGTGACCGTGCGGCCAGCAAATCGATTCGCTGGCGACTGGACCACCTTCGGAAGCGAAACCGGTCACGACGGCCATCAGGCCGCCACCCTCGGACGACACTCCTTCCTATTGAAGTGGCAAACTCCGCCCCTCCCCGGTGTCGAGATGAGCCAAGCCGTCATCGTCGGCAATCGCATCTTCACCTCAACGCACGACAGCCACAGCGTCATGGATGCCCTCGCCCACGATCTCACCACCGGCGAACAGCTCTGGAAGCACTCCTTCACCTCGGCAGATATGGTCACCGCACCCAGTTGGCACGATGGACGTATTTACCTGATCCGGGGGAAGGGCACTTCGGACTCTCAACTCTGGTCTTTGAATGCGGACACCGGCGTTCCCGAATGGAGCACTCCCTTCCCCAAGGACTCCTCATCCCGCACGGCCCCCGTGGTCAGCGAACTCGGCGCATTCTCCGCTGGCAACAGAAGCGCCGGATTCATCGGCTACTCCCTGGATGGCTCCCAGCGATTCAATCGACTTGAGATGCCCAACGGCTTATGGGCCCCAGTCATCCACAATGACCGCCTGTTCACATGGATTCGGGGAAAATTCCGGGAGCGCGATCCCGACACGGGAGTCGTCTTGAAAACCCTCGACCGGAGCGCAAAGTGGAACAATTCCAAGGACACCGTTCCCGTGGTGAAAGGCAAGCGCGCCTACCTGGCCGAACTCCAAGGGATGGTCTGCGTGGACACCGACACCCTCGAAGTCGTCTGGGCTGCGCCCCAGCCGCTCCTCGGCAGCCTTGCTGTCGCAAACCAGCGGGTCTTCGCCGTCTCCGGCACCACCGTTCGCGCGTTTTCCGCCGTGGACGGATCCGTTCTCGCGGTCTATGATACCCGGCCTGACTCGAATCTCAACCTCCTCGGCCAACCACTCGTCCTGAACGACACCCTCATCGTCGGTAGCAGTAAGGACACCTTTGTCTTCGACATCGGCACCGCCACCCTCCTCCAGCGCATTCCCTTCAGCGGCCTCTTGAGCTACTCCGGCGGCCAACTCGTTCTGTCCGGCTACGACGGATCCATCCGATCCTATTTCGCAAACGCCGCCCCCGAATTCACCGGCACCATGCGTGTTGAGCCAATGAAAGATGACACCGGGGCGGTTAGGTCGTTGTGCCAACATTCATGACACTTTGGACTTGGTTGGTTTTTCCTCTTTTTTCTTTGATTTGGCAAGGTTTCGACTCGATTTG
>Ga0335396_10007796_pt1 | contig 10129 bp, 7 predicted proteins | sample FRY02_FD_205743 | JGI IMG/M metagenome (GOLD analysis project Ga0335396, IMG submission 205743) | Freshwater microbial communities from Lake Fryxell liftoff mats and glacier meltwater in Antarctica - FRY-02 (spades assembly) (version 2) | ecosystem: Environmental > Aquatic > Freshwater > Ice >... | reverse complement strand
ATAGTCCGAAATGTATTTCCACCATCATGGGCAATGAGATTTTTTACATTCTCTAACAAGAAAGCCTTTGGCCTCTTCGAATTGATTATTCTTGCTACATCAAAGAATAAAGTGCCTTGGGTCGCATCCAAGAAACCATGTGGCCTTCCAAGTGAGTTCTTTTTAGAAACTCCAGCCAAGCTAAATGGCTGGCATGGAAACCCAGCAAGCAATATCTCGTGATCCGGAATGTCTTCCTCATGCAAGTCTCGAACATCCTGAACTGTCATATGTGTCCGTGCGTTCTTAAAGTTTTCTCTATATGTTTGCTCTGCATATTGATCCCACTCACTTGTGAGCACACAATTTCCGCCAGCTCTTTCAAATCCTAGCCTTGTGCCGCCAATACCTGCGAATAGATCAATGAATCTGAACCTCTTACGCATCGCGGTTAAGTCTCCCGAGAAGAGCGAATTCGCTCAAGTGCTCCCATGGCATGCGTTCTTACATATGTGTCTATTTCAGAGTCAGTCATTGACTCATAAGAAATTACAGCCATTGATCGCCTTAATGATTTTGCGGTTTCAGCAATAAGCGAGCTCGACTTACCGCCAATAGCCTTCATCGCATCTCTAGACTCCAAGGCAAACCGAGCCATGGATCTCATTAACTTTTTATTACTTCCAATAGATTCAGTTCGTTCAAACATTTGGACTAGTTCATCCTCGTCCATTTGCGCAGCGAGGTCACTACCAATCATGTAAGCCCGCCACCAAATCCGCTTAAAGGTGTTTCGTTCCAAGCCTATGTAGCGTTCCCATTCTGGTTTATCGGAACGGTTGGGATACCGCCACATCGCATGTTCAGGCAAGACTCTAAGGGTTATATACGACCAAACATCCCGACTAGACGCTTCATGGGGATTCATCGGGAAAAGTTCTAACACAATTTGAGTAAGTTTCTTATCAAAATTAAGTTTACTGTTTTCTTTCTGTGGTGAAGAATTTTGGGCATCATCCAGATTCTGATTAAATTGCGGCACTGGTTGAATTACAGCGACCTGGGATCGAATGTCTAAATAGTCAGATGAGGACACCATGAATTGGACTGGTGTTCGATATGAGTAGTCCTCTATTTCAAGAAAATCACCAATAAATACTTGCTGATTTTGACTAATGCGTTCAGCGTTAGCCTTAAGTTGATCTCTAGATCGTGCCAAATTTAATCGCCGGTAGCTTGCAATCTCATTTACGATCAAGGTAACCCTCCTATGTAGGACTGAATGCGTGCTCTAATCTCATCTTTATGGGAATGCCAGAACTGAGATGCGGCAATTCCTCCATTTGGAAATGCGATTGGAAACATTAGCGATAGAAATCTGAGCCATGATCCTGATCCAAGCGGTGGAGCGAGAATCATTTCAATGATTTCGTCTCTAGCGTCAGCGGTAATAGCATGGTCAAAAATTGCTTCGAGTGAGGCCATAATCATGTCTACCTTTAGCAGTAACTCAACTTGCGAAATTTCTAAATCTGTTTCTCGTGCTTGATTGACGCGGATGTGTACGACGGCGGATTGCTCTACCGTGCTCCATGAGCCAATTTCAACAGGTGGGGTAATTGATATCTCCCATAGGGCATTGTTCTTGCCGTCCCCGCTCACAAAAGTGACGGACTGAACATCTGAACGCGAATAAGAGCCACTTAGGACAAGAGACCAAGTCTGTTCATATAGTCTGCTCTTGTTAAGAACAGCCTTCCCTGGTGTCAATGTTGAAGTATCAACAGCGTTATGGATGATTGAAAATTTTAAATCTGCTTGGTCTGCCCATTGAAAAGCAGGAATCGTAAGCTCTAGATTTAAGTCACTACCGTTTAACGAAACATTCTCACTAAAGTGCTGAATCGTTGTGCCCTTACAATAAGTGCGCAAGACTCCCGTTATTGAATCTTGTCTTGTCAAGGAGTATGCTCTTGCAATTTCCTCAACGTTTAGTTCCGCATGCATCCTAATCACAGTTATAGAATCTGCTATCCACTTGGAACTCAGTCGCACCTCATGGAGTAACGAATCTTGTAGCTCTCCATTTATCTCAAGTCTCTTAATTTGAAAGTCTGACGGCCGCAACTCATTGAATCCTTTAGATATTCTCATAGGGCTTCATTTTCTTGAACTGTAGCTACGCCTATGACGGCGGCGGCTACGTCAATTGGAGATTCTATTGTCACAACTAGCCGTGCACCACTGTTCGCTTTACCAAGACTTAAGTTTTCATCATGAAGTAATTTTCCATTGATTGACACTGAGATAAGTTTCGGGTTTTGAGCATTAAGTGGAACTGATGTCTCCATCGGTTGGTCTGACAATGTAGCCACAGTCTTAAACTTAATGAGGTAGTTACGTTGATCTTCACTGTCTATATCAAAGCGAAAATTGAATTCACTAACTGCATAATTCGAGTCGCTTTTTATAATTCGTGGCGCATCTACATCAGCAAGTGTTGCTGATGTAGCACCACGACCATCGCGGCGCCTGCTGGTGGGAGGCACCACGATTATCTCGGGAGGACCCTGTATACCGTCTTCTGAAAATAGCTGCCCAATTCGATTTGCGATGCGAACCAATGAATTGCCCTTTGGCGGTTCAGGTGTAGGCATGCGCAGTTCTTTGAATACACGATCAATTTTTTCCAAGGCTTGCCTGATTGGATTGTTTGTACGAGGGGCAAGACCTAGCCGCTCAGGCAGCCAGTCATCGTGAGCGGCGGGTTCAGATTTTCTGAAATCTGCTTCAAATTGATCATCAGCTAAAAACACCCCTCTAATCGAAGCCGAATCAATTCGAGTAGGAACGGGCAGGTATTTAACAATGAATTTGGCTTGCCGAATGAGCGCAACAGCACCAGTTGATATACCTGCGTCTTCTTGAAACTCCTTTGCAGGCTGTGATGTCAGTGTTTCTACCCATGACAATCTTCCAAGCACTTTGGCATCGCTTTCATTGAAGCGAATTTGCCGAACCTGATTATTACTAGGCAACTCGTTACCTAGTAATAAGCTATAAGCGCTAACAAAGTCCTGAATGCAAGGAATGGAGTTTAGCGCTGGAAGCGCAAAGACATTTCCATCGGCCTTAAAGCAAAAATTAACTGTCCCATCCAAAATGTGCGGCCATGCAAAGAGCACTGTCGCGTCGCGTAACTTCTTTGCGAGATCTGCTCTCATAGCAGCGTTGTCGAAAATCTTGTCTGAACCATTACCTTCCTCTGCGTAGTAAAGTTTAGGTTGAATAATTAAAATCGCCGTGCCCGTTTCATGATGAAAATCAGAACGCATGCCTAAAAATTCGGCCATTTGATCAGCAGCAGATCCCTCAATGGGCATTGGTGAGAAATCAGAAACTGATTCGCAATACCAGTGGCGGCCAGTGAACTTAAAGCCGTCCTCGACAAAGCTCGGCCCAAGTGCCATCCCCATGAAGCGGCTTTTTATTACACCGTTTTCCTTATACCTAGAATAGACAAGACTGGTTGCACATTCACTAAAGCTAAAGAAAGCAGCACGCCCGACTCCAGTGCTGCCTCCACCACTTTTTGTCGGAGTATCCCGGCCCATTCGAAAGAAAAAGCCAGTGAAGTTATCAGGTACGTGATCTACGCTAGGGTTTGTTGATCCTGCCAATCCAATTGTCCCAGAGTCCGATATTAGCAGCCCGCTAATATCGCCTGACGTAAAAATGTTTTCTGTTTCAAGCGCGCGACTAGTTGCGAGAGCTGGAGATAAGGCTACCCTCAATAAATCAATCTGCTCATTTGTAAATTCAAATACTGACATCGAAAATGAAATACGTGAATTTTTGGAAGTTCTATAATCACAAGAGTTTTGAAGTGCCTCACGCAATACGGTCTGAACTAAATCATAATGAGTGCTCGCAATCGCCTGCCCCATTGTGTCGGCGGAGGCGCCACCGGATGGTCCAACAGGTTCTGAAAAGAGCTCCAGCCTCATTGACATATTTTGTCCAATACTTTGAGTAGCTCGTCTCCACCAATTGGAGTGCATAGGCCATCAAGACTGACTGCATACCCGATTCCTCTTAAGCGCCCAATATCTATTGAGTCAGAGATTGCTTGTGTGTTTAAAAAAGGGAATTCATCAGTGACAATATCTAGGTAGAGTTGTTGCTGAGTAAATATAAAACTGGAATTGTTTTTGCCACCCTCTTTGATTCCCATTAGCTTAAGCTTTGCATCAAATGTAGATTTATCGATAAACAAGTCACGTATGGATGAAATCAATTCAGCAAGTGAGACTCCGTGTGGATCCCATTCAATTTGCGCAAAAGCAAGCCAGCTTGTCTTTTCAGTAATTTCCTCGAACTGATCAATACCATGTACTTCTGCAATTAGTGAATCGGTTCTCGTAGTTGTTTTTACTTCTACGGCCGCAGAATTGAATTGAAAATCATAACGCGCGCCTTCGGGGCCAACCCACGAAGTCAATGCCCGATCTCCACACTGGGCCTGCAGAGCCTTTAGGAATATCAACTCCCCAAACAGTCCAATTGCCTTTGATTTAGATAGAGACTCTACGTTCATTGAATCAAGTAACTTGCGCCAATAATTAACGATTGAGCGCAGCAGGATCCTAGGGTCTACACCATCCTTTAACTCAATGATGGCTTGGTCGCAAATTGCGCCGAACAACGTTACGTCGAATTCACTAGAAGTTTGCAAAGCAAGAAACTTTTGAAGTTGACCTTGGCTGTCTAGTTGCTCCATGAGTTTCATGGTCAGAGTCGGCGTCAACGATTCATCGGCACCTGCAACCTGAGTCTCGTGAGCGGGGATCATTAGTAAGAGTCTCTTACTTTGACTTACCCCAAGCAAAACGGTTTTACCGTTTACAATTGCAAGGCTTGGCTTTGCGACTATCCCACGATCGACGCCCTTGCTGATAATTTCACCAAGAATTTTAGCTGCGGTGAAAATCTCTTGATTTAGAGTCATTACACCTCCTGCAATGCGTCTAACTCGTCAGCAGTATCCAAGTACCCTTCGTCATCTTCTTCAACTTCTACTTCCTCGACAGGAATGTAAGCCAGAGGACCTATATAGGAAACTGTTGAATCTACCATCGCAGATTTAGGGTAAAAGAAAGTGAGTCCCAACACATCCAGTGCCGCATCTAAATCACTTCTGGTTTCTGATGGACGTACGGGTTTGGAATCTTTGTCGATCACGTACAGGCCAAGTAGTCCAGTTTTTGCATAACCTGCCGTCGCTCGCAACTCGTGGTACTGCTTCGCCTTATCTTTTTCGACAGAAGTGCGAATTTCATTGTATTTCTTTTCCAGTCCCAATGGCACATCAAGACCCGCATCCGTAGAGCCCGCAAAGGCTTTAAACCTGGCATGAGTGTTCGAAACACTTACTGGAGTACGACCTAAAGTTGCTACAGATATTCCATCTGCGTATTCAAAAGTTCTATTCTCATTCGTGATGTTGGACTTTGTGACGAGCATGACGTTCCAAGTCTGAAGTTCACCGTTTTGATTAACTTTGTCAATATAATCCATCATTACTTTTTCATTAACTATTCGAGCATCTTGAAAAAAGGAATACTGTGACATAAAATTTTTTAGAAGCGCTAAAGGAACGCCCCGGGCAATTAGGGTGCCACGAAGGCCAATTTCGAATTTTATGCCTGCTTGCTCAATTGACCTAACGAAATTCTTTCCCGCAGTAAGATTGCTCTCGAGCCACGACTTATTCTTTACATCCAGCAGGTTAGTTTCATGTCGGCCACCGCTAAAGCCAACCTTTGCTTGGATTGCGTTGTACATTTTCGCGGCCGCAGTTACTTGCATCTTTGGATGCGTTCGGATTAATACTGGTAATTCTAAAGGCGTAATCTCATCAGAACTGTACCGCTCTATCTGTGTGCGAATTTCAGCTTCTACAGTCGCAAGTTCACTAAACCATTCAGTTAAGTCAGGGGTCATCCAGATTCTTTGTAGGTCCTCATAGCCTGGTCGATATCCAAACCATCTTCCCATTTGCAAAAGTGAGTCATACGCATTCGAGCTTCGAAGAAAATAACTAGAGATCAAACCTTCAAGTGTCAGCCCGCGTGCAAGAGTGTTTCCCCCAACGACTAAAACAGGAATCTCAGGGTCACCATCTTCATAGTCCAACCTGTCTTGTGACCTGCTGTTATCAACTATCACTACAGCCTTCATCGTTAATCCATGGGCTAGGTCTGCCAACTCCGCATATTCATTCTGTGCAATCGAACCTCGTAATTCAGCTCCAGCCTCGCTTTCGCTTTGCCATTGAATTCTAAAAATATTATCGAAATGGTCTCTTGGTAGATTGCGTAACTCACCAAGATACGCTCTCACCAATATCTCCATTTCCTGGTGGGCCAAGAGTCGGCCGGAGGAGTGAATCAACATTGACGACCATTGTTTCTTTCCTGATCTAGTTCGGCGAGCAGCGGTTGATAGCAGGAACCACCTAATGGCCATCTTTAAACTCTCTGGCATGGAGCTTGATAAAGCGCCCTTAACGCTTGCCGCCTTGCCCAACAGAGCCTTGTCATCCACGGGAATTTCACGTATTAAATCACTGCCTTCGCAGGCACCAGGATCGTCGTCGTCGAATGCGTCCCGGCCAAATAGCTGCTCCGCCCCAAAATATCCTTCACCTTTTGGCAAGTTAACAATAAAGTCACGAGGAAACAGGTCCTCTGATTCGTTAGGGTCAATCAGCATATTCGCAAAGGGCGTGGCTGTGTAACCAACATAAGCATGTTTTGGCATTAAATCGGAATCCAACAAGCGAAGAAGTCGCTTGTTGATGGCTGTTTTTCGCGCGATTCCCTTTGCTGAATTGACACTCGCTTGATCCGCTTCATCGTCAATAACCAACATAGGTATCGTTGCACGAATTTCGATAGGTACACTTTCGAGCCATGTGATCAATTTCTGAAGCCGACCAGCATTCTTTTTAATTACCATTACAGATCGATTTGGATTTGTGCTAAGTATGTTTGCTGCATTTGGAGTTGGCGTGAAGTCCTTTTTTCCATCAGTTAACCAGTGCCAATGCAGATCGCCCGCGCTGGATAGTGCTCCATGGAGACGCGACTGAGTTTGATCTCTTAGATTGTTAGTCACTCCAGAAAGCACAACAATGAGTCTGTAACCCTCATCTGCACATTTTGCGGCAACACTCATGAAATTTGTTGTCTTACCGGATTGTACATAGCCCATAACTAGCCCCCGGCCTTGCGCTTTGTCTGCTCCTGGTGATGGAAGCAACGAAACCACGCGTGAAGATGACAAATCTATACTGTCTAGCTCCGAGTCTGTGCGTCCCTCTGTACTTAAATAAGTTCGCAGCGCGATCCAATTTCTCGAAACTTCAGTTGGACCTAAGTACCACCTAAAAAAACCAGCTCTATCTTTAGCGGCAATCGTAGTTGGATTTTCAAAGACGTAGAACTTACTAAGGTTGGCTCTGATAGCACTTGCAGCGATTTCAATATCCTTCGCCAAGAAACCGTACGACGACTCGATGGAAGTCATGGCATCGGCAAGATCCATCCCCTTGATTAATCTGCCATGCAGCAACTCATAAATTATTTCGTTATATTCGCTAGTCATAAACGATTAGTCCATCCTCAATAAATTACCTGAATTCGACCCCAGCATACGGTGTCAGACTGACATATTCGCAACAGCATCTGAACTGCTAAATTCGCCAGTAAAAGTGCAACGTTTAATCAATCTAGCTATATTCCCCCTCGATGGCTAAGCTGCCATTGTGGCCGTAGACGTTGTGCATCTTGTGCAAGATACCTACCTAAGTAGCCTTGAGTACCAGCTGGTTAAAGGTATCGCAGAACAACTTCTGAGCCACCTGAACTCTCCAGAAATCCTGCAAGAAATTGAACGTGTAAATCAACCAGGAGCATCAAGTTCATTAGTGCAAAACACTTTCCTTCGGGAGGCTCATTCAATCGGTTTCAAAGATGAGTCGAAAGGACTGTTCGCTGATTATATAAATAAAGGCTTGCGTCCTGACTACTACATGAAAGTTGAAAAATCAGGAATAATCCTCGAAGTCGAAAGAGGTAAAACTACTATCAACAACATGGATTTTCTTGATTTTTGGAAATGTCACTTGTGTAAAAGTGCTAATTACCTATTTCTTCTAGTGCCAAAAACGTTAGTTCAGAACACCAAAATGAATCCACGCAATGAATTTGCCACAGTCGTGAATCATCTTTCCCCATTCTTTGAACCTGATAACTACACTAATGTGCGAGGACTGAGCATATTTGGATACTGATTCACGGACGAAAATCACTACTCAGTCGGGCGAAATCTAGCCTTCAGCAACTTCTTTAATTCAGGATCGCAAACGTAAACAAAAGTACCTTTGATTCCTCTTGTTAAAAGCACTCGATAAATGTTTAATACAAACTGCAAAATATCTTCATCAGTGTATTCAATACCTAGGACTGCATTGTTTTCTCGACCCTTTACATCGAAGTACTGGTCACGTCTGAAAATAACCTTCTTTACAACTGGGTCGTAACCAATATCATTACCAATGATTACTCCCGCATAATTTAAGTCGTATCCCTGAATAGTATGAATACTGCCCACTTCTTGTGGGGAGGTTGGTGAATTCACCCAGTCTGTTACCGTTTGATTCCAGCGGAGTTGGATGCCTTCAATTTCAATGTCGAAAAGTTCAGGATTTTTCTTTGTTTTCCACTTCCATGCAAAACCAGCCAATAACCGGCTTAGCCCAAATTCGCTGTCAAATTTAAGAATGTCCCTTCTCATCGAACCGAAGTCTTCATAGAAACGCAGGTCGTAGCCATTGAAATCAACAGCAGGAATTGGGTTAGGTGAAAACAGCTCTTTTACAAATGCAAGGTACTCGCTGCCACCCATAACTCTCATTTGCGAAGCCAGATGAAACAAAGTCTCCTTTAATTTCGCATTTTCAATAAGTTCTTGAGTGCGCGCAAGTGGCAAGTCGGCAGGCCTTATGCTTTGTGCGGTGTCGATCAACAAAAGCTGATGGCGACTTTTCTTTTCAATCCAATCAAGCTGCGTTTTTGTTGGATCATCGATCCCATATAACTTAATATTGAGCTCGGTAAACCTCTTGTTTTGAGCGGCCGACGGTTGATTTGCGCGTTGCCCAAGCCTGTGCGCTTCGTCAACAATCAATAGATCAAAGTCAGAATCACTATCAGCCACTTCGAAAGGCGTGAGAACCATGCTCTTGTCGAGACCTGGGGTTTGACTAAACACCTTCTCTAAAGTTTTACGAAGTGCCTGCTGCGGCACAACTAGGGCAATCTTCATATCTTTGAATAACTCAGAGAGTTCCTCTGTAAAGAAATCAGCAAAGATCGAATCTCGCTCCAATAACTCATCCTTGCTAATTTGCGATATGTCTCGCAAAAGCTTTACCAAATAAATAGCTACAATAGTTTTTCCAGTTCCTGGGTCACCTTGAACTATTAATTGCGTAGTGTTTCCAGTTTTAGTATCACTGGCAATCTGTTCTATTACTCCCGACAAAACGATCGCCTGCTCAAGATTGACCGCTTTGAATGGCGAAAACTTGAACAGATTACTGTTAACAATTTCCGCAATAGGCCTTGAAAGTAGGCCATCGCTTACTAACAGGTCAAACAGTTCATGGAAAGTCTCACGGTAATCTTCGCGTTTGTAGTAGTTACCGTTTGAAATGCCAGCATTGGCATTAAGTACTCGGTGTTCCCCATCAGCAGCCAGAAGTCCAATTAGTTGTGATTCAAGGTCTAAGCAGGCAGATTTATTAAATTTCGCACTTAAGACAATTTGCACCCGACTCAAGTTTTTCTTGTTTATCGAACTCAGATGTTGCTGTAGCCGCGACGCTGCGTTTATTGTTTCGCCAACATAAACTTCTTTTTCATTTTTGAGAATGTAGACAACCGGCCAATCGCGTGCAATTTCATTTGCGAGCGCCCAAGTGACAACAGAATCTTGATCAAATGGAATTTCGATTAACTCAAAGTCGGTCATACTTCTCGCTTTTACCCTTGGCTTTTTCTACCGGGTATTTAACTTTAGTTTT
>Ga0335396_10007791_pt1 | contig 10132 bp, 7 predicted proteins | sample FRY02_FD_205743 | JGI IMG/M metagenome (GOLD analysis project Ga0335396, IMG submission 205743) | Freshwater microbial communities from Lake Fryxell liftoff mats and glacier meltwater in Antarctica - FRY-02 (spades assembly) (version 2) | ecosystem: Environmental > Aquatic > Freshwater > Ice >... | reverse complement strand
CCGCAGCTGTAATTACACCAATTGGTATTTCAAATATCGAAATTTGTCAAGGTTCACCATCAGCTCAATTGGTTTACGCTCCTGTTTCTTCAGGGACAGTAACACTTCCTTTTGCTTTGTTAGCACAGCCAATAGAAGTAAGTAATTCGACCGTTGGCACTGTAGCAGTTAATCCTAATATTATTAGTTCTGCAACAATGCCTGCATTACCTTCAAATGCCGTTGTTTCAAGTGTAACATTTACCTTTAATAATATTACCGCAACCGGTGGTTCATGGAGAAGTGATGTTAATTTTGGTTTCAATGGCTCAGTAAATTCACCTTACGCTGTTGGCGCGGGCGCTCTGAACTCAGCAGGTAACTTCAACTATACAATTGCCTTAGCTCCTGCTTCGGTTTCAATTGCAGGTGGTGTAATCAATTTACATTATTTCGATCAATACAATGACAATGTAGGTTCAGAGGCCACTTTCCCAACTGGATCAACTGTTGCTTCAATGGTGATTAATTATACATATACACCAGCACCATCTGTAGCTTATTATGCTGCTCCAACTGGAGGAACATCTTTGGGCTCTGGTACACCATTCGAAACGGTTGGTACAACGGTTCTGCCTAACACTAATACGCCTGGAATTTATAACTTCTATGCTGCCGGCTTGAATGGTTCTTGTACGAGTGCAACTCGTGCCTTGGTTACGGTTACCGTGAAAGCAACAAGTTCATCAACTACTCCAATTACTGCATGTAATTCTTATACGTGGACGAACGGAACGACCTATACTGTTGGAGGAACCTACACACAAGTATTAACAAATGCTGTTGGTTGTGACTCTACTGCAACGTTGAACTTAATAATCAACAATGCTACAACGTCATCTACTCCTATTACAGCTTGTGATACATACACGTGGACGAACGGAACGACCTATACTGTTGGAGGAACATATTCACAAGTATTAACAAATGCTGTTGGCTGTGATTCTACTGCGACCTTGGTGTTAACCATCAACAACAGTACGACATCATCTACATCAGTGATTGCTTGTGACACATACACGTGGACAAACGGAACAACATATACTATTGGTGGAACATATTCACAACTCTTGACAAATGCTGTTGGTTGCGATTCTACTGCGACCTTGATGTTAACCATCAACAACAGTACGACATCATCTACTTCAGTGATTGCTTGTGACACATACACGTGGACAAACGGAACAACATATACTATTGGTGGAACATACACGCAAGTGTTAACTAATGCTGCGGGTTGTGATTCAACTGCAACTTTGGTATTGACAATCAATAATAGTTCAATGTCATCGACTTCTGCTACTTCTTGTGACACTTTCACATGGACAAACGGAACAACATATACTGTTGGAGGAATATATACACAAGTCTTAACAAATGCTGCGGGTTGCGATTCAACTGCAACCTTGGTGTTGACAATCAACAACAGTACAACGTCTTCAACGCCAATTACATCATGTGACACATACACATGGACAAATGGTACAACGTATATTGTTGGAGGAACATACACACAGTTGTTGACGAACTCTGTTGGTTGTGATTCCACAGCTACATTGGTATTGACAATCAACAACGCTACTCCAGGGACAGATGTTCAAGCTGCTTGTGATTCATATACTTGGATCAATGGTATTACTTATGCGTCAAGCAACTCAACGGCTACGTTCTTATTAACGACTGCAGCTGGCTGCGATTCATTGGTTACATTGAACTTAACAATCACAACTTCGCCAACAGCGGTTGCCACAGACAACGGTAACGCTACGGTTACAGCTTCTGCTGGTACGTCTTACCAATGGATCGATTGTGGAACTGGTTTGGCAATTGCTGGTGCGACTACTCAAACATATACAGTTACTGTAAATGGTTCATACGCAGTTGTAGTGAACAATGGTGCTTGTGATGATACTTCTTCTTGTGTTGTGATTAACTACATTGGAATCAAAGAAATCACACAAGAGATGATCAGTGTATTCCCTAATCCAACAAGAGATATTGTAACGATTAACATGACTGCTGCTAACGCTTCAATTGAAGTTGTAGATGCTCAAGGTAAAATCTTACACACATCAAACGTTGAAAATGGTGGAACAGTAAGTCTTGCTTCATACGAAACAGGAATGTACATCTTCAGAATTACAACTGAAAATGGAACGAGCATCCACCGAATTTCAAAAAACTAATACGTTCTTTTTATAAGGAAAGGCTGTCCAATGGACAGCCTTTTTTGTTTGAAGGAATAATGATTATAAAATTAAAAACCTATATTTGAATTTTAGGTAACCACCACATATATAGAGCAATATGCACATTGATAAAAAAGTGCTTTCAGTAGTAAAAAAATCATTTTCAAAGTTTGATTTTTCTCGCTTAGAAGAGAAATGCACCAATGAGGCACAAACAAGAATGTATTTAATTGAACCTTTATTGGAAATTCTTGGTTACAGCCGCATTGACGAAAGAGACATGTTAACTGAAATCAACGCTGGCTGGGGACAGAAAAATGACAAAGCTGATTTAGGTTTGATTGTTAAAAGTAAAGAGCCCGAAATAATAATAGAATGCAAAAAATACGGTAAAAAACTAACAGACAAAGAAGCATCACAATTAAACAATTACTTTATAAATACCAAAGGTTCAAAAATAGGTATTCTGACAAATGGCGCCGAATGGCGTTTTTACACAATAAATGAACTAGAAAAAGATTCAAAGCTTTACCAAATTCCTTTTTTAGTGATTGATTTTACTGAGATTGATGATGCTAAAATTGAACAATTCGCACAATTTCATAAAAATGTCACAGACATTAAAGCAATAACTGAAGAAGCTCAAGATTTCTTTTTTTTACAAGGGTTTAGTGATGCTTTAACTGAAGAACTTTTAAATCCTTCTGATGATTTTGTTAAAGCTATTTTTGCCCGAATGGCAGGTAAAAGAATGAATGACAATCTTAAAGACAAGCTTCGTAAACTAATTAATTCTAATTCCATTCAACTTGCCCTCCCTAAATTGATAGAAGAAGAATCAAAGAGTGGCAACCTAGTAATTACGACCGGTGAAGAGTTAAAAATCTATCATTCAGTAAAAACAATCATCATAAACTCTATAAAAAAAGTAGATTCTTCAAGAATTTCTTATAGAGATCAGAAAAATAGCTTTAACATCTTAGTAGATGACAACCAACGAAAATTAATTGCGAAAATCACAGCTAATAGGGATAAACATTTTATTGAAATTGGTGGCAACGGAAACAAAATTCCTATTGATGATTTAGAATGTATTGTGGCTTTAAATAAACAAATTATCGAAATCACTAAAGGATATTTATCCGAATAAAAAAGGTGCGTTTTTAATCAGGCTACTTTCTAAATCGAGATGTGTCTCTGACATTTATGAAATGACTTCCCTCTTATTTCAAAAAACCCATCGCTCTTAACTCTTTTTGTTGATTGACGATATCATCAGGTATTTCACCACTTAATAGCCAATTCGGATCCAATTGATTATTGATAGATACTTTCATTAAAAAAGGAAATAATCCGAACAATGAACCAAGTTCATTCATTAAGTCATTGAATTCAATCCGCAAATCTTCATGTAGCGCTTGAATTTGGGTCAGAATTTTGTAAACCCGCGCAACAACGTATATGTTGAAAGTATAGCTTTTTGCAAAGGTACTTCTGTTTAATTTCAATTCATTCTTATTCAAGGTGTTTATTAAAAGAAGTAAATTCAGATATGGTTCACCATATTTATCTTTAGTAATTTTAACATGCTCCGTTATTTTACCACTGGCAAACCGTGTTTCTTGCAACAAATAACCTGGTGAAAAAAAACGATCGGCTTGAATGTTTATGTGTTTAATTAATTCATTTTCAATCATTAATCGTCTATCCTCAGCTGTATTTGTGTCTAACAACTCGAAATAAATTCGATTGGCTAAATCCGGGTCTTTACGCAAAAGGCGAAGGATCAACTTATCTTTTTCAACACTCGGTAAGTCTGAAATTGCTGCTTTAAATTCTGAAGAAAATTTCATAGATTAGATTTTATTGATTGCTTACTTTCCGATGCAAAACTTACTAAAAATATTACCCAACAGATCGTCTGTTGAGATATCGCCAGTGATGGTTCCTAGGTCATACATGGCCTGACGGATATCCATGGCAACAAAATCGGCTGTGACATTGTGTTCTAGGTCATATTGTGCTTTTGCTAAGGAAGCTGCTGTGCGAATGAGTGCATCGTAATGACGCGCATTGGAAACGATTGTATCTGTAGAAATATTGAAATCACCTGTTACGACTTCCACCAATTTAGAGCGCAAGGATTCAATACCGCTTCCTTCTTTTGCGCTTATCTCGATAAGCTCGGCATGACGCAGCGGCATCTGAGCGGAGTCGATCGCCCATTTTTCAGAAACATCCACTTTATTTGCTACGATGAGCACTTTTTTATCCGGGTGAGTCGCAAGAATTTCATTTGCCCATTTGCTTACTTCTACCAAACTATTTTCTTCGGTAACATCTGCCATGCATAAAACGACCGTCGCCTGCTGAATCTTTTCACGTGAACGCACAATTCCCATGGCTTCAATCTCCTCTGCTCCTTCGCGAATCCCTGCTGTATCAATCAATCGAAAAAGGATTCCCTCAATATTGAGCGTTTCTTCAATTACATCACGTGTTGTACCTGCGATGTTGGATACAATTGCACGATCTTCACCCAAAAGTTGGTTTAATAAAGTGCTTTTTCCAGTATTTGGCGCGCCGACAATTGCCACTGGAACACCATTTTTTATGGCGTTGCCCAGCTCAAAGGAGTTTGCCAGACGTTGAATGTATTTTAAAACGTCGATTACCAGTTGCAGCAATTCTTTTCTATCCGCAAATTCGACATCTTCCTCGGCAAAATCCAATTCCAATTCTACCAATGAGGCAAAATGGATTAATTTATCTCTTAAATCCTTTAATTCATTCGAAAAACCGCCTCGCAATTGTTTTAAGGCAATATCATGTGCTCCTTTCGTTTGCGACGCAATTAAATCTGCCACTGCTTCCGCTTGCGACAAATCCATTTTACCATTCATGAATGCACGCATCGTATATTCACCCGGTTCCGCTAAGCGACAACCATTTGCCAGTAAAGTTTGAATAATTTGCTGCTGAATATAAGGTGAAGCATGACACGCAATTTCGGCGCTTTCTTCACCAGTAAAACTTTTTCCTAGTTCAAATACCGTAATTAAGACCTCATCAATTAATACCCCTTCCGGACTTTTGAAATATCCAAAATGAGCTGTGTGCGATGGTTTATCGATCAATTTTTTCGAAAAACAGTCCGAAACGATTGATAAGGACTTTGCGCCTGAAATACGAATCAGCGCAATTGCTCCTACCCCATTTGGAGTAGACAAAGCACAAATCGTATCGTTTGAGATCAACATAGGGACAAAGGTAAAACAAGAAAGGGATGAATTTGCATCCAACTGATTCAAATTCCTTTTAAATTCATATTTAATGAGATTAGGAAAGGAGCATTTCTTTTATCCTTCAACTTTTAATTCTGAATTTCGTTTTTTTGTGAAAAGCATTCCAAGAATCATAACTAAAATTGAAAGCAAGATCACTTGAACAATCATGGAATTATTTACAATTGGTATTACATCATCTGAGAGTATCCCAAAAAACAATAAAATGGTGATTAAACCTCTAGGCGCAATAAACAATAAAGGCACTATTTTTAATCCAATTATTCGTAAAAAGATTATTCGTAACACTAATATTCCCAAGATAATTGACGCTGCCCATGGCAAAGTGGATAAATTAAAAACATCAGCTGTTTCGATAAGAAAACCAAAAAGAATAAAGAAAAGGGAACGAATCAAAAATGTTGCTTCAGCTACAATGTCCTTAAACTGTTTGATCTCCGTATTTATTTTTTCAGGCTTAAAAAAGTTAAACCAGTTTTTATTAATGAAGTAATCAATATTGCTCAGTGTTAAACCAAAAATCATTATAAAAATTAAACCTGGCAAATGATAAATCTTGGTAATCATATAAATAAACACCACCAAAATCAAAATTGGTCCGAACTTAATATGATGATTTAATCGGCTGAGTAGCAATGAGAGTAGCATTGTAGCGACAAGTGAAAGGAGAATGACAACAGCAATATCAAGAAAGAAAATTCCGAAAGTACTTATATCATAGCTTGAATTTAGCGCAACAAAATTGAAAATTATAACTCCAATAATATCTGACAGGCTACTTTCATACGTTATGAATGTCTTATTTGATGAAGAAAGATTTTGAACACTCGGTATCGCAATTGCGCTGCTAATTATACAAAAGGGTAAAGCGTTAATTAAGCTTTTTTCGAAACCGAAATCACCATAATAATTAAAAGCCCATGCTAAACTAAAGGCCATAATTAAAAATGGGAAAAGAGCTAAAAAAAATGATTTTCTGATAACTGGCAGTGTACGTTTTTCAATCTTTAAATCTAAAGACCCTTCTAATACAATTAATATCAAACCAACAGTGCCTAATCCAGGTAAAATATCACTTAAATCTGGCAGTTTAATATTGAACGCAAAAACACCTTGTTTCATCCCCCATCCTAAAAGTAAAAGCAAAGTAACAGACGGTATTTTTGTTTTTTTAGAGGTAAGATCAAAAACATAAGAAATCAGTAGTATAATGCAAAGAACCAGTATAATTTGTGTTGTCATTGTAAATGTTTACTGTTATTTTCAATCAATATAGTAGTTTTTTGTCAATTTTCGCAGGTAGAAAAAAAACAATTGAAATTAAAACTGGTAAATTTCTAAATTTAGAATTTTCGCTACTCATTCACTTTTTTAACTCATTTTTCTATACTACCCATTTGATAAACACTGACAAAATTAAAAATACATTTGATAGCATTAGGAAAAAAACACTTTCCTCGTTTTGGAATAAGTTGATACTCCGCAAAAAGGGGATGAATTTGCATCCATCCCCCTTTTAAAAACTATTTCATTGAATACTTATATTCCCAATTCTATTTGAAATACTGCTCCAAACTGTCCCTTTTGCGTAACATTTCTTAAATCTTTTGTTAGTTGATACAACAAATTTCCTTGTACCTTTAAACGATGACCATACAAATACTTTGTTACTCCTAAATGCAAATGTTCTTGTCGTTTTTCATTAATAGAAGGAAATTGTGCATTATCGTACACCGTTTTGTTTGGTGTGATAAATGAATAACGCGCAGCTAATTCAAAATTATTTTTGAACAAATAACTAATTTGCGTATTCATTCCAAAGCCAGTATAAACAGACCGAATTTTAGATGCATCATCCGTTTTGACAGTAAATGGATTATCTACAATACGATTCGTATATTCTTGTAAAATAGCCCAACCTCTATATTTAAACAAAAGGTCAGCGTGCAAATTTTCCATATTAACATAAGAATAAAGGTCATTACCAATTGTTCCTCCTTGCCGCACGGCATGTACATTATAATTATATCCAGCAGCTATTGCCAACTTTGGACTTTTCTCACGCGCCAAATCTCCCTCACAATCTTCATTGTCTCCTGTGAATTTTCCAAAAGGTAATATCTCAACTCTTCCTGTATAATTCAAGCCTTTATCAGACTTATTCGAATTTCTACCTTCACCAGAAGTAATTGCTCCTTTAATTCTAAAATACTCCTTATCTAAAGTGGCAAAAAAACCAAAATCACGGTCGATTGTAAAAGTTGCATTCACTATTGATCGATCAAAAAACTGCAAGTTTCCAGAAGAAACTACTCGTTGTCTATTTCCGGGTAATTTAGTTTGACCAAATCCAAATTTGAGGCTTTTAATTGGCTCATAAAAGATCATGGCATCACGCACAATGTTCGGGCTCGTGTTAAAAGTTGAATTGTTTGTTGATTCCCAATCCATATCACCTCTTGAAAATGAAAGCTGAATATAATAGGTCAATTTAGAGCTATAAACAAATCCTCTCATAGCCATTCGTAAACGTCTAATTCTAAATTCGAATGACTCAGGAGTTAGATCTTCATCTGATCTAGACAAATATCCAGCTCTGCTTTGCATCCTAAACTGAAAACGAATACTAAAAAGACTGTCCTTTTGAAGGATTTCAATTCCTTTTTCCCGTTTTGTAGACACTTGAATTGGACTTTTTTCTTGTGTATTACCAAAAGGAGCAATAAAAAGAAAAGCAACTAAAATAAACCGACCTGCTAACATTATGTTTGTTTTGCCGACAAAAATATTTACTTAATATTTACTTAACATGCGAATCATAATAACTTAAGATTATAATAACTTTGGTAACATTTTGATAATATAGAAAACCCTTTTCAAATAAGGAGTTAATCTACAATCATTGATTTTTCTTGTGTTTTAAGTACAACACATGATGCTAGTTAATAAAATCTGTTAATATTAAGTTAACATTAAAAAATCCAACCCTAAATAATATATTCATTATCAGATAATTATAAATGTTTACATAGCTCACCAGTTGGCAATATTATCATTACGTTAACAAAATACTGAAAAAGCTTTACCATTTCATTTAACCAATACATTTGCTAAAAAATTCAAAAGATTATGGCAGGTATTTTAAAATTCTTTTTACCAAAAGACAAAATTTTCTACACTTTATTTGAAAACGCAAGTGAGAACTTGGAATTGCTTGCTAAATTATTAGTGAAGCTTGTTAACGAACCAGATTTCGGTAAGCGTGCCGCATATATTAAAGAAATGCGCGATCTAGAACATGCGAATGATGAAGTAACACACACTATTTTTATAGAGTTAGGAAAGAACTTTATCACTCCTTTTGATAGAGAAGACATTCACAGTTTAGCGTCAGCCCTTGATGATATTGCAGATTATATATATGTTTCAGGTAAGAAGATTAATTTCTATCGAATTGATCCAACATCCGATCAAGGCGTTCAAAAAACCGCAGTTGCAATTGAAGAAGCAGTTGTGGCTGTTAAACAAGCCGTGCGTGAATTGCGCAACTTGAAAAACACACAGAAAATAGTAGAATGTGTTATTAGAATTAACAGTGCTGAAAACAAAGCAGATGAAATTTTCGACATGAGCATCGAAAAATTATTTGCTTCTGATGTTGATGCAAAAGAGTTAATCAAAATGCGTGAACTTTATCAAGTAATGGAAATCGTTACGGATAAATGTGAGGACGCTGGAAATGTAATCGAATCAATCGTAGTAAAATACGCTTAAATTCAAGTTAAATCATAGTTGATATGTTTACGTTATTAATTGTCGTAATTGTAATTGCCCTGCTTTTTGATTTGGTGAACGGTTTTCACGATGCAGCTAACTCTATAGCTACTGTCGTTTCTACTAAAGTTCTTACCCCATTTCAAGCTGTTGTATGGGCCGCTGCATTTAATATCTTGGCCTTTTGGGTCTTTGATATGAGTGTGGGAAATACTGTCGCAAAAACAGTGGATGCCAGTGCAATTGACCTTTGGGTTATTTTAGCTGGACTTTTAGCTGCCACTTTTTGGAATCTATTGACATGGTGGTTCGGAATTCCATCATCTTCATCACATACTTTAATCGGTGGTTTTGCTGGTGCTGCTGTTGCTCATGCTGGATTTGACGTAATTGCTACTGGTGAAATCTTAAAAGTGGTCTTGTTTATATTTCTTGCGCCTTTTATCGGTGGTATTATCGCCTATATTATTGCCATTGTTACGATGAGTAGGTCGTTTTGGAAAAAAATGCTTGTCATTTTTGCGTTAAGCGGATTAACGCTTTACATCATGTTATACATGATTGAGTATCAAGATATGAAACCTGTAATGATGTACATTGTTATGGGAATGATATCAGTCTTCATCATTGTATATATTTGGTTCGAATCGAAATACGGCAAAAAACCCTCTGCATTAAAAGAAGCAAATATGCACAAGCGTTTGCAATTATTATCCTCTGCTGCCTTTTCGCTTGGTCACGGTGGTGCCGATTCTCAAAAAGTAATGGGTATTATTTGTGCAGCTTTAATGGTTTATGGTAATATGGTTAGAGAAGGTCATATAG
>Ga0335396_10007789_pt1 | contig 10135 bp, 9 predicted proteins | sample FRY02_FD_205743 | JGI IMG/M metagenome (GOLD analysis project Ga0335396, IMG submission 205743) | Freshwater microbial communities from Lake Fryxell liftoff mats and glacier meltwater in Antarctica - FRY-02 (spades assembly) (version 2) | ecosystem: Environmental > Aquatic > Freshwater > Ice >... | reverse complement strand
CGTCGTTAGGAAAAGGTATTATTTCCGCTTCTCTGGCTAAACTTCTTCAATCAAGAGGTTACCGGGTAACTATCCAAAAGTTCGATCCTTATATTAACATTGACCCTGGAACTTTAAATCCTTATGAACATGGCGAATGTTATGTCACTGAAGATGGCGCTGAGACAGACCTTGATCTGGGACATTATGAACGATTTTTGAATGTCCCAACCTCAAAGGCTAATAATATTACAACCGGAAGGATTTATCAGAATGTAATCAATAAGGAACGTGAGGGAGCTTATCTGGGCAAAACAGTACAGGTAGTCCCGCATATCACCGATGAGATCAAGCGCAATATGAAAATATTGGGTGAAACAGGAGATTTTGATATAATCATCACAGAATTGGGTGGAACTGTTGGGGATATCGAATCACTTCCCTTTATTGAGGCGGTTCGCCAACTGCGCTGGGAGCTTGGTTCGGGAAATTCATTGGTTATTCACCTCACGCTTGTTCCATACTTGGCTGCTGCTGGAGAATTAAAATCAAAACCTACTCAGCATTCTGTTAAAATGTTACTTGAATATGGAATTCAGCCTGATATTCTGGTTTGCCGTACCGAGCACCATATCCCTCAGGAATTACGTAAAAAAATCGCACTTTTCTGTAATGTGAATATCAATGCGGTAATTGAGTCAATTGATGCAACAACTATCTATGATGTTCCACTATTGATGCTGAAAGAACAGCTTGACAAGACCGTACTTAGTAAGTTAAAACTCGCTAATAAAAATGAACCCGATCTTGAAAACTGGAAAGATTTTCTTGGTCGCCTTAAAAATCCAACAGCGGAAATCAACATCGGATTAGTAGGTAAATATGTGGAACTTCCTGATGCATACAAATCGATCACCGAGTCATTTATTCATGCAGGTGCTAAAAATGAATGTAAAGTCAGAGTCAAATCCATTCATTCCGAAAATATCAGCCCTGAAAATGTTGCTGAAAAATTAAAGGGGCTTGATGGAGTTCTGGTTGCACCAGGTTTTGGAAGCCGTGGGATTGATGGAAAAATAGAGGCCATAAAATATGTCAGGGAGCATAAAATTCCTTTCTTTGGGATTTGCCTAGGCATGCAGTGTGCTGTAATTGAATTTGCCCGCAATGTTTTGGGACTTAAGGATGCGCATAGTATTGAAATGAACGAGGATACCAAGGATCCGGTAATCTCGATGATGGAAGAACAGAAAAAGATTAAAAATAAGGGCGGCACAATGCGGCTAGGATCCTATAATTGTGATGTAAAAAAGGGAAGTAAAGCAGCGGCAATTTATGGAAAAACCAGGATCACCGAACGTCATCGTCATCGATATGAGTTTAATAATTCTTATTTACCACAATTTGAAAAGGCTGGAATGATTGCATCCGGAATTAATCCTGAGAATAATCTGGTTGAAATAGTTGAGTTAAAAGATCATCCTTTTTTTATTGGTGGCCAATTCCACCCTGAATTAAAATCAACAGTTGATAATCCTCATCCACTTTTTGTTAACTTTGTCGCCGCTGCTTTAAGCTATTCGAAAAAGAAGTAAGCATTCTAGCAATAAAGACTGAAAACATAATGGATAGAAATACTTTCACAGGCCTATTTTTGATATTAATCATATTAGTTGGGTCTACTTATTTGATGCAACCCTCTAGTGAGGATATCAAAAGAGAAAAAACCAAACAAACTCAGGATTCATTAGCGAGACTTACAAAAAACAAATCGGCATTACCAGTTACAATGCCCGATACGGCCAAAGCTGTTAAAGCAGTGGCAATTGATTCAACCCTGATAAAAACTGGGCCATTTGGATCGGCACAATCTGGAAGTAATGAGCCAGTAATTCTTGAAAACGAATTCCTAAAGGTTAAGATCAGTCCGAGAGGCGGTAGAATTGCCTCAGTGCAGTTAAAGAACTTCAAAACCTATACTCAGGAGCCTTTGATCATGTTCGAAGGGGAAGGAAACAAATTCGGTTTAATGTTTGGCTCTGCAGGCCAAAATATTAACACAAATGAGCTATATTTTGTTCCTTCAAGCAAAACATTAAGTGTTACAAAATCTGATTCGTCTTCTTTGACGATGCGATTAACTCATTCCGCAGGAAAATACATTGATTATATCTATACCCTGAAAGGTGAAAGTTATAATGTTGGGCTGAACATAGCCACAACAGGAATGCAGGATGTGGTAGCTCCTACCCAGCAACATATTACACTGAGCTGGGAATCCGTCCTAAAACAAAAGGAAAAGGATCTGCCTAGTGAACAAAAATATTCAAGCGCCTATTATAAACAGGGTGATGAAAGTGTTGACTATTTAAGCCTTTCAGAATCCGAAAGTAAAGAGTTAAAGGAAGGCAAAATCAAATGGTTATCGTTCAAGCAACATTTTTTCTCCAATGTACTAATAGCTAAAAATAGTTTTGATAGTGGAGAATTAGCGGTTAACACAAGCCCTGATGCAGGTATTGTAAAGAGTTTTGCAGCCAAAATGCAAATCCCATTTCAGAGAATGGAAAGCACTTCCTTTCCTATGAAATTCTATTTCGGCCCCAATCAGTTAAATATCTTGGAAAAACAGGGCTTTGATATTGAAAAGCAAATAGATTTGGGATATTGGCCATTGAAGTACATTAATAGATGGGTTGTATTACCTGTTTTTAACTTCCTAGAAGGATTTGGATGGGGTTACGGACTCATCATTCTGGTATTGACCATTATTCTTAAAATGGTTCTGTTACCGCTTACCTATAAGTCGTATCTATCTATGGCGAAGATGCGTATTCTGAAGCCTGAGATGGACGAAATCAAAGGTAAAGTTGGCGAGGATAACGCTACTCTCTTACAACAAGAATATTTAAAGTTATACAAAAAAGCGGGTGTAAATCCACTTGGAGGCTGTTTACCTATGCTTTTACAGCTTCCAATTATTATGGCTTTCTTCTTCTTTTTCCCGAACTTATTTGAATTACGTCAGCAAAACTTCCTTTGGATGGAAGATCTTTCTACTTATGATGCATTCTTTAAATTGGGGTTTACAGTACCTTTCCTTGGAAACCATATCAGTTTGATGTGTATTTTAATGACTATTTCAACATTGATCTACACCTATTTCAACAACCAGGTATCTGGTGCAACAGGTCAGATGAAATACATTGGTTATATCACTCCAATCATTTTCTTTGGGGTACTTAACAGTTTCCCTGCAGGTTTGAACTATTATTATTTCCTTGCTAACCTGATGACATTTGCCCAACAGTATATTATCAGAATGTTTGTTGACGACACTAAAATCCATGCTCAAATACAGGAAAATAAAAAGAAACCTGCCTCAGAGAAGAAAACTTCCGGATTTCAAAAAAGAATGGAAGATTATATGAGGCAACAGCAGACTGCAAAGACCAAGAGCACTGCTGATGATAAAGGATCCAAAAAGAAATTAAAATAATAACGAGATTAACGCTGACAAGGTTTCAAACCCTGTCAGCGTTTTATTTTACTCTAATTGCTGTAACCTTGGTATAATTTTTCTCCATAGTTTGAAACGAGAGTTCAGTAGCTGTAAGTTTACTTATCAAAAATGGAAACTCTCTTATTCTCCCTCCTCCTAAAGATTCAGTATACCTAATCATTTTACCATCTATCTTATATTTTCCCTTTGACAGTTGTTTACCTCCCCATTCAATGATAAGATCGTTAGTTTCGGTAAATATTATTGCCGGAGAAGTTTGCTTAATCTCTTCATCGCTCGTAATTTCTTCCGGATCTGCATTCACTACCTTCACATAGTTCCATCTTCCATATAAATCCTTCTGCTTAATTGAACCGGAACATGAAGAGAAAAAGATCAATAAACAGGAAATAATTATATTATTTTTCATTTTGAGAATGGGAAATAGAAACTGTTGAATGGACAGTAAATAATCTTAAAATTTTTTATTGTTGAACTCAATATTATTAGAAGCTGAATTGAAAACTATTCCGACAAACTTTGCAGAACGAAATCCCTGATAATAATGTGGATCTTTTTTTTGATATCAGCCTTAGCAAAACCCAATTCTAGCAGATTATTGACAATTTATGGGGCACCAGTTACATCAAAATGGATTTCAAATGCACCTTCCAAATCTAATCCAAGTACCAAATATAAATACCTATCATGTCAGCAAGCAATTAGTCATTTCACTTATATACAAGATTTTATTAAAGCAGATTAATCTTCTAGATTCATGAAATATTCAGTAAATGTGATAAAATCATCAAACTTAAAATCAAAATCATCGGTAGTTCCAAAACCATAAGTAAGCAACACAAAAGGAAGTCCGGCCTTTCTGGTCTCTAATCCATCACCCAATGTATCTCCAATATATACCGGCGATTTCAGACCATGTTTATCAACTAGAAGCTTAATATTGTAATGTTTAGGCATAGAATTTACACCATGGGCCATCTCATCGGTTATATATTCTTCAAGATCTGCCCATTTCATGAATTCCACTATAAGATTTGCAGGGCAATTACTCACTATAAACAACTTATATTTCTTGGATAATCTGACCAGCCCATCACGAACACCATTATAAAGTACACCTCCCTTTTGAGGCATCAGCCTCAATCTACATTCATTAATGGTCCTATAGATATCTTCCTGCCTTTCCTTATCTTCATCTGGAAACATATGATTAAGCACTTTAGTCCTTTCCCAGCCCATTACATAATGCAAATCATCTTTAGTAAATGTTCTGTTAAGATTCTCAAGTTTCGCCCCTTCATTCCAGGATTCAAGGTAGGTATCCAAAGCATCCCATAAAGTACCGTCCAAATCAAATATTAGGCTATCCGGTTTTAGCATATTTATAAATTGTTAAAGTAAAATCCTATATAAAAAATGCGCTATGTTTCCAAGGCGCAATATTTAAATAATTAGCAAGAAAAGCTTATCTTAGATTACTACAGTTTGAATGCCTGTCTGGCAAGTAGTTTCCATTGACCATTTTCTTTACGCCATACTAACAAATTTCCTAGGCGAATATCTGTTGGAACTCCATTATTTGTAGCTTTTCCAATAAAAATATGTCTTACTAAAGCATTTTTCCCACTAACATGGATTGTCTGATCTGAAGTGCTGATTGAAGTAAACTTAAATGGTCCGTTAAATAAAAAGTCTATGAATTGATCCTTATTCTCAACCTTCCCACCGGAATGACCGTAAGACAAGGCATCTGAAACCATAATATCCAGCATTTTACGTTCAGGATTTACTACGTTATTGTGAAGTGTAAGGACAGCAGTTGCAACAGCTTGTTCAGACTTTGATTGTGCATTTATGTTTGTTAAAACAAACATGATTAGAGCAATAAATAACCCAAATTTTTTCATAGTCATACTTAATTTAATGTGATTTAACCCCTCCTTCTACTTCTGGCTCAATATAGCCTGCAGGAGGTCTTTTGTGCCAGTAAGATGCGAGAATTGAACCGGTAATATTCATCAACGGCCCAAAAACAGCAGGAGCCAAACCCATTGTAGCAATTTTACCCAAGCTATTTGCAATACCTGAAGCCAATCCTCCATTCTGCATACCTACTTCCAATGCCACTGTACGTGCGTCGCGCTCAGGCATTTTAAATATTTTAGCAAAACTATATCCCAAGGAATAACCAAACATGTTGTGAATAAGAACAACCAAAATAAGTGCAGAACCGATTTCTAAAAGACTATCTCGCCCGGCAGCAGTAATAACCACAATGATAAGTGCTATACCTGCCATTGAAACAATCGGCATTGCATTATCAAGCCACTTTATCTTACCTGAAAGTAACTTATTGAAAATCAAACCCGCTCCAATCGGAATAATAATCATTTTTGCAATATCCCACATCATTCCCAGCATATCTATTTCAATAAATTGGCCTGCAAGTAACTTCATTAAAAGTGGTGTCAAAACCGGGGCAATAAGTGTCGCAATAGATGTGATAGTCAGTGATAAGGCAAGATTAGCTTTGGCAAGATAACACATCACATTTGATGCTAATCCACTAGGTGAACAACCAATCAATACAATTCCGGCAGCAACTTCAGGAGCAAAATTGGTAGAAGTTGCGAGGATATATCCCATAGTTGGCATAATCATAAATTGCGCTACAATACCAATTAAAACACCCTTAGGTTGCTTAAATACTGCCATAAAATCCTTAGCACTCATTGATGTACCCATACCAAACATAATTATCTGGATGAGCGGTGTAATTAATCCTGTAAGCTTAAAATCACCAACTGTTTTAAAATACTGTGGATAATACAAGGCCATAGTTACCGCAGCGAAGATCATGATTGTATAAGAAAACCCTTTCAGGCTATCATATCCTTTAAAACCTACGGCGAGTAATAAAAAGAAGGTAATCAGGATCGGACCTGCAGCAGCTATATTACCCGAAAATGCCATCCCTAAGGAGACCAGCAATAATAAAGCAGCAACACCCAGCGCCGCAGAATAAATGTTTAGTTGTCTCAACGTGTATAGTTTTAGTTATTTTTAAAAGTTAATGATTACCAAGTTCTCTTGCTCATAATCACATCAAGCTCAGCTCTGGTCATTTTACCTTCTTCAGGATGTTTTTCCATCCATTTAATAAAATCTGTTTTCATCTCATCACTCCATTCATTATCAAGTTGTCCACCAGAGTACTTACCAGACTTTATTACCTCAAATGCAAATTTATCTCTTCTAACCACAAATTCAGCCGTAGATACCACTTGTTCGGCTAAGTGTGCCGGAACGAACAATACTCCAATTTTGGCAGCTATCACTAAATCTCCGGGCATTACAATTGCATGTCCGATACGTATTGGAGTATTTAAGCCCATCAAAAGCATTTCTTCCATAAAACTAGGATGGAAATCCTTTACAAATGCATTAAAGCCTTTTATTTCTTCCAATCCCGGTACATCTCTCGCTGCACCATTTAGTATTACTCCATTGCCCGATTTAGCAAAGATTGATGTTCCAAGAGTACTACCGATAAGCGTCCCTCCATTAATTTTCCCAAAAGCATCAGCAACATACACATCACCCTTGGTTAATACAGCAATTGGCCATGTATTGGTATTACCAACACGACCTTGCTTCACACCCCTGTCTTTAATGTTTTTTTCTAAGTCGGGGCGATTCGGCATATACATGGCAGTTACAACCCTGCCGGTCATAGTTTCATCATTCAAAGTTTTCCATTCACTTTCAAACTGATTGACATAACCTGATACTTTCAATACTTGCCAAGCATCATCTAATCCAATATTTTTTGCCCTTACAAGCAAATCATCAGATATTTTTGGGCGTCCATCCGGAAAACGTTCACCTTTCCATTCTGAAGTAAGAAATGTTAACTCCTCCTTAGAAATAGTTTGAGCAAACAAGTTACCCTGAGAAGAAACATAAGCAAAAGCCGCTAATAACAACCATTTAACTTTCATAGTTTTAATTTAATAGTATAAATAAACAAAAATTATTTAAATAATAATCAAATAAGCCCTTTTCTTTGATTTGGCTTAATAAGCTTTCTGATTATCCAGCCTTTTTACCTGATTGGCGTAGACGGGGGACGACGAAAGGTAAAGTAATCTTCCATATACTTCCCACCTTGGCATCATATTCAATAATGTACAATGAATTTCCAACCATAACTGCGTCAGTCGGATTATTGAATGAATCCACAATCCGGGTTGTTTTTACAAAATAATTGTCACTTGCTTTATCGTATGACATATCAAGATGCAGCAGGTCTCTGCCTTGATCCGTAAAAGGTTTCATTAAACTAGATTTAGTTCCTATGGTGTTTCTTAAAACAAAACCATCACCTTTAAACTCATCAGTAAGAACTTTTTTGGTGTCAAAAACGAGACCTAATGGAGAGCTATGCGCGGTAAATGTACTGATAGTTACTCCGGTGTTATCTGCATCTAGAATTTTACCGGAATGTCCCCGGTATTCATTGGCATCTGGACCAAGGTTTTGAACACCCGGGCTGAATTTTAAACCTTCCGGTATTTTTGGAAAATCCGGATCATTGCGAAAATATTTCATCAACATCCCATGTGAAGAAGCGTTTAGAAATGGGTCATTTTTGGGATTTGGCATAAAATCCGGATATTGTTGCGGGTTTTCAATACCTCCCATAATCCAAGGAAATCCATAATGACGACCCTGTCTTACCCAAAACATATCTTCAGAATGATCGTAGTCGGAAGAATTAACGACGGCAAATAGATTATTTTCAGGATCGAAGGCCATATCATAGGCATTACGAATTCCTTCAGCATACAAATATTCATCCGCCTTTAATTTATTGATATCATTGGGTAATACTAGATTTTCTGCTTTAATCGGAATTCTAAATATTTTGGTTGTTAATGCATTGTCACGGGCATTAGGATAAACTCCTTTGTCATCCTGAATTTCACCATGTCCGGTTCGGGAACCGGAAGTAATAAAAATAAATTGTTTATCCGGACTCACTACCAATGCATTCCAACCATGATCCCAGGTTGTTGCATTCAATCCGTAAGCTTCGGTATTAAATACTACGGTCATTGTGGGAATACTGTTTGGTACAATTGAAAAACGTACTAGTCTACCTCTTGTACCTCTGTTACTATTTTCGATAGTATTTCCACATAAAAACAATTCAGAACCTGAAAAAGCAGCACCTTGTAGTTTATTTATTCCATGATCATTAACTGAAAGAATTTTTTCTGAAATAAGAGAACCATTCTTTTTTGTAATGTGAAAAACACCTCCTTCAAAAGTAGTGTAATAGAAATCACCGGAAACAGGATGAATCAGTAAACGAACAGCATTGGGTTCTATATCGATGAACTTTTCAACTAAAATATCTGGTCTTAACGCTATAGGAGTCGATTGGCTTACCCGGGTTAATCTTGATACAGGAGTTTTAGTTTCAGTCGATTTTGAATCATTCTGTGCATTTGAATTAAAAGGAGCAATTAAACTAATAAGTGCCCCAACTAAAAATAATTTTTGTTTGATTTGCATAATTTAAATTATTCTGATTTCCCCAATTCACGAAGAAAGACAATTAATTGCCAGCGTTGTTCTTCAGTTAAAGCTTCTTTAAAAGGAGGCATATTCCCCTTTCCGTTTGTTAATTTCCAGAATAAAGCACCATCCTTTTGCTTGATTACTCTCTGATCATGAAAATTAGCCGGTCTGATTCCCATAGATCCACCGGCCGGTCCATCACCATAACCGGTATCCCCATGGCATGAAAAACAGTACATATTATACAATTCCTCACCCTTTGAAATGGATTCCTGAGATATTGTAACAGGATTTTTAACAGAATCTGCTGATACCGGTGCCAGCCATGCAACCTGCTTTATAGTATCCTGTAAAAACATAAAATCGGTTTGTTTATGTTCAATAGATTGGTAATTACTTGATGCCGAAAGCATAAAAATACTTACACCACACAGCAATAGAATAGTATAAAAATTAGATTTTTTCATTCAGATAAAATTTTGTTCTTAAAGGGGCTTTTAATAACAATTAAATATATGCGATCGCATCCATTTCAACAATTGAGTCGCCGGGAACTCCACCCTTTGCAACGGCAATAGTTGTACGTACCGGAGGTTTACTTCCAAAACGACCTTTATACACCTCATTCAAGCCCTTATAATCGGCGATATCATTCAGATATACCGTTACCTTTATTACTTTTTCCATTGAAGAACCGGCTTTGATCAACTCTTTTTCAAGCTCTTTAAGTACAATGTCAGTATGTGCCTTAATTTCGAAAGGAGCAGTATGAGCACCTTTTCCGGCAATATATACCAATCCATTATGAATAACATGTCCCGAAAACATTGGAACATTTTGAACAGATGTTACACTCCCAACTACTTTATCAGGTGATGATTCAATTCCTTTAGCATTAGCCACTACCCCTAATCCTGTTACTCCTACTATGGAAGCAAATAATTTCTTTAATACTGATCTTCTTTCTGTTTTCATCTGTTTAGTCTTTTGTTTTTTTTATGGTGATGAAGCTATCATGATTTAATAATCATCCCCCTGCGGGTTTTG
>Ga0335396_10007784_pt1 | contig 10139 bp, 11 predicted proteins | sample FRY02_FD_205743 | JGI IMG/M metagenome (GOLD analysis project Ga0335396, IMG submission 205743) | Freshwater microbial communities from Lake Fryxell liftoff mats and glacier meltwater in Antarctica - FRY-02 (spades assembly) (version 2) | ecosystem: Environmental > Aquatic > Freshwater > Ice >... | reverse complement strand
TAATCGATGCGAAAAACAGATTTGTGAACTCATTTTTGAAGGTCACGAAATAGGTTTACACGGTTATTCCCATAGGTATCTAGAGGCAATTGGCGAATCAGATTTCAGAACTGAATTGTTGCGGGGATTTAATGAGTTAGGTGAAGTTACGGGTAAGTATCCACTGGGATTTCGAGCTCCTTATTTCTCCTTGAATAGGTCGACTCACTGGGCTCCTCGGGTTATTAGCGAAACTGGTTTTGTCTACTCGTCAAGTGTGTTGCCTTGCAATAATCCGCAATCAGGGTTTCCTGGAAGTCCTAGGACTCCGTTTATGTGGGAATGTGGATTACTCGAGTTTCCATCTCCAGTTTTTGGTATTGGTCAATGGTGTCTTCCGGTATTCGGTGGGGGATATTTGAGAGTCATGCCTAGACCGATAGTCAGGTACGCGGCTGGAAAGGCCAGACGGAATCGCGGTTCGTGGACATATTGCCATCCGTATGATTTCGATTCCGGGGAGCCTATACACAATTCCGGAAGTGATTCGTGGTTGTTTCGTAAACTTCTAGGCGCACGACGACAATTGATGCTTCCACGAATAATCGATTTAGTTGACCAAAATTCGGTTCTACTCGGCGATCTTGCGAGGGATTCAGTTTTTCTCTCAAATCTCAAAGAGTTTCGCTATAAGGATTGGTAAATCTCACCGGGATGAGCTGTAGGTGAAAGCGTTGTGATTGTGAGATCCATTCTCAACACCAAGGAATTTCACGAGACATAGGTCAGGTGGTTTCAAGTGGCCAACGCAATGAATCTCTAGGGTGACGATTATCAGCCGATGAACCTAAGGAGATAAATGAAGAAGCCCCGTTTGACCCGCGATCAAAAGCAGATGGCGTTGCGATTGAAGTCCATGGGAATGGCTTCGGTCGAAATTGGCCGCCAGCTTGGCTTCCATCATTCGCTGGTCGATGTGATGTTTGCTCAGGAGCGATTCACCAAGGGTGTGGTCGATGAGTGGACTCCACGATCCGGTCATCTGTCAATCTGTGAACGCGAGGAGATCCTGCTGGGTTTGACGAGAGGTGTGTCAATGTCGGCGATCGCTCAAGGTTTGGGGCGAAGCCCCTCGACGATTACCCGCGAGGTGACCGCCAATGGCGGCTGAGAGCACTACCGGATCTGGTCGGCGCACTGTCGAGCCCGCGAACTAGCCAGGCGCCCCAAGTCCTTTAAGTTGCGACGGGGTCCTCTTCATCGCCAGGTGGCCCAACGATTAGGTGAACTGTGGTCGCCCCAGGGGATCTCCCATTGCTTACCGTTGGATTTCCTCGATGATCCGGAGATGTGTGTGAGCCACGAGACGATCTACCAGTCGCTGTTCGTTCAAGGGCGGGGCGAACTATGCTGGGAACTGGCACGCTGTTTACGAACTGGTCGCGCGAGGCGACGTGCACAGGGCCGACTCCATCGAAAAGGCAAAATCCCGGGTGACCGGACCCCGTGACCTTTCACCGCAGTAACGATTACGATGCGGTTAAGGGGTGCGGCGTAGCAAAGATGTAATCCAAGGGAGCAGTAGGAATGATTTCTGATAATTATCTGATTAACTTGAGAAAAATCTCTGATCCTCGCGGAAATCTAACTCCGATCGAATCTCATATTGATGTTCCATTTCAGATTGAAAGGGTTTATTATTTATACGATGTTCCAGGTGGTGCGAGCAGGGGAGGCCACGCACATAAAGAACTTGAGCAGCTAGTCGTTGCAGTTTCAGGAAGTTTTGACGTGTCACTCTATGACGGGTTCACGAGTAGGACGTTTAATTTAAATCGATCATATGTGGGTCTCATTGTTGCCCCTATGACATGGCGAGTAATTGATAATTTTTCGTCCGCGTCGGTATGCATGGTTTTCGCTTCGAAAAAATTTGATGAAGAGGATTATTACCGTGACATCAAGGAATTTGAAATCGATGCAAAAAAATAGCGTACCCTTTCTTGATGTCAGGTGGACTTATTCCACCCTTAAGGACGAAATTGATTTAGCGATTGCGAAAGTATTAACAAGTGGAAATTTCATTCTCGGCGAAGATTGTGAACTTTTTGAGCAGGAGTTCGCAAGGTTCGTAGGTGCAAAATATTGCGTTGGGGTTGCAAACGGGTTGGATGCTGTATTCCTTTCGCTTAAGGCTGCAGGAGTGGATGAAGAAAGTGAAGTAATAGTTCCTGCTCACACTTTTGTGGCTACGTGGCTGGCAGTATCGATGTGTGGAGCAAAAATTGTTCCAGTTGATATCAGCCCAATTACGTATAATTTGATACCAGAAGAGGTGGCCAAAAAAGTCACTAAGCGGACTAAGGCAATAATTCCAGTGCATCTCTATGGGCTTCCTTCCGATTTGGTTAAGTTTCAAGAATTGTCAAAAAATTTAGGAATACCATTAGTTGAGGATGCAGCGCAAGCGCATGGTGCGCACATCAATGGGAAAAAGATTGGTTCCAGTGATGGATTGGTGGCATGGAGTTTTTATCCTGGGAAAAATCTTGGCGCGTTTGGTGATGCTGGTGCAGTAACTACAGATAACAAAGAGCTAGCTGACAGCTTGAGGACACTGCGTAATTATGGTGGGCAATTCAAATATGTACATGATCAAAAGGGCTTCAACTCCAGACTGGATGAAATTCAGGCCGCCATTTTGCGGGTAAAACTGAGACATTTGGACGAATGGAATTTAGCAAGATCTAAAATAGCAGAGATTTATTCGAATGAACTGTCTGGTTTACCAATGATTCTGCCAACTCAGCCGAATGGCTATGGACATGTTTGGCACCTATACGTCATTCAAGTCGTAAATCGTGACGATGTTAAAACTGAGTTGATTAAACTTGGAATAGAAGCGGGTATTCACTACCCCACTCCCATTTTTCACCAAAATGCGTACAGATCGGAATTTATAAATTTTCATTCAGAAACAGCTGAGCGCGTAGCAAAGACCTGTCTGAGTTTACCCATTGGCCCACATATGACCGAGCGAGACGCACACATTGTCTGCGATGGGTTAAAACAGATTTTTAGAAAAACGAATCGTTAATTTGGTTTATGTGCCTCCATGATCTTACTGGATTGAAATGAAAGTTGTCGTTGGATCTTCATTGGCATCACTGGTCCTTGTTGATCAGCTTTCCAAAACGGAAGAAGTACATTGGGTCAAAAGGCAGGGTCGGGTGGGCGGTGTATTCGGTGGTATCGACACTGAGTACGGAATCCTGGATATCGGAATGACAAACTTTGAATTTGGTGAACTTTCGAGCCGGCCAGTTGATCTGCCATTAGAGAATTACAACAACGAAGCAATTAATAGCTGCCGGAATCATCTGAATCTAGTTAGATCGTACTTTGAACAATATTCCGCTCTTTCACAATTACCCGAGCCCCAAATGATCTACGCGGGGGATGTAATCGCAGACTTCTTATATGGACACCGACTCGATGTAATAAAATATTTTAAATTCGAGCAAGGTTTTGTTGATCAAATAGGTTTATTGCCTAGCGATTTGCATCCTTCCCTAAAATATGAAACTGGTTCGGCATTGGAAAAAGTCTCATATTTAGAATTCTGCAAACTTATTTATGGAACAAAAATAGTCAGTTCAATCATCCAGCCATGGATATCAAAGCTAGGTGCACATAATTTCGATGATATTTCGTCTGTGGAACATCGGATTATTTGGTCTCCATTGTATTATCCCGAAAGTATTGTCGAGGGAATTAGAGATGGGATTGTTGATATCGGATTGCTTGCGTCGTTCGCAGAACCAGTCGAAACTACATTAGCTTCGTTGGTGTCCTCAGTCGCTGACGAAGTGTCGTCACGATCTGCAGTGACAGTTGTGTCTGAAGGCACAATTTCGCCGGAACTAATTGGGCAGCTGGTTAGCGATGAATCTGTAACCAAGGTATTTGTAGGTGATCGCATTCAATTTACTAACGACCAACCCCTTCAATCGAAGATCGACCTTCTGTATTTTAAGGCAGAAGAAAGCAAAATCGATTTTGAATATGTGGTGAACGCCCCGGGATTTGAGATCCCCTGGTATCGGTTGACTCGGCATATGAGTCTTCCCTGCGGGGAAGTTATGCTATGCGGAGAATATCCAGGTAATTCGATAAATGAAGAATTTGCGGCGACGAATTTAGGAATTGACAAATATGTTTCAGTTGAACAGATTATTCCAGTAAAGAAGATATGTAATATTAATGCGCTTAATCTTCCCGATTTGAAGTGGGACAGAAATTATCGTATGGCGGCGGACAAAATCGTTAGATCGAGCAAAAAAATTTCACTAATGGGACCCGGTTTAAGCCGTTGGCGGAATACTTTGTCAGACCAAGTTATACAGGCACACCAAGTCATGAAAGAGGGGCAATGAACTTAGAGGAACAAAAATCGCGTATTGATCTCGTTGCTTCCAACTATCACCTCAGTGGTGAAGTTTCCGACAAGGATTTCGATGAAATGTTCCACACCTTATGTCTTTCATGGTTGAAACCACACCTTATTGGGCAAAAACGAGTTCTTCAATTGGGGTATGGCGAAGGAATCATTGCACACGGATTGAATATAGAAAATTGCGAAATGCATATCGTGGAAGGTGCTGAAAATCTTGCAGATGAAGCGAGTCGAAGCATGGGGTCTAACGTTACGATCCACTCCTCTCTTTTTGAGTCCTTTAAACCTCGCACGAAATTTGATTGTGTGGTCGCCACGAACGTTCTTGAGCATGTACAAGATCCGCTTCTGATTCTTAAAAATGTTTATGAGTGGCTTGTACCTGGTGGTCGTGTTCTCGTTACTGTTCCGAATGCACAATCGTTACATCGACAATTAGCAGTAGAACTGGGAATTCAAAATTCGATTTATGACCTTTCTCCCCGCGACCATATCGTGGGCCACTTACGGGTGTATGACGTCAACGCATTGGTCAATGAATGCCAGCTTGCTGGATTTCGAGTTATAGAGAAACGCGGATTTGTTCTTAAAGTACTTTCAAACTCGCAACAGATGGCACTTGATCGCACATTAATCCAGGCGATGCACTCGATTTCACCTCTGCTCCCGGTGGATATTCAGGCAAATATAGGTCTTGTACTTCAAAAATGATACTTTCGCGTTCGGGTTTTGTAATCAACGGTGACCCGTTTTATTCACCAAAAATTGCAATCAGTCCTTTCAGTCTTGCGAGCCCTCAAATTCCATTAAAGGTAAGTCAAAAGGGAATGAAAGTTTTTGATGACATTTTTAGAAGTGTTGAGTGGTCCTTTACAAAATCTGGAAAAAATGCGATTGAGATTGCCTTAAGAGAACTTGGTGTGGGGAAAAATGACGAGGTTTGGATTCAAACATCATCGCAAAATTCGTATGTAAGCCGTTGTGTCACGGAAATGATTTCCAACTTCTGCTCTTGGTCCATGGTGGAATCCGAAAAGACAAAAGTTATTTATTTTATTCATGACTTTGGGGAAGATGGAACAACTCGGCTGGCAGAATTCCAAAATAGAGAGACGCCGATTATCGAGGATGCCGCCTATGGATTGATCACCGCGATTGAAGGTAATTGGGATTTCTCTAGGAGCGAATACATACTCTTTAGTTTTCCAAAAGTGTTTGAGATGCAACTTGGTGGAATATTATGTGGATCAATAACGCGAAAAGCTGAGCAAAACGATTTACTGGACTTGGTCGCTCGAGGTTCTAGCAACTGGATCATTCAGCATGAAGAAATATTTGCCCGAAGAAAAGTTAACTATGCTGTCCTAAAGCGCGAGTTTGAGCGATTGGGCTTTAAGACGAACAGAGAGTTGCTTTTTTATGAAAACCCTGGTGTATTCATGTTCAGCACAGAGAGCGGATTTCCGCTAGACGAGTTAAAATTTTTCTTCAACAACCATGGCTGTGAGTCGAGTGTTTTTTACGGTCGGCTGTCATATTTTTTGCCAACCCATCAAAATTTAAACGAAAGAACCATCATGTATATGGCTGATTTGCTTGATGCATTCATAGTAGAAAATCCTAATGATTGAAAAGGAGGCGAAGCTCAAGATGTCTCGAACCCTTAATCGGCTCGCAGTTGCGAATGCTCGCAATGGACTCTTTGCGGTTCTCAAGAAGAAAATCCGAGACAATCCAAATATCCAATTATTGATTCCTGGTTATGTCGGGTGGTCTCCTAACGAAGGCTCGGGCTTAATGGACCCAATCCAAGCATCCGCTATAGATTTCCAATTTTATAGTGTAACTCCCGAACTGTTACCAATTACAGAAGAACTCAATAAATTATTATTGGGCAATAAGCAGGCAGTTCTTCTGCTTGTGCATTATTTTGGGAATCGTTCGGTTCTTGATGAATCGACTTTATCCATAATTAAAGAGGGTGGGCATGGTGTCATAGAGGATTGGGCGCACGATCTTTCGAGATTTTTTGAACCACGTAGAACTTTGTCTGAAGATCACTACGAGATATTCTCAATTCACAAGTGGACTTCTAGTCGCGCAGGAGGCTTAGTCCGAGGCAATATTCGAGAGCTAGATCCAAATGATATTGAACCAGCGAGTTTGATGGACCTGGAAGTGCTGCTTTCAACTGATATATGGGAGGTTTACCAAGCCCGATGGTCGAATTTTCTGCGGTTAGATGCTGAATTAGTGTTAACGCCGGTATTTCACCGTTTGTTGTCGTCACTAGCCAATTTAACGTGCCCTATTAACTATCCAATTGTACTTTCATCTAATGCTGATCGAAGAGATCTTTATGGATACCTAGTTAGTAAAGGGCTAAATCCAACTGCGCTGTACCATAAATTGACCGATCAATTAAGCCGAAATGATTTTCCCTACGCCTATACTCTTGCGGACCAAATTTTAAATCTGCCAATTCACCAAGATTGCACCGAAGATGACACAACTAGTCTTGTGGGTGCTGTAAATAGCTGGGTTCAGGGGCGTTGATGGTAAGTACATGGGATCAGTATTGGCATAACGAACATCAATTGTCTCCAAATTCGGCCCACGAATCCGTAGGGCGCGTTATAAACGGGGAGCCAGTAGCAAACTCGGTATGGATTCGTACAGTTGAAAAAGTTTCCAGATATCTCGGCGTCTCAGAACGAAGCTCTTTCCTGGATTTATGTGGCGGGAACGGATTGCTAAGTAGCCAATTACCGATTACCCCCAAATTTGTTGTGTGCGCCGACTTGAATCATGGTCTTCTCAACCAAATTCAAATGAATGGCATTTCAAAAGTTCAACTTGATGTTCGCAACTTACCGTTTGGCAAATCTTCATTTACGGCGATTGCTGTTTATGCAGCATTGCAATACTTGACCGAGGCCGAATCACTCGAACTTTTTGAGGATCTACATCGCATGTTAGCGAATGATGGGAAGGTGTTTATAGGAGATATACCTGACTATGAATCCAGAATGAGGTATTTCTCATTGGATGACCGCATAGCCCGTTATTTTAATTCCATAAAACTGGGTCGTCCAATGATCGGAACGTGGTTTCAGAGAGATTGGATTGCTCACGCACTTCACCAAGCGGGATTTTCGAAAGTATCGGTTCTAGAACAAAGTGACTGGGAACCATATGCAGATTTTCGTTTTGATGTTGTAGCAGAAAGATGATTCGGGGAGAACTTATGGTCGAGGAAAGTGCATATGTCAGCGTCGTTATTCCAGTCTATCAGAACGCGGAATCATTACCATTGCTTTTCGAGAGACTGACAGCCGTTCAGCTTCAGTTAGCTGAAGTTGGCAAGAATCTTGAAGTTGTTTTTGTTAACGACGGATCATCGGATCAGAGTGGAGAAATACTAAGGGCCTTTTGTTCAGGGCGAAAATTAACAAAGTTGGTAGAACTCTCTCGAAATTTCGGTGCGACTCTTGCAACGAAGGAAGGGTTTAGGCACGTAACAGGAAGAGTTGCAATGGTGCTACCTGCAGATTTACAAGATCCCCCTGAGCTAATTTTGAAGATGTTGCCGTACTGGGAGGCGGGTTCCGTGGTGACGATTTGCTACAGAAAATCTAGGAAAGATCCAAAGATGACCCAAGTAACGTCACGACTCTTTTATTCAGTGATTCGACGGTTTGTGGTGAAGGATTATCCGAAAAACGGTGGAGATGTTTTTCTAATAGATCATAAGTTGGTACATCATTTGACGGAAAGCTCAAAATTTGCGTATCTTCAGCTTTTGGTTCACTGGTTGGGGTATCAACCGGTTTATATTCCATACGACCGGCAGGAAAGAGATGCTGGAAAATCACAATGGTCCGCGGTTAAAAGGTTGGGAACTGCGACGGACATCATTATTAACTATTCTTCGATCCCACTTAGGGCCACTGTCTACGGGGGTGTCGTAGTGTCTGCGCTCGGCTCAATCTATTCTTTGCTAGTTATTCTAGTAACGCTCATCAATGGTTCAAAGGTGCCTGGGTATACGGCGCTATTGGCTTATACATCGTTTTTCAGTGTTTTTATTTCTCTTAGTCTTGCAGTTCACGGCGAGTATCTTTGGAGAATTTGGAATGAGCTAAATCACCAGCCTGATGTTGTATTGAAAATAGTTACAAGTACAGACGCTCCACAAGAAATCGGTTATCTGGAGACTGAAACCGACTTTCAGGATTGAGTGATGAGTTTGAGTAAACCTAAAATAACCCCTGCATTCTGGACGCACAAGTATGCAGAGAGCCAAGATGGCAGAGTACATCTAGCGGGGGTTGATGTCGATTCACCCAGATTTACAACGGAGGATCCTGAGCTCTGCCAGTTTCTATTTTTATACGGTATTGAAAATGGCCTTGTTTTAGTTCCCAGGAGCGCTCCGTACGGCGGTGCGTGGGCAGACGAACCTGGGTTAAATTTTGAGAGAGCAATTGAGATATTTATCAATTCAACGGCAAAGATACATAAGGCAAGCAGGTTTCAGTTTGTCTTCCCGGCAAGGAGGTTTGCTGATGACGTTTTTGATACCCAAATTGACTTTTTTCGTAGTAGGGGTGCAACGACTAGTCATGTGGATGCATCTCAAGGTATAAATGTCAACAAATGGGAATTAGAGAAATGCAGTAAGGGCAACCGAAAGAAGCTCCGTCAGTTTCTTGAAGCGGGTGGGGTTTTCCGTCGAGCCGAAGTTTCTGAGTTACCGGATATTTATGAAATTATTCGCCTGAACCGAGAAAATATTGGGGTGACACCATCCATATCGCTTGAGCAGCTTCAGAAATCCTTTGCCCTCATGCCGTCAATTTATTCTGCTTGGGTTGCGACAATCGACGGTTCAATCGCGGCAGTCGCAATCACATTGCGAGTCAAGCATGATAACGAATACGTTTATATGTGGGCGGATAATTTGGCTTTTCGAAATTTCAGCCCGATTGTTGCTATATGCGAGGGTTTGATAAGTGTCACCAAATGTTCAGGCGTAACGATGCTGGATCTCGGAATCTCAAGTGTGCGAGGTGTGGTAAATGAAAATTTGTTTCGGTTTAAATCAAACTTGGGTGCAGATTCTTATGAAAAACCAACATTTGTTGTTGAAACGAATTAGATCCAAGTTTCATAGGAAATTTGCTCATTCGAGCAATCTTAAAATTCCTAGACTTACAAGAATTAGCCCACCTTCGGTGACAATTGTGCGAACGGGTGCTGTTGCCGATTACAAAGCGGGAGATGTCTATGGATTGCTCACGTTATCTCGACGATACATTCGAGGCCATTGTCGTCGCTGGCCGCGCGGGCTACAAAGTCGAAGAAATCGGTGCAACGATTACGCCGCGCGTGAGCGGCTGATCAACTTCTACGTCGGCCCAATCAGTGGGCATGATCGGGAAGTCGCTCGTACTGACCATCTTCAAAATCCATTTTCGAATCAATAACAAATCATCTCATAATTAAATAAGCACGGACGCCAACGTGAACTTGCAATTGTAGGATCTGCTGACTTTTGGGCTTAATGGCTACTCCATTTAGAAATTGTGGGCTGCTACGGAGATTTCGGACAGTGGTTTTGATGGTTTTTCTTATGCTGCTTGGTGTGCTGGTTGGTAACTGTAGTGGACTTCGTTTGGCCTGCGATAATTCAAAGCAGAAT
>Ga0335396_10007777_pt1 | contig 10143 bp, 6 predicted proteins | sample FRY02_FD_205743 | JGI IMG/M metagenome (GOLD analysis project Ga0335396, IMG submission 205743) | Freshwater microbial communities from Lake Fryxell liftoff mats and glacier meltwater in Antarctica - FRY-02 (spades assembly) (version 2) | ecosystem: Environmental > Aquatic > Freshwater > Ice >... | reverse complement strand
GCGCGGTTTAGAGCCCTCCTCAATGCCCTACCCATGCCCAGTCCTCAGCCTTTGGCAAATCAAGCCGTGGACCTCAACTGACCAGGCTTAGCGGCTTGACTATCTTCAGACTTTGGACACCGTTGCGCCAGGGGCTCGATACGCCGCTGATCGCCCATGGCGTTTTTCTCCAGTGGGGCAATGCCGACGGCCGCGAGAACTACCTGCTGGATGCGCTGCCCGGCGTCAGCGGCACGACCCTGGCGGTCGGCCGGACCTTCAGCGACCCGCGCGCTGGCAATGGTGCCGGCCTGCACCTCACCCCGGTGGGCAGGGGAGGCACCTTTCCGGAGTCCATGGACGTCCAGGTGACCATCGGCAACCCGGCGGGAAATTTGCCGCCCACCGCGGTCGTGACCGCCAATACCACGGCCGCGCCTGCCAACACTCCGGTGGTGTTCACGGCGACCGCGACCGATCCCAACGGCGACGCGCTGGCCCATGCCTGGGATTTTGGAGACGGCAGCTTTAGCACCGACAACGAGGCGCGCCAGTCCCACAGTTTTTCCGCGGCCGGCGAGTACGCCGTGCAGTGCACCGTGAGCGACATGCGCGGCGGCACCAGTCGGGCCGCGGTGGTGGTGCGGGTGGACGCGCCGTCGACCTTTCGCCTGACCGGCCGGGTGCTCGATCCCGGCCAGCAGCCGATCGCCGGCGTCCAGGTCACCGCTGCCAGCGGCTCGGAGCGGAAACTGGCCACCACCGATTCCGCGGGCGTCTATGTGCTGACCAACGTGGGCGCGCGCGCCTGGACGCTGACCGCGCGGGAAACGGTCGCGGACACGCTCAATTTCTCCCTGCCTTTTCACACCAATCCCGTGAGTGTCGGTCCGAACCTGGAGGGGGTCGATTTTATCGCCTCCACTGGCCCGCAGGAGACGGTGACCCCGCTGGTCGGCAAAGGATCGGTCTGGAAATGGTTCGCGCAGGGGGGCGATCCGCCGGCCGGCTGGAGCGAGCGGTCATTCGACGACGCGGCTTGGGAGGAGGGGGCGGGCGTGCTCGGGTATGGCAACGAAGGCGGGCAGGCGACCACCCTGCCGTTCGGGCCGACGTCCGCCACCAAATGGACCGGCTCCTTTTTCCGCCGGGCCTTTGCGCTCGCTGATCCCGCGCAGTTCCCCACGCTGCGACTGGAGGCGATGCGGGATGACGGCGTGATCATCCATCTCAACGGCCACGAGATTTTCCGCGACAACCTGCCCGCCGGACCGGTCACCTACGCGACGCAGGCAAGTGACGCCACTGAACCGAACGACTACATCGTGCGGAACCTGGACGTGGCCGCCCTGCCCGTGGGACTGCTGGTGGCCGGGACCAATTACCTCACGGCCTCCGTGCACCAGGCCACCTCCACCAGTTCGGACCTCGCCTTCGATGCGGCCCTGAGCGGCGTCGCGCCAATCGCCGGAGTGGGCAGCGCCGTAGCCTATCTCACCGAGCCCGCGGCCGGCGAACATGTGGCCTCCACAGCGCCTGCGGTCACGCTGCGCGCCGGCGTCAGGGTGAAAAACGACACGATCGCCAGGGTCGAGTTTTTTGGCGACGGCGCACGCCTGGGCGAGGACCTCACCGCTCCTTTCAGCTTCGACTGGCCCACCCCCGCGCCCGGGCCACACACCGCGCACATCGTGGCCACCTGGACCGGAGGCGGCAGCGCGGCCTCGGCCACGACCGCCTTCACCGTGGCCCCGCCGCCTGCCACCCTCGTCGCAGCCAACTCAGTCTGGAGCTATCGCGCGGAGCACAGTCCGGCACCCGCGGACTGGATGCGGCCGGGCTTTGACGACGCCGGCTGGCCCGCCGGTCCGGCCCAGCTCGGGTTTGGCGAAGGGGACGAGGCCACCGTCATTCCCGGCGGCACGCCGACCAACCGGCCGCTCACCAGCTATTTCCGCCACACCTTCGCGGTGGAGGACCCGCGGGCGGTGACGGACCTGGTTGCCCGCCTCATCCGCGATGACGGGGCCGTGGTCTGGCTCAATGGCTTCGAGGTCATCCGCAGCAATCTCCCGGCGACCGGCTCCATCAGCTACCACACGCTGGCCACCGGGGCTGGTCCCAACGCAATCGACAACGCGGCGTACACCTTTCCGCTGGACCCGGCCGCTTTGGTGGCCGGGCCGAACGTGCTCGCCGTCGAGGTGCACCAGAGCGACGCCACCAGCAGCGACCTGAGCTTTGCGCTGACCCTGGAGGCGCGGACGAGCGCGCCGCGACCGCGCGGACTCACCCTGAGCGCGCCCTCCGCGGTGGCCGCCCCGCACGCGGTGGAGCTGGGCGCGGAGGGGGTGGCCGGCGGCGCGCTCGGTCTGGCCCGCGTCGAGTTCCGGGCGGGCGGCGTGCTCCTCGGTGCCGACGTCACGGCCCCCTTTGCCTTCACCTGGCCCTCGCCGCCGGTCGGAGTCCATGTCCTCACCGCGGTGGCCACGGACACGGCGGGAGCCGCGGTTTCCAGCGACCCGGTGTCCCTCACCGTGACGCCGCCGCCGGCCGGCACCGCCCTGATCTCGTTCGGCGAATGGTGGAGGTATCTCGACGAAGGTGCCGCCCCGTCGGCCGGATGGCGCGAGCGCCTCGGCTACGACGACGCCTCCTGGTCGCAGGGGCTCGCCCGCCTCGGCTACGGCGGCGATGGGGAAGTGACCATCATCGGGCATGGGCAGCAGGCGTCGGCGCGGCACATCACCACCTGGCTGCGCAAACGATTCACCGTCGCCACTCCGGCCGCGTTCGACTCGCTGCGGCTCCGATTGATCCGCGATGACGGGGCCGTGGTGTGGCTGAACGGCTCCGAAATCCTCCGCTCGAACCTGCCGGCCGGCACGATCACCCCGACCACCCTGGCCAGCACCGAGATTGCGGGCGCGGCGGAGCGGGCCGTCAGTGAGGCGGCCGTGCCCTCCGCCCTGCTGGTCGCAGGGGAGAACGTGCTGGCGGTGGAAGTCCACCAGGCCAGCGCCGCCAGCGCGGACCTCGGCGTCGATCTGGAACTGGTCGGGGTGGCGGCTTCTGCGGAGGAATTTCACTTCACCAGCCCGGCCGCCTCGCAGACGATCACGGCGGCGGTGGACCTGCCGCTGTCGGTCTGGGCCGCGCCCGCAATGGGGGTGACCCGCGTCGAGTATTCGATCGGACCGGCGATGATCGGATTTTCGGAGGAGGTGCCCTATTTCCCGGTGTCCTGGACCACGCCCCTGCTGGGCACCTTCGACCTGACCGCGCGGGCTGTGCTGGCGGGCGGGGGGACCAGGACCGCCGGGCCGATCACCCTGACCGTGGGCGAGCCGCGCGTCTCCGCCCTTTTTGTGCCGGCGGGAGCAGTCTGGAAGTACTGGGACGTCGGTACCCTGCCGGCGGCCGCCTGGAATGCGCCCGGGCACCTCGACACCGCCTGGAAAAGCGGTGCCGCCCGCCTTGGCTTTGGCGCGGATTTCGAGGCCACCGCCGTCCAGTCCGGCCACCTGGCCTACTATTTCAGAAAAAGCTTCACGGTCTCCTCGCTGGCCGATGTGGCCGAAGTCATCCTGCGTTTCCAGCGCGACGACGGCGTGGTCATCTATCTCAACGGCCAGGAGGTGGCCCGGGACAACATGCCCGCCGGCCTACCGCTGCCCACCACCCCGGCCACCGCCGATGCCGCCAGCGAACAGGCCTGGCTGAGCCGCGTCCTGCCGCCCTCCGTCCTCCAGTTCGGCACCAACATCCTCGCCGCCGAGGTTCACCAGCGCTCGGCCACCAGCAGTGACGTCGGCTGGGACGCGGAATTGACCGCCCGCGGCGTAAATCTCCTCGCCGTCGCCAATACCGCCCCCACGGCCGCCCCACTACCGGAACTCTCCGTCCTCACCGGACCCGGCGGCGTCGCCGACGGCTGGCAATTCCGCTTCCCGGAAACCGACGGACGGCTCTACGTGGTCGAACACTCGGAGGACCTCTCCACCTGGCTGCCGCATTCCTACGAGTTCGCCCGAGCCGGGCAAATCGCCGTGCCGCTTCCCGCCGGTCCCGCAGCCTCCGACCGCTACTACCGCGCCCGCTGGCTGCCGACCCTGCCATGATCGGCTGACTTCTGTCGCCGGGGTCGGTGACCCCGGACCTGATGCTGTCGCCGGGGTCGGTGACCCCGGCGACAGGCCGAGTTCATGGAGGCCGTGTCTGCGTCATTTTTGTGGAGGCGGATGCCTGCCACCTGGTGATTTGTCCGGCTCGCGTGGAGATAGGTGCAGGGCACGGAAGGCGGGCGGGGCACCGTCCGCGTCGCGACGAATGGGACGATACCTCCGAGATCCTCGGAGGCGTTCCGGCTTGAGCAGAAGACTCACGGTCCATGGGGCCGCTGGGCCACGGTAACCGATGCGGAGACCGCCCCGGGGTGAAACGGCGGCGGCCCTTCGCTCTGGCGGCTGGCTATCCAGATTTTTCCACAAGCCGCTTGGTGTGGCTGCGCTGAATCGTATGGTCGCGGGCACTCGTCACGTCGGGTTTCTGACCACTCATCCATCCATGCGCCGCATCCTTTTCGCCGCCATTTTCCTGACGACCTTCCCATTGGTCTCCGCGCGCAGCTGGGTGCCGGAGGAAATCCAATCCGCTGCCATCCGGCTCGACTCCTTCTCGCTCGCCGACGGCAGCGACGTCGCCGATGCTATTCCTCCTCAGGGAGCCTGTAGGCGGGTGGCTGGCTGCCTTGAACGGAACGGCCCTTGATCTGCGCGATGGGCGGAGGGCATGGGTTCATCGCCGGAGCGGACTGGTGCCCGGCGTGGACAGGGGACCGGACTCCGTGCATGGTGACCGGGTGGGAGCGCAGACCAGGGAGACACACTTCAAAGGCTGGGCCCGTCCCGGTCCGGTGGTGCCGGGACATGCGGCGGGCCTGCGCGCCGTCGAGGGCGAGACGCTGGACGCGCTCAGCGGGCATTGCGCGTTGTTTCAGCTGAAGGACGGCCATCGTTTTTCCACCGACGACCTACTCACCGCTTGGTACGGCACGTCCTGGTGCCCGGCGGCGCGCACCGCGCTCGATCTGGGATCCGGCCTGGGCACGGTGGCGACCATCTGTGCGTGGCGGCTGCCGGGCGCGCGGTTCGTCACGGTGGAGGCCCAGGCCCAGAGCGCGGCGCTGGCGCGCCGCTCGGCCGCTTTCAACGGTCTGGACGGGCGGTATGACATCCGCGAGGGGGATTTCCGCGATCCGGGCGTGCTGGGGACGGACGAGCGCTTTGATTTGGTCACCGGCAGCCCGCCGTACTTTTCGCCCGGCGCGGGGGTGGAAAGCGGACATCCGCAGAAGCTCGCCTGCCGCTTCGAACTGCGCGGCACGGTGGCGGATTATTGCCGGACGGCTGCCCGGCATCTGGCGGTGGGAGGTTTTTTCGCGTGCGTCTTTCCTGCCGAGGCCGCGCAGCTCGAGCGCGTGGTCGCGGGGGCGGCGGCGGCGGGCCTGGTCATCGTGCGCCGCCGGTCGGTGGTTTTCCGGGAAGGTGACCCCCCGCTCATCGCGCTTTTTGGCATGATGCGGGCGGAGGACCTGCCAGAGTGGTTTCGCCATCAGACCTGGGCCGAGCCGGACCTGATCATCCGACGCCGGGACGGCAGCATTCATCCGGAATATTCGGCGGTAAAACTGGCCATCGGGTTTCCTCCGTGACGCGAACGGGCCGGCCGCGGCCGCGAGGAGAAAGCCGATCCGCTACCGGCGCCGTCCTCCCGGCAGGGGGATGAGTTTGCCGGGCAGGCTGAGCACGCCCGGTTTCCAGGCGGGATCGCTGGTGGTGCCATCGGCGGTGTATTCGAGGAGCCGGCTGACCGGATAGAGCAGCATGCCGGTCGGGCCGCGGGTGTTGACGCGGGCCTGCAGATCGACGCGTTTGGTGTCGAGGTTGATTTCCCCGCCTCCCTTGATGACGAAGGCGGCGGTGAGGGCCTCGAAATCGCGGGTGGTGAGCAGCCCGTCGTTCAGGACGAACGAGGCCCTGGCCTCGCGGGCCTTGCTGTAGCCGGTTTTGGTGCCGGGCAGGACCGCGGAGAGCAGGGGGGAGAGCGGGCCGAGCAGCGGCAGGGCGAAGATGTCGCCATCGCGCACCGTGGCCTGGCCGGCACCGCGGAGGTTCAGCGATTCACCGGCGGCGGGTTGGGCTCGCCCGGCGACGCGGAAGCCGCCGGACAACTGGCCCGCGGTTTTGGTTCCGGGGGCGTACACCTCGGCGAGGGGGCCGAAGTTCACGCCGTCCGCTTGGACGGCGGCGATGAAATCCTGGGTGGACGAGAGGCGGTCGACCTGGCCGCTGCCGGTGACGCTTCCGCCGAGCAGGCGCGCGGTGGCCCGGGAGACATCCAGCCGGTCCTTCCGGAAGACGGCATCGAATTTCAATTCCTGGAGCGGCAATGATTTGCCTGCGATTTCCCAGTCCACCGTGCCCGGCGCGTCGATGGCCAGGCTCCAGCGGGTGCGGTTGGCGGCGGCGGCGCGTGTTTCCACCTCGAAAATGCCCTGGAAGCGAGCGGCGGCCGGATCGCGCAGGCTGAGTTGTTGAAAGCGCACCGGGGCCAGCACTCGGCCCTCGGCCTCCACCTGCACCGAGGCTCCCGGCGTGTCGCCCCGGCGGTGGCGGAAGTCCACGGTGGCTTTGTCCACCTCGACGGACAGGATGGAGCTGCCGACCGTCTGGCGGGCCCGGGCCGGGCCGGTGAGGAAAAACTGCCAAGTCTCGGAGCGGGGAGGCGTGCGCACTACCGGGAACGCGCCCAGGAAACGCGCCTCGACCGTGTCCTCAAGGGAGGTGCCCTGCCAGGAGGCACCGGCGCGCACCTCCCCGGTGAGGTCGAGCGAAAGCACGAGGCCTTTGCTGGTGATCTGCCCGCGCGGCGAGACCAGCGGGAGCTGGGTGCGGTCCGGCAGGGTCGCGAGCACCTCGCCGTCGGTGGTGACATCGAGTGTGAAATCGTTCAGATCGGCCCGTTTCAGCCCCACGCGGCCGGCCATGCGCACGGTGGGCGGCTTGGCAAAACGGTAAGCCTGGACCAAGGGCACGATTTTGGGATTGATGCTTTGGAGCACCGGCACCGGGAAAACGGTGGAGCGCAGGTCCTCGATGAGCAGCGTGTGCGTGGCCTCCTCCACGGTCAGTCGCGCCGCGGTGATCTCGCCTTCGGGGCGCACAAGTCGGACGCCGGTCGCGGTGGACACGCCCTGCACGTGGCTGACCCCGGCTTGGAGGCGGCGGACCACCTCGCCCTGGTAGCGGAACTGGCGGGCCTCCACGGTGGCGTGGTGCTCCCAGTCTTTCGGGGCCTCCGGCCGGCCGGAGCCATGGGCCTCCAGCTCCATCGTGGAGTGGTCCTGAAAATCCACCCGGTCCATTAGCCGATGCAGCTCGTCGGTGGTCATGAACGGCTGCAGGGCCTTGGGATTCATCCGCATCTGCATCCGGTAGCGCCAGAGGCCGTCCCGGCGCATCACCTCGCCGTCGAGCGTGCCGGTCTCATGGGCCAGCCGCAGGTCCCGCAGGTTGAAATCGCCCTCCTGCAGGTAAAAGGCGGCGTCAACCGACTCAAAGACCACGCCGCGCGTGGCGAAGCGGCCGCTGGCCATGCGCCCGAGCACGTTCAGGGCGGCGGGGGCGGTTCCTTCCGGGGCGGCCGGCCGCCATGAGCCCTCGCCGGAAATGGAGAGGGAATCGGGCTCGTAGAGGACGAATTCCCGCAGCGCCGGCACTTCGTGGACGGCCCCAGCCAGGGCGGGCAAATTGGCTGACGACTGGAAGCTGAAGGAAAATCCGGGCCGGCCCGGCTCCATGCGCGCGCTGCCGACCAGCATGCCCACCGCGTCGCGCAGACGGGCTTCGCGGATGACCGCCTCGCCGCGCGACCATTCCGCCACCACGTCGAGTTCCTTGACCGCATAGTCGCGGTAGCGGAAATTCTCCCCGCGCAGGCGGCCCCAGAGCTGCACCTCGGCGGGTCGGTCGAGATCGCCGGTGAGTCGGAGATCGAGCTGGGGCGGGCGCTCGGACCCCCGCCAGTCGAGATGCTGAAGCTGCCCGCGCAGCTCGTCGAGCCACTGCCGCCGTTCGCGCAGAATGTCGAGCGCCTCGCGTTTTTCGCCAGGCGGGCGGTTGCGGTTGCGGTGCATACGGGACGGTTTGAGCAGGGTGCCTTCCATGGTGACCGGCACGCCTTCGAGCCGGCCGCGTGCCTGCCGGACCTCGAAGCGGTCGCCGGACGCGAGGATGCGCGCGTTCATGCCGGTGAGCGTCAGCCACTGCGTCTGGGCATCCTCGGGATCCAGGGGTAGGGCCAGGGCGGCGTCGGTCAGCTCCACGCTGCTGATGAATTGCTGGCGCTGGAGCAGGCGGGACAGGTCGGCCTCCACGCGCAGGCGGTCGAAGGTGGCCAGCAGGAGTTTTTGATCCGGGCCGCCGTACAGCCGGCACTCGCGCGCAACCAGCCCCCGCAGTGGATCGAGCGTCATTTTGCCGATGTCGGCCCGCAGGTTTTCCTTGGCCAGTTCCTCGGTGATCTTGGCCCGCAGCCAGCTGTCGAGGCGGCGCTGACCCTCGTGGTACAGAGCCACCCCGCCGACGGCCACCGCCGCGAGCACGGCGAACGGGATCAGATGACGGAACCAAAGCACGGCAGATCCTAGCCTCGATTCAGAGGGATGGGAATGGGAAAGCCGGCCGGGCGGCCGCGGACGGAGGCGAATATCGGATGTTGATCGGCCGAAACGTGGCTAAAGAAAGCCTGATGCGATTTTCGATTCTGGGCAGCGGCAGCGGGGGCAATGGCGCGGTGGTGACCGGGCCGGATGGGGCGCTGCTGATCGATGTCGGGCTTTCCTCCCGGCAGATTATCGCGCGGCTGGCGCGGGTCGGGGTCGAGCCTTCCGCGGTGCGTGGGGTGCTGTTGACGCACGAGCATGGCGATCATATCCGCGGCCTGGATGTGCTGATGCGCGGCCCGCTGGCGGGGGTGCCGGTTTTTTCCAACGCCCACACCAGCGAGATGGTCCGCCGGTCGCTGCGCTCCCCGGTGAGCTGGCGTCTGGTCGAGACCGGCAGCGGGTTCGAATGGGCGGGGTGGCGCATTGAGACGTTTTCCGTGCCGCACGACGCGGTGGATCCGATGGGGTTTGTCATCGAGCGCGCGTCCGGGGCGGGGGCGGAGGGAGCGGGGACGCGGCTCGGCGTCGTCAGCGATCTGGGGCACGCCACCACCGCGGTGCTTGGACGGCTGAAGGAATTGGACGGTTTGTTTATCGAAGCCAACTACTGCCCGCAGTTGCTGGCGGCGGACACCCGGCGGCCGTGGGCGACGAAGCAGCGGATTTCCAGCCGCCACGGGCACCTGAGCAATGACCAAGCGGCCGAGTTGGTGGCCCAGATTGTGTCGCCCCGCCTGCGCCGCCTCTGGCTCGGGCATTTGAGCAGCGACTGCAACCATCCCGAGGTGGCCACCGCAGTACTGCGGCGCGCCCTGGACGCCCGGTCGGCCGGCCACGTCGAAATCTGCTGCGCCTCGCAGAACGAGCCGACGCCGTTTTGCGCGCTCTAGGCGGGCGCGATCCGTCCGGCGGCGACCGCGGTCTTCGACTCACCAGCCGTCGGCGCGGCCGAGGCCGCGGGGGTCCGCGGCACCAGAGGGCTCACGAGTACGGTGAGGCGCAAGAACATCGAGCGAATGGGGGATCGGGTGTCGTCGATGAACTACGAGTCGGCACAGCGGTATATCAGCGAGTCACCGTGGGATGAGCAGCCGCTGCTGTGTGAAGTGGCCCGGCAGGCCGACCGCCTTCTCGGGGGGCAGGCCGAAAGTGCGCTGTATCTGGACGAAACGGGCTTCGCGAAGAAGGGACAGGTTCGGTCGGCGTGGCGCGGCAATACAACGGGCGATTGGGCAAGGTGGATAACTCCCAGGTCGTGGTCAGTGCCGCCCTGGGGTGCGCAGATCGAGTGACACTGATCGACTTCCTGCTCTACATGCCCAAGGAGTGGATCGAAGATCCGGACCGATGCGAGAAGGCGGGTGTGCCGGCTGAGGTGGTCGAGCGGGGCGTGCGCGCCAAGTGGCAGCTGGGATTGGATTTGGTCGACCGTGCCA
>Ga0335396_10007773_pt1 | contig 10145 bp, 10 predicted proteins | sample FRY02_FD_205743 | JGI IMG/M metagenome (GOLD analysis project Ga0335396, IMG submission 205743) | Freshwater microbial communities from Lake Fryxell liftoff mats and glacier meltwater in Antarctica - FRY-02 (spades assembly) (version 2) | ecosystem: Environmental > Aquatic > Freshwater > Ice >... | reverse complement strand
GACACAGGAAAACTGAGTCACCGTCCTCACGGGAGTTTGTCGCAATTATGCGAAAACCGTCCGAGGACTCCTCATTGATGGCAATCAGGGCGTGATTGATGGCAATCAGGGCGTGAGAGGCCGCAGAAAACAGATCGAGCAGCGATTGCAGAACAAAATCAATTCGATTGGCTACGGGTGAATTGATGATCGCCTGAGACAGTCGAACCACATGCGAAAGTTTACGAGTCGCATCATCTCCGTTCCAGGTTCCAAGCGGCAGGTCATGCAAGTCGAGCGAAGCGACAACTCGCGGGCCTTCGATACCCGGATGCTCAACCAATTCCTCCGGACTTACAACATCACCCGTGCACACAATCTTCCGACGAATCGATTGTTCCGGATCAGCTTCGTCCGGAAGCGGCGTCATCATCTTCAGGGGATACCGTTCCAGATCATACGATAAGCCTGAAGAGTCATCATCTGCGTCTGGTTCAGTTTCAAGATAGAGATAAGTCGCTCCCGCGAATTCCAGAATGTCGCGGTGGCTCAGACGCTTGCTGCTCTTGATACGAATTCCATTGACCAGCGTACCATTGCGACTGTCGAGATCCTTCACCTCCGTGTGTGTCTCGCAACATTGGATCGACGCATGTGACTTACTCGCCGCTGCCGTTGTCAGCAACACATCATTGCCTTCAGCACGCCCAACTCGAATTGTTCTAAACGGCAATCGGACAACGTCCTCCGCTTTTCCTCGAACCATTTTTTGCAGAAACGGCATGATGGAGGGAAACCTTTTGGAGTGTTCAGGCGGGAATTCATGGAACTGAAGTGGCGGCAGTCTACTCAGTCTGTCGCGATTCGCTCAACATTGCGGGACGAAAGAACAACCGACTTACGGACTCTGCACCTGACGCCTGCCATGACCGACACGACCTGCAGGTTGTCGATTTCGTGGGGCGAATTCTGGTTTTGTTGGGATATCGCTTTGGTAGCGACATCGCAGGATCTGTTGCGGTGTGCGTCAATCCCCCACCGGGCTCGTCCCCAATGGCGTGGACTTTAGCCGTAGCGGAAGTCGCCAAGACTTTCGGCACCCCGGTTTTTGAAGGGAAAACCGAAACTCTTGGCGAGTTCCGCTACAAGAAAATTTCTTAAGTCCACGCCATTGGGGATAAACCCGGAGGCGAACAAGCGGCATCGCTGCCTCAATTACTTCTGCATGAGTGCTTAACCGAATATGATGGCGTCGATGCGGCCCGAAAAATAACCGTCGCGGCGATTCCATTGCGACCCCAGAATCTCACCGAACACTTCATAAAACATGCGCAAACTCATTCGAGCATCAGCCGGCAGCGGAAAAACCTTTCAGCTGTCATCGCACTTTCTGCGGCAGTTGTTTCTAGGGCACGCTCCGGAAACGATTCTCGCGACCACGTTTACCCGCAAAGCGGCCGGGGAGATTCTGGGGCGTGTTTTGCTGCGACTGGCAGAAGCCGCAGATGATACCAAGGCCGCAAAAAAACTCGGCGAGTTCCTGGAACAACCGGATATTACGAAACCCAAAGCTCGCGATCTGCTGGCCAATGTGACACGAAATCTGCATCGCCTGAGAGTCTGTACGCTGGACAGTTTCTTTCAGCAGGTCGCTCGCAGTTTGACTCTGGAACTTGGCCTGCCACCAGGTTGGAGCATCATCGACGAACATACCGACGCCGAAATGCGCGAACAGGCGATCGATGCCGTGCTTTCGCAGCAAGTCCCGGAAGACGCTCAGAACCTGATGCACATGCTGGCCAAAGGCCGCTCAAAACGCAGCGTCCGCGATTTGATCGACGACACCGTCCAGAGCTTTCACGAACTCTTTCTATTGACCGATGATGAAGCATGGAACAAGCTGCCAAAGTATCCACGTCTGACGAATGAACAGATGCAACAGGCGCTGCTCGATCTGAATTCGTGCGCGCTGCCAGCGGATAAGAATTACGAAAAGGCGCGAGCAGCAGATGCCGAACGGTTCGCAACGTCGCAGTGGGATGAATTCGTCAAGACGGGCATCGCATCGAAAGTACTCGCCGGCGAAACCACCTACTATCGCAAAGAAATCAGCGAAGAACTCATCGCCGCTTATCGCCCTTTACTGAATCACGCGAAGGCCGAATTGCTCGACCGTCTCGCGCAACAGATGCGGGCGATTCGAAATTTGATCTCCCGCTTTGACAAAGAATACTCGCGTCTGCGTTCCGATCATGGCTGGATGGGATTCGGCGATGTGACTCGAACGTTGGCAAAGTCCGTTGAAGCCGCCAGTGGTGAACGCATGAGCTTTCGTCTCGACAGTTCGATTCGCAATCTGCTGCTGGATGAATTTCAGGACACATCCGCCGACCAATGGAAAATCCTGAAACGCCTGACGCAGAATCTCGATCGACATGAAAAACACAGCTTCTTCTGCGTCGGTGATCCCAAGCAGGCGATCTACGGTTGGCGTGGTGGCGTCGCAGAAATCCTGGACGCCGTGCCGAATGCTGTTCATGGAATCATCGAAGAACCGATGGACAAGAGTCGTCGTTCAGCACCTGCCGTCATGAATGCCGTCAACAAGATTTTTCAACACATTAAGCATCACTCGAATCTCGAAGACTATCACGTCCCGGTTGTGGATTGGTCCAACAAATTTCCTGAGCATTCGACGGCCAACGAAACAATGTCGGGGTACGTCTGCTTTCGTTCTTCGCCCGTGATGGAAGGCGACTCGGCTGACGAACGACGCGGCCCATGGCATCGCTGGGTGGCCGAACAGATCCGCGATCTGCATCTGCAAACCCCGGGCGCAACGATCGGTGTTTTAACTCGCACCAACAGCGCGGTCGCCAGAATCGTGCATGAATTATCTCAGTTAAACGTTCCTGCCAGTGAGGAAGGGGGAACTCCGCCAACCGACAGCGCGGCCGTTTTGGCGATGCTGTCTCTTCTGCAACTCACGTCTCATCCCGGCTGCCACGTCTCGCGATATCATGTCGCCGCGTCGCCACTGGGCCCAGTCACGGGACTGCTCGACTGGAAGAATGCAAAACAAGCAGAAACCGTCGCGGCGAATTTGCGGAGTCGTTTGATGGACGAAGGCTACGGCAGAACTCTGCAGACGCTGTCCGAATCCATCCGTGACGTTTGTACGTCTCGCGACCGATTGCGATTGCAACAGATCGTCGCGCAGGGATGGCAGTTTGATCAGACCGGCTCGCTGAACCCGTGCGACTTTGTGCGACTGCTGGAGAACAGCAAATTCCAGAAGTCCGAACCTGCACCGGTGCGTGTGATGACGATCCATCAAAGCAAAGGACTGGAGTTTGATGTCGTCGTCCTTCCCGATCTGGAAGTGCCAATCTTCAAAGCTCCGGACGCCGCATTCACCGGCCCCGGCGCAGGGGAAGTTCCGGATCGCGTTTGTGTCTGGAGCAATAAAGCATTATGGCCTATGCTTCCGGAAGGGCTCCAGGAAGCGTTTCGTGACACCGTCGCGCGACAGATATCGGATAACCTGTCGGTGTTCTATGTGGCCGTCACCCGCGCGGCGCATGCGATGCACATGCTGACGAAACCAATCACCAGCAAACAGCCGCCAAAAACATTCGCGGGCCTGCTGCTCGCATCTTTGACAGATCAGTCGCAGGCCGAAGCGTCAGTGCTGTTGTATGAAACCGGTGATGCAGATTGGTACAAATCGGTGCCGGAAATGACGCAGGTGGAGACCGAAACGCGGCCGTCGAAATCTCACGTCGTACCGCACGTTCGACTCGCCCCGATGCCCGACGGACGCCGTCGCGGCCTGAAACGCCGCGCACCGTCACGACACGATGAGACGCGATTGTATCTGCCCGCTGTCACATCACTGATCGCTCGCCGCGAGACGATGCCAGCATCAACGGATGTCGCAGAAGCGGGTGTCCGAACAATCGTCGACCCGAAAACACGCGGGACCGTGATGCATGCGTGGTTCGAATGTATTGAATGGCTCGACGACGCGACTTCGAAACCCGACGAATCTGTGCTCCGCGCCGTCGCCGGAAAACTGACGGTACCAGATGCAGCCATCGATCGTCTACTTCCCGACTTCTACGCCGCGATACAACAGCCGGAAACGCGGCGCGTATTTCAGCGGGAAGCGATTAATTCTGTGGAATCCTTTGCAGCCTTTCACAGTGCAATCCAATCTGGCCATGCCACGACAAAAGTCGAACGCGAACGCACATTTGCGATGCTGCATAATAACGAGTTGGTCCTGGGATCAATCGACCGTCTGGTATTGCTCATGCAGAATGGACGGCCTGTTGCAGCGGACATCATTGACTTCAAAACTGACCGATTCGCCGGAGACCGCAACCGCTGGATCGAAGCCCGCCGCCTGCACTATGGGCCTCAGTTGGAAGAATATCGCTTCGCTGTCTCCCAATGCTTCGGCGTCCTAATCCAGCACATTGGAACGCGGTTACTCTTGATCGAAGCGGATGCCGTGATTGCGACTACGTGATTGCGCACGTGGCAATGCGACGGAACCTACAGAAAGTGGAATGGAAATTACCATTCTGGCGGTAATTCGCCGCTGCTTCGAGTTGAAATTGCAGCTTGGATCACGTGATCGAATGAATAGGAGACGAATCGGACGCTTCCATCTGCGGTCGCAAAATGTGTTCCTTGGGTATGCCAACTCCATAGAAACAAACGGTCCGATACACCGTTCTTCGGTGCCCTCAGTCCTCCCCCGAATTCTATTCCGAAAACACCCGGCAAGGTGACGTCAAGGATTCCGGCTGGACATTTTGAAATGTCGCCAGCACCGCCCCATTTCGCAACGTCACCGACAATACCTCTTTCCGCAAACATTAACGTGTTGGACGTTCCGTCGGTAATATCGCGCGGGCCTATGCGACTGTTTCCAAACAGAATTCCAGCATGTATCAACGCGCTGTTCGGCAGGGAGCTGCGTTGTTCGCAGTCTACGAGATTGTGTGTCGAAAGCATTCCGCCAATTCCGGAAATCCCGAGGTAATTGTTTGTGCCCCAGCCTCCACGATAGTAGTCCCCCCAAATCGAATCTGGCCCTACTGGTTCTTTCCATTCCAATGGATTTGCCGCCAAAGGATCCGAAGGACAAACAAAGGCATCGACTTGTCGTCGCGTTAAATCCCGTTGATGAATCTGACAATCCAGATTGAAATCGAACCGGTCGTACAACGGCTTCTGATCCAGGTATGGCAACAGTGCCACGGTCCAGCCGAATGACTTTGAATATCCTGGCGGTTCGGTTGGGTTGATCACCTGCGATCCAGGTGGGAAAACACCAAAAGTCCCACAGTAGTTGTGAGCTGCAAGCGAGATCTGTCGCAGTTTAGAACTGCAGGCTACGCGACGAGCGGACTCACGTGCGCTCTGCACAGCGGGCAACAGCAACCCAATGAGGATTGCCATAATCCCAATCGATACTAATAATTCGACGATGGTAAACCCTGTTCGTTTACGAACGTCCAACCCTGATCGCGAAGACTTTTCCGGCATCGCCATGTCGCCTCCTATTGGGCCTTCAAGAAAAGCGGCGGTGTTTTGGAAATACCAAAACACCGCCCGAAAAGTGACTGCTGCGAACGAAAACATTAGTCCACTGGAGGTCTACTCCATGCATATACAGTAAGGAAATGCGCCTATGTCGATCGGTTGCCCCAACGAACTAAATGGCCATGCAATAGAATCGCCGACGCCCGTGCAACGCGCAAAGCAGGTATTTCCTGAGTACTTCTCATATGAAACGGATCCTCCAACGGCAGTCAAAGTCCCTCCTACAGATACGGCCCATGCGTTGTCGCACGCGTTCACCTCTGCAAGTTTGAAGCACTCGTTACTCCACTTCCAATACTGGTCCGTGTGACATCCCTGAGTACACGCACCGCCGGAGGGAGGGATTCTCCCAAACACTGCAACACATGTGACCAGGCAAAACGTGGTTGCCACCGAAAATACTGTCCAGAACTTCTTCATTGCTCATTTCCTTTAAACTATGAGGGTTGTTACAGACAAAACACCGACACGTCACAAAACACAACTCTTCGATCCGCCATTTCTGCCAGCCCAACTCTACAAACGATGACTGGTTCTAACTCGACGGCTCCAGGCAATAAAACCTGCGAGAACTAAAATGCCCGCAACCACAAACCAGTACCAGGAGAGGCGTGGATTGCTTGCCGCGAAGACTGGGGAACTGAACCCGGGAATGTTGCCGTCGGCATCGACGATAGAAGGCCCGTTTCCTCCTTCAATAACAACCCGAGAGCCAGGCGGAAAATCCATTTCAAACAGGGAGTCCGACATGGCAGTATTGGTATCGAATTGTTCCACAGTCACTGTCTGGCTTGCGGAAAGCTCTCCATTATCCTTAAGTACCGTGCACTTCCAGCCGGTCACCTCAAATCCAATTGCTTTGCTCTCGGCATAGTGGACATCGATCTGATAAAGCGGAACTTCATTCTTGGAACGACGCGAAATCCGCAGCGGAATATACTCTCGCACAGGATCAACCCAGACTTCATCGGTCGATTCATTTTCGGACACGGAAATTAAGATCAGGCAATCTATGTCTCCAATCTTGTAGTTGTTTGGCTGTATCACACAATCGCGAAGATTGAAGGAAGAGCGTTCTTTTTCGCGGAACCTATAGCCGTACAACAGTGGATTATAGTTGACTGTCAAATAGGTTCCGGGCTCAGAAACAGTGGGGTTTATTGTTCCGGATGACTTGTTATCAAATTCGGTCCCACTGGATCGATCAGAAAAGAGCTTTTGACCGCCTTTGCCGTTCAACACCTGGCGAATCCTGGGCGGGTCCCAAACCGCATTCACCGCATCGCGACGAATTTCAACCGCCACCTTGTCTTTCCAGAACCACAATTCTGAGCTTTCCTGCATCGTGACATAGTCAGCATCCTTCATTCCCGGACCAGGAGGCTTCGCTACGCGAACCGACGAGAACTTGACATGGAGTGATTCAGCACGAGCGCTGCGGGACTGCCAGGCATCGCGGATTTCCGTCAACTTCACATCGTCAGCACACGAAGTTCTGATCGATGTGAAAATAAGGCACACTAACAAGACCAACGACCAGCGTACCATTTCGATGCTCCTTAGATTCCCGCGTGGGCCAAACCCGAACAGTGAATTCTGACAGTACTCGGGACGGAACTTTCCGTGCCTGAAACCCCTCGTTCCGTGATGATGACATCAAATGAGAAACGACCTTCGGCAACTGCCACCACGGACAGCGAAAAAGTGTCGTTCCTTGCCTGCACTTCAACCTTTGCGTTCAGTTCGTCAGAAACACTGACATCCAATTCACCCAACGTTCGATCCAACCTGCTGGTACAGGAATAATTTCGGACTAACTCTACGCCAAGCGATACGGCCCCGAAGTGTGTGAACTCTGGCACTAACGTAATTTCGGAAACAGTTACGATCTTGACTGGCCAGTCGCTGCTAACCAATTTGCCATTTAGCGTCCCGTGTAACGTGAGATTCCCATTCGCGACGCCCGAAACCAAAGTCGGCTTCATGGTGAGTTTGACGCAGAAATCGTCGGGCGGGGAGCCCGCCAGATTTGAAACCTCCAGCCCGTCTAAATCGCTGGTTGCATCAATCTCGCTTAAGCCAGTGGTTTTTCCGAATGGCACTTCGATGCTGCATCCTTGCCCTGATCCAGCAATACACTGCAACTCAAGATCCTTCGGCGTCTTCATCCAGTAAGCATCGCCCACTTCTCCCCGAATCTCCCAACTCGCAGTGGCACCGCCTGCCTCCACTGCATAGACATTAACGCTAAATGGGCGATCCTCTCCTGATGGCAAAGTCCGGCCTCGAAGATCGATCGCCAAAGCAACGTCTCTCGATGAATGCGCGGGAATCTCAATCGGGAGCTTGAATCCAGACAGTACTGTACAGCCGCACGAAGTTGATAGTGACTCGACGATTAACGGTGAACCAGTGCTATTCTCAAGTGGGAGCGTCCAGTCGAAGGCGGACGTAGACCAAACGCGGCCAAACTGCAGTGCTTCCGGTGGCACTCGGAGTCCGGTGGCTGGAGTCCGGTGGCTGGAGTCCGGTGGCTGGAGTCCGGTGGCTGGAGTCCGGTGTCCGGTGTCCGGTGTCCGGTGGCTGGTGCCGTGCCATTCTGTTCGCACCCACAAAGGAACATACCCGCGCACGACAGCAGCACTGTCCGCCCAACGGACCGCCGATGCCCCATATTGAGCCCTTCGATGGACGACAAGTAACGCATACATCAGACCCCCAATCCTAGTTACGTCAGCGATTCCAGATATTCCACTAACGATCACAGATTGTCAATCCTAGAGGATAAATTTTGCGCAAGACGTGCGCCACTTGGGATCACTGCCACACCGCCAACGTCGTACGTAGCGGCGAAATAAGGTCCAAACACGAGGAATCATGGTTAGCGACAGAATTCCACTTTGGCACTTGTCTTAAATCTATCGACGATCAATCTCCAGCACTGCGTGCAAACCGTCTTCCAGAGGGAGTCGAGGGGACATAGTACTTTAAGCAATAAGTAGAATGTCCCCCCTCCCTTATCCCCCCTCAATAGACGGTTGGCCCCATGATTCACCCCTCCTGTTGAGCCCCTTGATGCTGCGCGGCTCATGTGATCGAGGCATTTTTTTCGGCTCCGCGCCGTGTCTTTCGACCATAAATCCGAACAATTCGCTGCAGGCACTTCGACCGAAAATTCCGAAGTCTGACGACTTCGGCTACGAAAGGCCGACTGTTTCCTCGGGAATAAATGCTTCACAGCGTTGCCCGATGGCGATGCTGAAATTTTTCACTCCGGACAGTTCATGGACATGGTATCTCGTTGAGTTCAACCCCGAAGAGAATATGTGCTCCGGTCTCGTCAGCGGCCATGAACGCGAACTCGGCTACTTCTCGCTTCAAGAACTGGAAACCATCCGAGGCCCCATGGGCTTGCCGATCGAACGCGATCTGCACTTCGAGCCCAAACCCGTGTCGCAGTGCAAGTGAAGGAACGATTACTAAAGCCTGGCATCTTATCGATGCCTGGCTTTTACTCGAATGGATCACAAGGGACTGGCTTCCTGCCAACAGTCATCAAGGAGCCAGAAGTGCAATGAATCTCACTCTTATGCTTTCTGAGCAGGAATCTGCGGAACTGGAGCGGCGTGCTGCCGCTGGTACGGATGTCAAGACGTTCCTGTTGCACGTCGTAAGCACCCATTGGTAAATTTTGGGGTATAACAAATGATTGCGAAAACACTATCCGGAGACTGACGTCTCGCGGCTCGCCGGATTTCCGGCGAGCCTTGTATAAAGTGCGAGGTCATACTTTGCCGCCAGCTCAACAATCCGCATGAACATGATTCGCTACTCTTTCAAACGTGGCGAATTCAGATCAAGTTGCAGAATCAAGCGGTTCACATCAGGCTGTTCAGAATCCACGGAGCCGTCCGACAGAACGCGAAGATCGGGAGACCGCAGCAGGCTCCACGGGTCGGCGACTCGTTGATCAAGTTTCACTGCGTTACATCGACGACATGCGTAGATCAGGTTCTGGTAGTCAAGGCGTCGTTGAGGCCGGATCGCTTGAGCCTCGAAATGATCGATCTCGAATTCGCCCGTTACCTGTCCCCATGCCTCGCGTTTCAGGCAGTAAACGCATCGAAAAACAAACTCGTCCCGCAGCCATGGACGAATCGACTTGTAAGTCGAATAACCCGCAGGGCCATGAGTTCGCTCTGGCTCTGTTGGAGGATAATCAAAGATCAATTCCCCTGATCCTTCACGTTCGCTGCCAACAACTTCTTGTGTAGAGCTCGAGCACCCTGGATGGGTAGATTCGCCTCAGAATCCACATGCTGACGCATCGCCGTTGTCAGCCGGGCCAGCTCCAACTTTTCCGCTGGAGTGATCGATCTCTGGATTTGCTTATCAATCAGTGCAAGGCGGCGTTTGTTCCGCTTGGAATTCCATTCTGCGTCAATGGGATCAAGATCATTGAGAACCTGTCCAACACTCTCAGTAAGAGATTCGACGCTCATCCCGGAATCGAGCAGGGTACGCACAGTGGCATTCTGGAACTCGGTAAT
>Ga0335396_10007771_pt1 | contig 10147 bp, 9 predicted proteins | sample FRY02_FD_205743 | JGI IMG/M metagenome (GOLD analysis project Ga0335396, IMG submission 205743) | Freshwater microbial communities from Lake Fryxell liftoff mats and glacier meltwater in Antarctica - FRY-02 (spades assembly) (version 2) | ecosystem: Environmental > Aquatic > Freshwater > Ice >... | reverse complement strand
CATGCCTGAAAAATCCATCTCTAAACTGAAAGTGACTTCCAACCTTGATGTTTTCGCTCAAAAATGCCGTCATTTGCTGATGCAAACTCGGTTTTGAGCAGGTTTGTACCCACAGATTCTGAGGAAGAGCCTTAATTATAACTAATAGCCATCGAAGGTCACGTCAATATTATTTCGGTTGCAATTCTGCGAGGTAATTTCTTATGGCCTGAAAAACGGTTATAGCTGGCCCACAATGTCCGTGATCGCGACCGGCAACGCTTCGCATTCCAGCTCAAAAACCGCGGCGGCCAGTTGATCAGCGGTGCAAGTTTTCGGCACGGGGCATACTCGCTGCAGAATGATGGGGCCGTGATCGTAGTCGTTGTCGACATAGTGCACCGTACAGCCGCTGAACTGGACACCTCGTTCGATAGCCGCCTTGTGCACGTGATGGCCATACATACCTTCTCCGCTAAAGGCGGGGATCAATGACGGATGGATATTGATGACGCGGCGAGTGAAGTCGTCGGGAATGAGGACATGTTTCAGAAATCCCGCCATCACAACAAGCTTGGCGCCGACCTCGCGGCACGGTCCAAACATCGCTTCTCGGTACGCTTCATCGGAATCGTATTTCGACTTGAGAACGATACGCGTCTCGATCCCCGCCTTTTTTCCGACCTCGACACCGCGAACCTTGGCGGAGCTGCTGATGACGAGCCGGATGTCGATCGGCAACGAGCCATTTTTGATCTGCTGCAGCAGATTTTCGAGAGTGCGGCCGCCGCCAGATAGGAAAACGGCAGTGGGACAAAGAGCGGTAGCCAAAGCGTGATTCTTTGAAAGGGGAAAGGCGAAGTCGACCGTATGTGGTTGCGTTGTAAATTAGCCCGCACGTGGTTGCGTGGCGGATAGGTTGCGTGGCGGATAGGTTGCGTGGCGGATCGTTTTGCCGAGAGTTTAGCCGATTGGTCGCAAGGATTGGACACCTGGCTACAATGACAAATTACCTATCACGAAACCAGAAGGATTTTTGCTGTGCCTTTGACGATCATGCGTCGGATTACGTTTTGCGCGGGCCACCGGTTACTGGGCCATGAAGGCAAATGCCAAAACCTTCACGGTCATAATTACGTCGTCGAATTTCATGTCACGGGGCAAGAACAGGACGAAATCGGACGTATCCTCGACTTCAAGTTGCTGAAAGAAAAGTGCAAGGGATGGCTGGACGAGCATTGGGACCATGCCTTCGTGCTGTGGGATAAGGACGAGAACGCGCTTGCGGCGGTGAAGAGCTGCATTCCGCACCGGATCTACGAATTACCGTACAATCCAACGGCGGAAAATATGGCGAAATATTTATTGGAAGTCGTTTGTCCTCAGGTGCTTGAGGGCACCGGTGCGACAGCTTCCAAAATCGTCGTTTGGGAATCCGAAGAAAGCTACGCAGAAGTATCGCTTTGATGCACATTCGTGAACTGAACCATGTTGCTCTGCATGTCGCTGACGTTGCCGACAGCTCGCAATTCTACGCCGATGCATTGCAGCTTGAGCCGCTCGCTCGTCCGGCTTTTGACTTTCCTGGTGCGTGGTTCCGATTAGGGACGACGCAAGAATTGCACTTGATCGGCGATCGAAGCGAAGCGGTTCGGTCGCATCATCGAGGGACACATATCGCACTGGCGGTGGATGATCTTGATGCGTGGGATGCTCACCTCGATTCGCAGGGCATCGATCGCATCCCAAGAAAGACTCGGCCCGACGGTGTGCAACAAACCTTCATTCTCGATCCCGACGGTCACTGGATCGAGCTCTGCCAACCAACATCAACGTAGTTACATGATTCCTCGCTATCTCGTTCCTTTTCGTGCTTCGCGGTCGCAGCACTATTTCACCGATCTACTAATCATTGGTGGTGGGCTGGCGGGTTTGCGGGCGGCGAATGCGGCGCAGCCTCATCAGTCGGTCTTGATCATTACCAAGAACGAGCTGAGTGAATCCAATAGCCACTATGCCCAAGGTGGCATCGCGGGCGTCATCGATCCTGAGGATCGCTTCGAGGATCACGTCGATGATACTCTGGCGGCGGGAGGAAATCTTTGCGATCCTGCGGTGGTCGATATGGTCGTCCGCGAAGCACCCACTCGAATCGAAGAGTTGATCGACTGGGGAACGAAGTTTGATCAGCTTGGTGGTAACCTTGCCCTGGGACGCGAAGGTGGTCACAGCCATGAGCGGATCGTTCATGCATTAGGCGATGCAACCGGCAAAGAAGTGATGAGGGCGGTGATTCAGCACTCGAAATCGTTGCCGAACGTGGATATTTGGGAACGCACCTTCACCATCGACTTGCTGACCCATGACGGGCGGTGTCATGGAGTCGTGGTCAGTCGCGACGGGGAAACGCCTTCGCTGGTCTGGGCCAAACAAACCATCTTGTGCACCGGGGGAATAGGCCAGATCTATCGTGAATCAACAAACCCTGCGGTTGCGACGGGAGACGGTTTTGCGGCGGCCTATCGCGCTGGCGTAGAGCTTCGCGACATGGAATTCTGTCAGTTTCATCCGACGGTGCTTTACATTGCCGGAGCATCGCGATCATTAATCACCGAAGCGGTGCGTGGCGAAGGAGCACATCTGCTGGACTGTGAGGGCAATCGCTTCATGCCGCTTTACGATCCTCGCGCTGAGCTTGCCCCCCGCGATGTCGTGAGCCAATCGATCGTGACGCAGATGGCGAGAACCAGCCACAGCTGTGTTTATTTAAGCATGGCGCATCTAAACCCTGAGGAATCACGCAAACGGTTTCCCGGCATCGCGTCCGCCTGTGCACAGTTTGGCCTCGACATCGCAACCGATCCAATTCCGGTCCGACCTGGGGCGCATTACATGATCGGCGGAGTGACGGTGGATATGCAGGGCCAAACCAGCATGCCCGGCCTTTGGGCTGCGGGTGAAGTGACAAGCAGCGGCTTGCATGGAGCGAACCGTTTGGCAAGCAATAGTTTGTTGGAGGGACTCGTCTACGGTGCTCATGCGGGCGATGCCGCGTCACGGGCCGCGCGAGAAATGCCAGATTCGATGCAAGCGATCTCGATCGAACAACCGTCACAATCCAATGCTCCTGATTTTGATGTTGCGGACGTGCGAGCGTCATTGAAAAGTTTGATGGGACGATTGGTGGGCGTCCAACGCGATGCCGCTGGGCTCCGTGAAGCTGCGGACCAGGTTGATTCGTTTTGCACGTTTGTGATGAAGCGGCAATTTACTGACGAAGAAGGTTGGGAATTGCAAAATATGCTCTGCGGAGCCCAGATGATGACGCGGTCGGCGCTGATGCGTCAGGAATCGCGAGGCGTGCATTTTCGGCTGGATCATCCCGTGCCCGACGATGCCCATTGGCGACGGCATTTAACGGTGCGAGTGGACCGAAACGGCGGCCAGCCACAATTGTCCGCGGCGCTGCAGTCGCCAGCCAAGGTGGAGACACCAGCCAAGGTGGAGACACCAGCCAAGGTGGAGACACCAGCCAAGGTGGAGACGATTCATTAAGGCGATGTTGACGGCGAGTTTGAGCAGTCATGACCACGGTTTTACGGTGCCTCCATGTGAACAGATGGAATGCGGTTGACGGTGGCGTTGCCTGGACGGCTGTGAAGCGGTTACAAATGATAGTCGGACCAGACGCCTATTTGCTTGATCACCATGTCGAATATAGAAACCACCGCCAAGCTTCGAGAAATCCGTGACAAGGTTGAAAACCACGAGCGTTTGACGCTCGACGACGGTATTTTTCTTTATGACTCCGCGGTACCCCTGCAGGAAATCGGCCAGCTCGCCAATCTTGTCCGCGAGCGGATGAACGGAAATGTTGGTTATTTCAATATCAACACACACTTAAATCCGACGAACGTCTGCGTCTATCGATGCCGTTTTTGCGCGTTTCGCAGCGACTTGCGCGACCCCAAGGGGTATGCGATGAGCGACGAGCAGATCTTGGCTCGCGGACAGGAAGCTACCGAAAATGGATGCACTGAAATGCACATCGTGGGTGGTTTGCATCACAAACGACCTTACCAGTGGTACCGCAGTATTATTTCCATGCTGCATGAGAACTATCCGCAGATACATTTGAAGGCTTGGACGGGCGTTGAAATCAATTGGTTTGAATTTCAAACGAAGAACAGTGTTCGCTGGGTGCTGGAAGACATGCGGGACGCGGGCTTGGGCAGCCTTCCCGGGGGTGGTGCGGAGATTTTCCACCAGGAAGTTCGCGATCAATTGTGCGAACATAAAGCGACCACGCACGCTTGGTTGAACATCCACCGCACGGCGCACCAGATCGGTTTGCGATCAAACTGCACAATGCTGTATGGGCATATCGAGCAAGCGTATCACCGAATCGATCACTTGATTCGGTTGCGAGATCTTCAAGATGAGACCGGTGGATTCCAGGTGTTCATTCCCCTGGCGTTTCATCCTGAGAACACGAAACTGGACAACATCAAGAAGCCATCGGCATTGATGGATCTGCGAACGATGGCGATCAGTCGATTGGTGCTTGATAATGTCCAACACATCAAGGCGTACTGGATCATGCTTGGAATCGGCACGGCGCAATCGGCGCTGAGTTACGGTGCCGATGACATCGACGGAACGGTGCGGCATGAATTGATCTATCACGATGCGGGGGCGACGACTCCCGAATGTTTGACGGTGGACGATATTCGCAATTTAATTGTCGAAGCTGGTCGCGAGCCGGTGGAACGCGATACGTTGTATCGAAAAGTTATTCGCGATTCGATAAATCCATCCGCCTGGACGGTGGGAGAAGCCGTCGGTGCCGTGCCTGTTTAATCGGCCGGTGATGATTTCCCGTGTTTAAGCAGCGGTTTTTAAACGGCCGGGTGAGTCACGGGCGACCAATGCTTGTCTCCGTTACTTGGCCAATGATTCGACAAAGCGGGTGAGGTCAGACGCGAATGTATCGATCGTCTGGCCCGTGATCGACTGGAAGTCGTTTAGCCGTTGCTGCTTACTGTATTCGATAAATGGCGGTCGAGACGTCGTGAGGTTTAGATATTTCGCGAAGACCGCAGGGCGTCGTTCGCTGAGATAAAACATCATCAGCCAACTGATGTTATAGGCATGCTCCACGTCTCGAGAATGCTCAAACATGATGTCATCGGCGATCAGGCGACGGACATCGATGGGGAGCGAGTTTTGCTCGTCACTGTATCGAATCCGCAATTTCACCAACGCATCCATTTGGGCTCGTTGCAAGACCGTGCTTGACCTTCCATCAGCCATGGCTGCAGGTTCAAACATCATGCCCAAGCCTTCGGTGATCCATTTAGGCGTTGCATTGAGTCGGCTATGGATATTGCTGTTGAAGGCGGATTGATGAGCCGCTTCGTGACGAAGGACTGGCAACGTTGAACTGTCATTGCCGCTGTCATGGGTGTAGACGCGGTTGCTGTTGGCGATGTAGATGCCCGCGATATTTGCGGTGGGAAGTTTCTGACGATTGAGTTCTGCGTGAAGCATCGCGCGATCGGGCATAACGACCGCGACCATGGGGAATTTCCCTTTGCGAACGTTGACGCCACGCTGGCGCAGTTGATGGGTGAATTGCCGATGCAATTGTTCAAACGTGTCGGGCCATTTTGTACCTCGCCCGCGAGGCTGGACGACGAGAAAATGCTGAGTCGCGATGACTTCAAAAGAGGGTCCGAATTCGCGCACGAGCGAGGATCTTAGCTCGATCGTGGAAGCGGGAACAAAATCACCATCGAGCGTTTTGACGTCACGAAAGGCGGCCTCAGATTCGAGGTAATGAAGCTGACCGTCGTTGCTGAGGATCAACCATGTCGAAAGGCTTCGCGCGAGACTGAGGCCGACGTAAGAGCGTCCTTCGTTGGTAAACTCGACCAGACTCGGTTCCGACGCAATCGACGTGGACATCGACGTGGACATCGACCAGGAGAAGCCGACGAACCAAAGGATGGCGATGAGCAGACGCGATAAAGCTTGGTGAATCATGGCGAATAGTGGCTCTGTGGCGAAAAGAGATTCCATGAAACCCTACGCCAAAAACCACCTCCCCAACGGCATCCGAACGCCGGTACCTAGCCAGGGGGATATCGTCAGTGTCTCGATAAACCGGTGATTCCGGTTATGACGCTGAATTGAAGAAGCCAGAAATAGCTGTGCGGTACAAGTTGTGCGAATTAGCGACAAAATCTCAACGGGGCCCGCCGACACGCAATTCACCACCGTCGCCGGCGGCTTCTCTGGCGACGTGATTTCCGTCGAGCGAGAGATGCTTTTCTTCAACCCAGGCGTTTTTGCGTTTTCCAACTTTTGATTCGCGGTAGATCGGCTCGTCTTGCATTTCATCAGAACGCTTGTTCGAGGCAAAAAAGAGAGCCCTCAAGATTGCTTGTCCAACTCCGATAGCGATCGCAAGCATTGCGGCCACAAGCAGCAGCAGGAAACGCTTGGGCGAGGACTTTTTCAACGTCAACGTGGGAGGCTGAACGATCGAAATTTCACTCATATTTTGTTCGTCGAGGACGTTGATCTGGCGAGCGGTTGATCGAGCGGCCGCGGTACGAAGGTACTCGGACTCTGCGAGCGATGCTTCCCAAGTCAGTTCATTGATCTGGATTTCGTCGTTGTTCAAAGCCGTCAGATCAGCCGTCAGCGTTTCGAATTGGTCTTTGAGAGATTGGCGTTTCGTTTCCGCGCCGGCAATTTTTGCCTCGGTTGTCTGAAGTGCGAGCTGTAGCTGTTGTCGCAGGGGATTAACGCCCTCTTGAGTCTGAGGCTCGTCGGCGGAGGTTTCCAGTTTCGCGATTCGCGTCGCTTCCTCCAGTTGTTGACGGATCGAAAACATCTTTGGATGCTCAGGAGTCAACTTTGACGCGGCATCCTGGTAAGCGACTTCCAAATCGTAAAGTCGTTGACGAATGTTGCTTCCTGCGAGACCGCGGATTCCACGTGTGACCAGCGTTTCGATATGTTCGGGCGTCTGATCGATTTGATTAGTGAGATGATCAGCTTCGGCTTTTGCCGCGACCAGTTCACTTTCCGCGGTTAACATCCCTTGCTTGAGCACACTTAACGCCGTCGACATCGAAAGTTTTGCCGAAGCGAGATCGACGATGCCACGCTCTGTCTTCGCGTCGCGAAGCGCGGACTGCGCCTGAAGTGCTCGTTCGCGAGCTCGAATGGATTGAGTCTCAAAGAAATCGAGCGACCCGGTCGCTTGATGCGATTCAACGTGAAATTTCTTGTATTCCTCGATAAAGGCCTCCATCAAGTCTCTCGACAACATCGGATCACCGGTCTCAATGTTGAGGCTGATGGTGTAGGCGTCTTTCGGTGAAGAAACGAAAAGCGTGCTCTCCAGCGTTCTGCAGGCTTCTTCCATTAAAAGATGATTCTCAACATCCAGGGCAGACATGTCGCCCATCGTTTTCGAATCACTCGAGGGCAAAACACCCGCGATCGATTTTCCAATCGCGCCGCTGACATTTTCCAGCGTCACTTTAAGCAATCCGTGAGGTTCGAGCACTCGATCAGTGCCGATTCGCTTCACAACGCGTTCGGCAAGCTCGCGGGCACTCAGCAGTGCCTTGACGGAATTGACCTGAGCCAACCGGCTTTCCTGGAGCGACACGGTTTGAGATAAATTGGCGGTCGGGTCAATCGAGACCGCGCCACGTCCCAAACGGACCAGCATTTTTGCCGTCGATCCGTACTTTGCAGGAATAAGAAATACGAGCACTGCAAGAATGGGAAGAAGGAACATCGACAGCAGAACAGCCGAGCGGCGAAATCTCCACACTTCCGCCAACAGGTCAGCGACCTTAATCGCTTCCGAGTTTTCGATGGAGTGGACCGGACTGTCCGAAGAATAGCGCTGCACGTTGGTGCCCCTGATAGCCTGTAGGAGTCGGCATATGCCTTCGCATCATGGTAATCTGAAATTAACAGCGGGAAACCGTAGATGTTGAGACAACAGCTCTCAAGAACAGGTGAACGTGGCGATTCTTCCTTTATTTCCGTTCATGCGTGATTTTTCCCTCGTAACTGGCGCGTTCGATCGAAGGTAATTGGCGCCGAAACTCGTTTTTCGTGCAACAATGTCGGCCAAGTTTGTCCTGGACACGTTGGTTCCTGGAAACTCGGAGCAGACGTTGACTTACCGGCGTCTCAAACTCTCATCGCCAAACTTTAAACACATTATCTCTCGAGACTTTCATGCTTCATGCAGTGATCATGGCTGGCGGCAGCGGAACACGCTTTTGGCCAGCCTCCCGCCGTGCGACGCCAAAACAACTTTTGTCGTTCTCCGGCAACCGGACCATGATCCAGGACACCTCTGCTCGCCTTGGTGAAATGGTGCCGCCAGAACGCTGCATGGTCGTCACCAACGCAACACTTGTCGACGCCATTCAAAGTCAACTCCCCTCCGCAAGCGTGGTCGGTGAACCCTGTAAACGGGATACCGCGCCGTGCGTAGGTCTGGCCGCAGCGATTTTGGCAGCCAGCGACCCCGAGGCCATCATGCTGGTCATGCCGTCTGATCACGTCATCACCACCGACGCACAATTCCAAGCTGCCATTGAATCCGGCGTCGATCTTTTGGAGGCCGATCCATCACGAATCGTGACTTTTGGAATCAAGCCAAGCTATGCGGCGGAATCATTTGGCTATGTCCAGAGAGGCGAAGCGATTGAACTCGCTGGCGCGAACGCATTTCAGGTGACTTGTTTCCGTGAAAAGCCAAACCTCGCGACGGCGGTCGAGTATTGCAATTCAGGAACTTACTATTGGAACAGCGGCATTTTTCTGTGGCGAGCGTCGTTGATCTTGAATCTGCTTCGCCAGCATGAGCCAGAAATGGCGGCGCACATCGATGCCATCGCCGCTGCGGTCGACACCGACCAATTCGACGAAGTTTTGAAGACGCGATTCACGCAAATCGTTGGCAAGTCAATCGACTACGCGGTGATGGAGCGGCATGACAATGTCGCCGTCATTGAGGCCCCCTTCCGTTGGGATGACGTCGGCAGTTGGCAAGCGATCGCGCGTTTAAGTGAGCCGGACAAAAACGGCAATTCGGTTCGCGGCACTCACATCGGCATCGATACCAAGAACACGATCATCTACGGCGACGCAAATCACGCGATCATCACCATCGACATCGAAGATATGGTCGTTGTCCACACCAGCAACGCAACCCTTGTCGCACCCAAACGATCCGAAGAACGGGTTCGCGAGGCCGTCAAAGAACTTGAAGCCCGAGGGTTGGACGCGTTTTTGTAACGCTGCCACCGCTGGGAGACTTCATTTGCCGCCGCGACAGCGTTTTCGCTAATCCCGACCATCGTGTAATCTTTCGATCGGTTCCCACTGCATCATCTCGTCCATTCAACCTGCAACCACGATCGACTCATGAAGCCCGACGACCTGCGTGAATTCATTCGCGAAATTCCTGACTATCCCAAACCAGGAATTCTTTACCGCGACATCACTCCGCTGCTCGCTCATTATGAAGCGATGATGATGGCGATTGATCTCATGGCCGAGCCGTTTCTGGATGCGAAAGTCGATGTCATCGCCGCCGCAGAAGCACGAGGTTTTATCTTCGCCGCACCGCTTGCCATGCGACTCAAAGCCGGCTTCGTGCCGATTCGCAAGCCCGGAAAGCTCCCCTACGAATTGCGATCATTCAAATACGATCTCGAATACGGCAGCGACGAGTTGCAGATCCACATCGATTCGATCAAACCCGGCCAACGTGTCCTGCTTGTCGACGACCTGCTTGCCACCGGCGGTACCATGGAAGCGTGTTGCCGTTTGCTCGAGCAAGCGGACGCCGAAATCGTGGGCTGCTCATTCTTGATTCACCTTGCAACGCTTGGCGGCGAAGCGAGACTCAACCCTTATCATTCGCGAAGCGTGTTGCGTTATGACAGCGACGACATCGAGGATGAGTTGAGTATGCAGAGCCGAATACAATAATTGGACTTCATGACTGACGAAGGAACGCCCCCGCCGAATGACTCGCCGAATGACTCGCCGAATGACTCGCCGAATGACTCGCCGAATGACTCGCCGAATGACTCGCCGAATGACTCGCCGAATGACTCGC
>Ga0335396_10007770_pt1 | contig 10147 bp, 10 predicted proteins | sample FRY02_FD_205743 | JGI IMG/M metagenome (GOLD analysis project Ga0335396, IMG submission 205743) | Freshwater microbial communities from Lake Fryxell liftoff mats and glacier meltwater in Antarctica - FRY-02 (spades assembly) (version 2) | ecosystem: Environmental > Aquatic > Freshwater > Ice >... | reverse complement strand
TGATGAAGGTCTCGCCGGCCGGTACCCGTTCGGGCCGCATGTAGCTGACGACAATCTTGGCCTCGATCAAGCTCAGCTGCATCAGCGCCGAGGGCGCGATCAGCAGCTGGGCTGCATGGTCCCGCCGATACTCTTCGCGGGTCAGGGGCACGGGATCGGTGGCCGCAAACGGCGGTGCATCGACCTCGAGTGGATGGGCGTCCCGGGCTGGCACCATAAGGATCCCCTTTTGGCAAAATGATCAATTGCAATACTGCCGCGATGGTAATGCAGCGCGGGTGGTGCCGGCGGTTTGCGCAGGGGCAATTACACTGTGGCGCAGCTTTGATGGCGGGTTCCGCAAACTTGCTTCGCTATGCCGAGGCGCTACAGTGTCTGGCGGGTTGCGTTCGGTGGGGAAGGGGTAATAATTGTCCGACGTCAATCGAATGGTGGAACTTGCCTGCGTGCCCAGCGGCTGAGCGAGGCCATGCGGGGTATCAGTTGGGCAATTACAGGGGTCATAGATGGCAGATCAGGAAGATGACTTGGAACCCGCGCCGACCGGCGAGCAAGCAGCGGTCAAGCAGGGTCCTGTCGCCATCTTGACGCAGGTGGAGAAAACCTACCAGCTTGACTCTGTCAGCGTGCCGGTTATCAAGGGCGTCAGTATCCTGGTGCGGCACGCTTGCTTTACTGTGCTTCTGGGACCGTCTGGCAGCGGCAAGACGACCTTGCTCAACATGATCGGTTGCATCGACAAACCCGACAAGGGCGAGATCATCGTGGCCGACACCAAAGTCGGCGAACTCAGCGATGACGAACTGTCGGACTTCCGCGCCAAGAACATCGGTTTCATTTTCCAGAACTTCAACCTATTGCCGGTGCTTAGCGCCTACGAGAATATTGAATACCCACTGCTGCTGGCAGGCGCCTCGGCAAAGAAGCGCGGAACCCGCGTGCCGCGGCTGTTAGAGGCCGTTGGCCTGAGCGACCGCGCCAAGAACCTGCCGGGTCAGTTGTCGGGGGGGCAGCGCCAACGGGTGGCGATTGCGCGGGCTTTGGCGCGCAAGCCCAAGTTGGTAATTGCGGACGAGCCGACGGCGAACCTGGATAGTCAGACTGGTGCCGCCATCCTGAACCTGATGCGGCGGATGGTTGAGCGTTACGAAATCTCGTTCATCTTTTCGTCGCACGATCCGGAGGTGATCAAGGCGGCGGATGATGTCATTCATTTGAAAGATGGGTTGATCCAGAAAATTCAGCGCAAAGGTTTCGGGGACGCATCATGATGACTTTGAATCTTGCGATTCGAAATCTGTTGCGAAACCGCAGGCGATCATTGGCCACGCTCGTCGCCATGTCGATCGGATGTGCTGCGATCCTGCTGTTTGGTGGATTCAGCGGGAATATCAATTACGAATTGCACACTCGCATCGTTCAGCGAGGAGGGCATTTACAGATTCAACATCGAGACTTCTACCTGTATGGCAGTGGTAACCCTACTGCCTATGGAATTGACAATTACGAAAAAATCATCAAGGCCATTCAGGAAGACGATGTGCTGAACAAAATGGTGGTTGTAGCCACGCCATCGCTTCAATTCGGCGGCATTGCCGGAAACTACGCAGCCAGTGTGTCAAGAACCGTGATCGGGAACGGCTATGTTCCAGAGGACATCAATCGAATGCGCGCGTGGAACGACTTTGGCTTGCGCTCCAAGGCACCTCTGTCGGCTTTGGAGGGGTCCAGCCTCGATGCGGCCGTGGTGGGGATCGGGGTCGCTCGGGTGTTGCAATTGTGCAGCGAACTGAAAATCGAGAATTGTCCAAAACCCGAGACGGAAACCCGTTCCGACGGGAATGCACTTCCTGCAGATATTGCGCAATTGAGCAATCTGGAGTCGCCATCGGCAGCTGCGACGGGAAACACGAACCGGGTGGAAGTGTTGGTTGTGAATGCGAAGGGCGCGCCGAATGTTACGTCGGTCAACGTCATTCGTGCCGAAGACCAAGGTGTGAAGGAGCTCGACGAGGTTTCCCTGATCATGCATCTGGAGAAGATTCAGCAACTGATATACGGACGAACCGAACCGAAAGTAACAGCTATCATTCTTCAGCTAAGGCACTCGAATCAAGTCGCTGAAGCAAAAGAAAGACTCAGACCGATTCTCGACAAATTTTCTACTAAGCAACCCCTTGCGATTCAAGATTTCCGTGATCTCAACCCCTTCTTCGTACAAACTGTGCAAATGTTCGACACAATTTTTGGATTTGTGTTTGTATTGATTGGTGCGATAGTTCTGTTTACGGTTAGTAATACGATGAATACCGCGGTGGTAGAGCGCACTGTGGAAATCGGCACACTGAGAGCAATCGGATTGCGCCGCTCCGGAATCCGCAGTCTTTTCGTGATAGAGGGCACCTTGCTTGGCTTTTTTGGGGCGGTGCTTGGCGTCGTATTGGCGTTCATTGTTTCAGCCATTGTCAATAATATGAATATTCCATGGCTCCCGCCCAGTAACGTCGAAGTTGTGCCATTGACCATTTTGGTGGCAGGCGAAACCAAAATGATTGTTGGAACGACGATTGGCCTGATCTGCATTGCGATTGCGTCCGCGTGGTGGCCGTCGCATCGAGCTGCGCAAATGAAAGTGGTAGAGGCGTTGCGCCATGTATAGAGATTTGCCGAACCGCATGAAGATGCTGATGGCCGTTGTCGGTGTGTCGGCTGCATGCGTTTTCCAGAGTCCTGTTGATGCGGCAACCAGGGCGACTGAAGCACTGGTGGCGAGCGATGCCATCCGCAATCCCGGGCGGCCATTCGCGGTCACTGTCACCTTGACGGAATTTTTAAACGGTCGGCAGGTGGATACCAGTACGCTTAGGAGTTACTCTCGTACGGATCAAGCCAGCGGTCAATTTTCCAGTCTCATCCAGTTTGTGCTTCCCGCGCGCGATGCTGGAAAGTTGATGCTCAAGAACGGTAATGACATGTGGTTCTACGATCCCACAAGCAAGGCCAGTGTCAGACTGTCGCCGCAGCAGCGACTTCTGGGGCAGGCTTCCAACGGAGATGTGGCGACTGTCAACCTGGCAAAGGACTACAAAGCAGTTTTGGCTGCTGAAGAAGAGGTGCAAGACGGTGAGCGAAAGATGCGGCGAGCGCTCAAGCTCATGCTGACTGCCGTCTCGCCAGACGTGACATACGCCAGCATCGAACTGTGGGTCGATGCTGAAAACAATCGCCCATTGAAGGGAAAGTTTTATGCCGAGTCGTCGCGCCTTTTGAAGACGGTTTATTACCGCAAATTTCAGGTGCAACTTGGCGCGGAACGGCCGACAGAATCTGTCATTATTGATGGATTGAATCCCCAGGCAGTTACCTTGATGCGCTTTTCGGATTATTCGGCGCGAAATATTCCGGAGCTCTGGATGCAGCGCGATTATTTGCCACGTTTTCAACCGGAGTAGTCATGATGGCGCGCAGTATTTCTTTTGGCTACGGCATGCTGGCGATCATTTCCGCCAGTCTTTGTCTCCTCTCGCCTGTCAAGGCCCAGGACATGGCGCAAGCCAAAGAGGCCGACCCATTGGCGCTGGAAAGCGCGCCAGTGGAGAAAGTCGAGTCAGGTGGCGGCATAAGGGTTTTTCTGGAGGGCTCCATCGGGTCAAGTTCGAGGCGCTTTGGCCTGGGCACCTACGACACGCGGCGCGCATCCCTAGACATATCATATTCAGGACGCGTCGCTCCAGGGCTCCGCGCGGTGTTTTCCAATCGCACTGACAACCTGCAGCCAGCCCCTGCAGGGCTTGATTCAACGGTCAACAGTCTTCGGGAGGCATATCTGAGTTGGCAAATTGAAGGATCCGATACGATCGTCGATCTGGGGCGAATCAATGCCCGCAGTGGTCCGGGTTATGGCTACAACCCGACAGACTTCTTTCGAGACGGGAGTTTGAGGGTATTGACCAGTGCGGACCCGTTCGCCCTGCGTCAGAATCGACTGGGCTCGGTCATGCTGCGCGGTCAGCAAATTTGGGTTGATGGCTCTTTGTCCATTGCCGTTTCGCCAAAACTCACCTCTCGCCCCAGTACTGACGGTTGGAGGCTCGATCTTGGCTCGACCAATAACCGCAATCGCGCCCTGGTCACGCTTGGCACCAAGTTTTCGCAAAACCTCAATACACAGGTTCTGCTTTACAAGGAAGACAGTCTGTCCGCATCGCTAGGTGCCAATATGACGGTGCTTATTTCGGACGCCGCAGTGGCCCATCTCGAATGGACACGAGGGACGGAGCCAGACCTTCTGAGTCGCGTCTTGCCGGCGCCTTCAAGGTCGGCTACGCGCAATCGGTTTGTGGGCGGGGTGACGTACACCACGCTGGGAAAAACATCGATAACGGCAGAATATCAATACAACGGTTTCGGGCTCGACCAAACGGGTTGGGCCAATCTGGGTGGCACGCCTGCTGCGCAGCTGGCGTACGTGGGTGGCGCACTGCGATTGCAGGAGTTGGCGCGCCAACAAGCGGTTTTGATCTATGTCACGCAAAAAGGCCTGTTCCTGAAAGATCTCGATATGACAGCCTATTTGCGGTTCAGTCCTGGCGACAGCAGCAAGCTGGCATGGGTGGAGCTGCGCCACCATTGGCAGAACTTCGATCTTGCCTTTCAGTTGCAGCAAACCATGGGGAGTGCCAAGAGCGAGTTTGGCGCGTTGCCAGAGCGCAGGGCAGTGCAGTTGCTAGGCACATACTACTTTTGATCCCATAGTGCTCGCCCGCCGCCCGTCATACGCCGAATCACGAAAGCATCTTGGTCTTCAACATCCATTGATGGCAATCTTCCAGCATTTCCCTTAAGGTTGAAGATTTGTAATCAAGCTCTTTCGCAGCCAAGGCTGAATCGGAGTAAATGGTTTCAGTCAATATATCAATCGTATGGGGCGTCAGCATGGGGTTGCGACGAAGCGCGCTTGATATCAAAAACTCAGACCAACCATAGGCCTTGAATAGAGCCGTCGGAAGTCTCCAGCGCGGTCCGGGAGCGTTTAAAATTCGCGCAATTTCTTGAGAGACCTGAAGCCACGTGACATCGGGTCCTCCCAGAATGAAATGCTGCCCTTTATTACCGCGATGGAAGGCTGTCACATGGGCTTCAGCGACTTTCAAGGCATGGCAAACACTGCCGCCCCCGGGAGGCGCAAAAGGTAGTGGCAAGCCCCTTTTGATTTCCAAAAACATTTTGGACCACGTGTCTTTGTCGTAGGATCCGAACACGGCTGAGGGGTGCAAGTAAACGACATCCAGGCCGCTGGAAAGACCCTTGTCAACTTCTTCATCGGCCAGGCGCTTCGAGTGGATGTAAGGATCTTTACACCAGAGGTTTCGCTCAGCACTTTCGGTCAGGGGGCGGTACTTATGAAAATCATAAGTCAACACGGTCGAGGTGTAAATGAGTCGTCCAATTGATTTTTCTTTACATGTTTCAATCACATTCCGTGTGCCGGTTTGATTGATCAAGTAGCGCGAATTTTCCAGGTGATGCGGCAAATGCCCAACCGACCCTGCCACATGAAATACGGCGTCGACATTTTGCGGAATTCCTCTTTTCAGAGATTCAAGATCGGTGATATCTCCCAAGGCGAATTCAATCTTTTGACACTTTTTGAGTTCGGTTAAATCCGATGTCTTTCGGTGAAGCGCAATGATCTCCCAGCCCTGTCGATCCAGCGCCTTAACCAAATGCGTACCCAAAAATCCGGTGCCACCTGTGACAAAAGCTTTCATTTTTGAAATTCCTTCCCGAATTGAATGCCAACGTTTTCACACGTCAAATCAAGTTGATCTAAAAGTTCCAGAACAGTTGGTTTCAAAAAAAGTCCAGTGCGTGCAGTGTATTCTAGAAACTCGAAGGTCATTTGCCAATGATGAAGGTCTGCTTTGCCTTCGCGGATCATGCGACAAAATTCGTATTCAAAGCTACTGAAGCCGAATTGGTGAACATCCACCACACCTAATAAGGGGATCAGCTGGTGGTTTGTTGCGGCCGGGCTATATTCTTTTGAACGAAGCAAACCCCACTCTCTGACTTTGGCTTTGATTTCTTCTTCGTCGAGATCCCACACATACAGCGGGAAAACCAGTTGCGCCCTTTCATTCGAATCCCACTCAGAGTCTTTCCACCATCTTGCCAAATCAACTGAATCGAAAATCTGATTTAATTTCAGACCGGCGACTTCCGTGCGGTCGCTGGCTTCAACCGAAGGCGGCGATTTATAGTCGTCCAGCTTCAAACCATTTTGTACCTGGTAACGTGAATAGCCGCACAAAATGATTGGAATTCTTTTTTCGGCGGCAATCTTCCGAGCCGTGTCGAGCATGAATTCACCATCGCTGAAATCAACAGTGCCATAACTTCCTTCGGCGTTCAGATGGGTTAATGCGTATCTAAATAATTGGATGTAAAACTTCTTGGGCGGTTTCACGAAAATATGATCTAGATCCATCTTCACCACCATCTCATTGACGTTTTCAATGGCGATCGGACTCATGAATCCGTTGTCGATGGTGTAAGCCAATAACCTTAAGTTTGGGTGTTCTTGGCGAATTCGATGAATCATGTAGGTGCTGTCTTTGCCACCACTAAATAGTACCAAGGCGTCGTAGTTGCGCCTTTGACCTGAAGTCGATTCCGAAAGTGTGGCGTTAAATTGTTCAACTAAAACTTCATTTCGAACTTCACGCTGCGAAGAGGGCTTGGACTTTTGATCCAGACAAAGTTGGCAAATCCCTGCCGCATTAAGTTTGACCATTTTTTCAGAGGCCGCACACTGACCGCAACGCTTCGCATATTTCGACGGAACAAACCGGCGATGTAACGGCCAAATAAATTGAACATAGAATTCAAAAATCCGAATGACACGCAGCGTTTTATTTTTCATGGGTATGAGTTTAAAAGTTTTGCGTTTTCGAGTAAAAAGCGGCCATCAAAGATCCGAACCTAGGCGACGACGGATGGTTCTCTTGACCTGCGAACCCTAGTGCAACACGTTGGACGGTGCAACACGTTGGACATATGCCCGCAACTTCATCACTGTTGAGATTGTGCGCTGAAGTGGCACCATTGCGGCAGCCTGACGCAGCAGTCAGACGCATTAGCAAAAATTCTACCCTCATATTCAGGCAGTCAATGGCTCGCAACAGGCAGTGGATGTTGTTCCCGGCCGCGCAGCTCGGCTCAGCGCAGGCAACGTATCGCCCAGTACACCCTGCATCCAGCACCAATCTAGGCGGCCGTCGGACTCCGTGTGCCCGATGGCTGGCCGGTTGCATGCGTAGCAGCCGCAGCCCCGCCGCCTGACCTGAAAACTGCCTCGACATCGGGCAAACCCTTGCGCTTCGTGGCCCCTCACCGGGCTCGACCCGAGTCAGGCGCAGCCCCGCGCGGCGTCGACTGCTGGGAGTCAGAGCGTGCATCAGCGCTTGCATCTGCGCTGGCATCGGTAACACCGTCGACCGCCGCAGGTGCGGCCCGCGCCAACCAGACTGGCAACGCAGCCTGGCCGGCCTGGGCTTGGCCGGCGATCGGCGGCAGGGCCAGAGCAAACAGCATGGGCTTCATGGGCGGAACTCCTGTTCGATGCCGTCGTCGGCAAGAGTCTGTGCGCTGAACAGTCGGGCGGGTAACTTGCGATCGTAGACAGCTTTCTCCACGGTCAATTGGGTGGAATGGCCGGTTTTCAGGTCGGTAACAAGGCTGTCGGTGGCCGTCCAGTCGCCCTGAATGCGCTTGTGCGCCAACAGTTCCCAGCGTTTGAAAGGCGCAGTGGGGTCACGTTCAAAGTAGTCCACGCGGTGGGCCAGCAGGGTTTGCGGGTCTATCCAGCTGATGCGCTTCAGGTAGACGGAGTCCTCGGGTTCTATGGGCGTGCACTCCAGCACCTCGAACGACACGCCCTTGACGGTCAGCTGGTCCAGCAGGCGGTGGCGGTCCCGGCTGGGCTTACGTTCCTGCAGGTCTTCGTAGTACAGGTCTGAGCCGACAAAGCGCCCGCCCCTTCGGTCGCCAGCGATTCGCCGCACGCGGTCAAGTTCCGGCAGGTAGAGCGACTGGTCGTTGCTGCCGTCGGCCCGGTTCGAGCTTAGTAGTCCTGCGCCGGCAATGTCTTTGGCCTCCAACAAGCGCACGAGATATGCCGTTTCTCCACGGCTTGGTTCGATGCGCTCGGGAATCAGTTCGCGAACCCGTGGGGCGGCGCCGGTCGGGCAGGTCCATCCGGCCGATGGTCGTGAAGTCGTGGCGGTTGGGGCGGTCAAATACCGACAGGGCGAGCGTTGCCTCGTCAACGGTGACGGCTCGGTTACCCCACCGTGCAAGAAGAAGTTGGCCAGCTCGGCGCCTTTGCAACTGCATGTTTAGGGGCAAATAGATTGTCTGGGGCTGTGGTGGGGACTGTATTTGTGCTCTGTGCCGCGCCGGGTGGTGCAATCGCGCCAACTTGGGAAGCCCGCCGCCTCACAAGCATACGTCGCTGGCCAGCGTGGTGCCGTTCACGTGATTGTCTAATGGATCACGGCAGCGCCAGAGAGTGTCGAAAGGCTTTACATGTGCGTCTCTACTTTGCCAAGGCATTGACGAGATCAAGGAAAAAAGCTTTGTATATCAGGAACTTGAGAATGCTCACCGAAGTTGGCATGTGTTTTGCTTTGTTTCACTTGTAGGCATTGTGGTGAGGCAATTAAATACCATCAAAGCACTGTGTCTCCCGCTGGTCCTTAACCATATTGGAGTGAATATGTTTCGTAAAAGTCTTGTTGCAGCGGCGCTTGCGTCGAGCTTGGTCTTCATTTCCGGGGTCGCTCAGGCTGACTTCATTACTCTCAACCCCTCGGCGGCGAATACGGGTTGCCTTGACTTGAATGGTGCTGCCTGCGGTGCTGTCAGTGCGGGCACTGCTGCATTCTCAACTGATAACGTTGGCCTCGATTACCGCGGCGTACTTGATATCGCGCTGAATCGAGCCAACTCAATTGCTGGTGGATTTATGGGTGCGTCGACTTACAAGGAGTCGGGGAATCTGAGATTTGAATCCTTTGAGCTCAGCAATGTAGATGTTACTGAGATCGCTGATATTAACAGGGCAGTGGGCGGCACCTACGATATTTACGGCACCTTCCTGTTGGAGGGTCTCGGTTTGTGGGTTAGCGCAACCACCTTTATCACTAGCACAATCAGCAGCTTCACCGTGAAGCTTTTCGCGTCGCCCAACGGCGGAACTACGCAAACCATCGTTAATCCGTCGTCTGGTGTTGATGCCAGTGGTGGCGTGACGTTCGGCAGCGAAGATTTCCTGCTTGGAACGGCTTCAATCGTGGCGGATCCAACTAACTTCGGCCAGGCAAGCATTAATACCTCAAATGGAAAGGCGACTACGAGTATCGTCGCGTTGCTCGACTTTAACCCGGCTCCTGGAACGCAGCCGCCGAATGGTTTTTTTCAAGCTCCCGACCCATTTAACATAAATATCGGTTCGCAGGCGGGTTCAGAGGCGACCGACACGGTGTGGGCAGCCAACGGCTTAGGTGTTCGGATTACCACTGTTCAAAACGGTGGTGGAAGCCTGTCATTTGAGGAATTCACTGTTCCTGAGCCGAGTGCTTTGGCATTGACGGGACTGGCCCTAGTCGCTCTGGGCTTTTCGCGTCGCCGGAAAGTGACCGCGCAGTAGCTCGGCGCTGAGGGCCGAAAAGAACCAGGGGCGTAGCGTAGGCTGCGCCCCTTTTTACGTGTGCGCCCAGCATGGGCAAACTCCTGCGGGTGCAAGTACAGTCGTAAGTTGATCACAGCGACCGAAGCGAAGCGCAACTGTATGAGGGCGACCGAGTGTGGGAAGGAAGCGTGGAGCGTAAATTGCTTGTCCGTGGATAAGAGCCAAATAGACGGCGGTGCCGGGCAGGGCCAGCCGGCCAAAAGCTGTAAAGCTCTTGTGGTCACGGCAAGGTGGCGTAAATCTGGCGGCTGTGCAGTGAAGGAATGCGTTCTTACCTGGGGAGGGCTGTGAACGGTTGTCAGAAAGCGCGTAAATCTGGCGGCAAAGGCTACTGGGTTCGATCCTGAGTTAATCGTGCAAGGGGGTGTTGGAAGGAGCCCGGAGGGCGACTGG
>Ga0335396_10007764_pt1 | contig 10152 bp, 7 predicted proteins | sample FRY02_FD_205743 | JGI IMG/M metagenome (GOLD analysis project Ga0335396, IMG submission 205743) | Freshwater microbial communities from Lake Fryxell liftoff mats and glacier meltwater in Antarctica - FRY-02 (spades assembly) (version 2) | ecosystem: Environmental > Aquatic > Freshwater > Ice >... | reverse complement strand
CAACTGCTCGCGGAAACCCAAATCGTCCCCCTGACGTCCCGGACCGTAAAAACTCGCACAGCCCTTCATGCCTGCATTCTCAAGGCTCGACGACTGGGTTACGCTGAAGAAATTGAAGAATCTGTCGAGGGGGTCTCCTGTCTGGCCACGGACCTAGGAGCATTGGGGTTCCCTGAGGCGACCATCAGCATCGCCGTTCCGGTACAAAGACTGGCCCCCCGCCGAAAATCCGCCATCGTCAAAGCCCTGAAATCCATTTCCCAACCCTAACGACCCTCTTTCTTTTATGCCTGAAATCGAATACCCACGCGCTCCCGACACCCCGGTCTCTCACCTGCCGTTCAGCCCCTGCGTTCGCTATGGCGACCTGATTTTTGTCTCCGGACAAGCCTCGGTCGATGCGACCGGCAAAATTATTCGCGGCACCTTTGAAGAGGAATTTCGTCGTTCCCTCGAAAATTTGATCAAAATTCTTCATGATGCCGGCAGCGACCTCGCCCATGTGATTCAAACGCGAAACTACCTCGGCGATTCCAAGGATGGTCCTCTCTACCAGAAGCTCTACGCCGAGTATTTCAAAGCGCCCCTGCCCGCCCGCACCACGATTTCCCATTGTCTCGGAACCGCCCTGCACTACGAAATCGAATGCGTGGCGGTACGGAAAAAATCCTAACCGCCGGTTGAGGCCAGCGACTACGGTTGCACGGCCGGAGCGGCCCTCGCGGCGGCCGCTCCGCCCTCCACCCATTCCAAGGAGGTTCCGGCGGGCAGTCGTTGCACCGCCCGAAGGATGTCCCAGTTCGTAAGCTGAATGCCCCCGAGGCTATAGGGTCTTGGATCGCCGTCGGGCTGGCTGGTCCCATGAAGGCCGTAAATCAGCGGCTCGGTGCTCCCCTCCTTGGCCAAGTTGACCCAAATGATACCAATAGGGCTATTGGGTCCCGTACCGAGAAATTGTTCCTGTGATAACGTGGCTGGTTTGGTCGGCGTTCCCTCGGGTTCCGGCTGCCCATAAAGAGGCTTGGGTTTGGCGGCACGTTCGCGCTGCTCTTGGATCGTACCGAGGCGCGGAAATATAATCGCATTCAAGATGGTCCACTTCCCCCGCCCGCGAAGTCCCGGGCGCGCCATCGTCAAAGGCATCGTCGCAATGAGCGCTTCATTTTGAAAAATCTGCAGCACCGTAAGATCAACAATGGCGGCGCGGACCGGCGCATTCGGGTCGGGTTGCGGTTGGACAGCATCCAACCCGAGGAACTCGATCTTGAATGGCTTCACCTTGGGCACGACCAATTCGGTGCCGATTTCCGGAACCGTCGGCACATGGACATTTAATTTCTTCAGAAAGGTTTCCGAGCAATGAAACCGCTCGGCGACAAATTCCCAAGGTGTCCGGTAGTCGAGATGGGTGGCTTCCGCCAGTTCGTCATAGGCGGAGGCGTCGGGCCGGGTGGCTTTGGGAGGTTGGATGAATCGAAAGTCCCCTTCGCGCAAAACATATTTAGTGAACCCGTCACCGACTTCGGCTGCGACTTTTTCCGGCAAGGCCCCAGGCTCACTGATCTCGGGATGGGCAAGTCGGTAGAAATAGAGAACTTTCTCAAAGGTCGGGCTGCGCTTGCCATCGATCGGTCCGGAGGAAAAATTCTGCCGGTCCAGAAACACCTGAACCGCCGCGTTGCGCAACTCGTCCTCGGTGACCGGGCGGTTGCCGCCGACGAGAAATTTCTTCTCGGAGGATTTCGGCTTGGGCAGGGGCGCAATCGCCTGGGCCTCGGGGATGGAGGGGATCTTCACCAGCTGACCGATTTGGATCAGGTCCGTGGTCAGCCCGTTGTAAACTTTAAGATGGTGAGCGGTCATCCCGTATTTCCGCGCAATGATGGCCAAGGCATCGCCGCGTTGGACCTCATAAGTCACTCCCTGCGGCACGGGGGTCGCCGTTGGTTTCGGAGTCAAAACCGGTTCCGGAATGATCCGACGGTCTGGAACCGAGGGGGCTACCCGCCAATTCCAATTGACGGCATCCGACAAGCCTGGCTCCACGCCGCGACCCACCGCCGACTCAAGACCTATTCCCGCGAGGGCAAAAGAGACTATCCCCGCCACCAGGCGGGCCGTACCAAAACGAAATTTTCTCAAAATCACTTGGTCAACTTTGCCGGAATCACAATGACCGGGCAGGGCGATCGTTTGAGCACGCCGGTGACCACGCTTCCTCCGAAGAGATGATAAAGCGCGCCATGGCCGTGAGATCCCAAGACAATATAATCCGCTTTGCTGCCTTTGGCTTGATCAACGATGTCATCCACCGCCAATCCCACGACCACTTCCTCATCGACCTCAAGTCCAGTCGACCGGAGGGGTGCCGCTAGCGCGGATAGGCGATGGCCGACATTGGCCATAGTTTCCTGATCATCGCTCACCGGCGGCACCGCGGCGATCACATCCATTGTCGCTCCCACGGGCACATAGCTGGCGACCGGTTCCACCACATGCAAAAGCACCAGCTTGGCGGAAAGTTCACCCGCAATCTCCACCGCTTTAGCCAAGACCGGTGCCGTCGAATCACTGAAATCAATGGGAACGAGGATTGTCTTCATGGCGCGAACGTAAAAGGATTTTTTGCCGGAGACAATACGGGAAAGTGTCCCCGTCTTTGGATTTTCGATTGAAAGCCTGGCCGTTCGGGCTTCCGCCCGATCCGTTGCCGCTCGATTGGTGGAACTTCCCATCTCCGCCCCGTCCCCATCCTTGCGTCCCGGCAAGAATCGGCGCGATACTCAGCCCGATGGAGGATCTTTTTGGAACTCACGACGGGGCAAGCCCGGAATTGCCGCTGGATGCGCCTTTGGCCACCCGGATGCGGCCCCGTACTTTGGCCGACTACGTGGGTCAGAGTCACATCCTCGGTCCTGGCAAGCTCCTGCGGCGGGCGATCGAGGCGGACCGGATCAGTTCCGTGCTTTTCTACGGCCCGCCCGGGGTGGGCAAGACCAGCCTGGCCCAGATCATTGCCATCTCCACCAAATCCCGCTTCGAACGTCTCAGTGGCGTGGAAAGCAATGTCTCCGATATTCGACGCGTCGTGGCCTCCGCCGCCACCCGACAACAAAACAACGCCGAGAAGACGATCCTCTTTATTGATGAGATCCACCGCTTCAACAAAGCCCAGCAAGACGTCCTCCTTCCCGACGTCGAAAGCGGACTTCTCCGGCTCATTGGGGCCACCACCCATAACCCGTTTTTCTACGTCAACAGCCCCTTGGTTTCCCGCTCGCAAATTTTTCAATTGGAGCCCATCAGCACCGAGGACCTCGTTGATCTCCTCCAACGCGCCATCGCCGACAAAGAACGCGGTCTGGGCACCCTCCCGATCCAACTCGATCCCGAGGCCGCCCGACACCTTGCCACGGTAAGTGATGGCGACGCCCGCAAATGCCTCAACGCTCTGGAGATTGCCGCCCGAACCACCCCCGCCGCCTCGGGTACCATCTCCATCACCCTGGCGGTAGCCGAAGAGAGCATTCAGAAAAAAGCCGTCGTCTATGATGGCGATGGCGATGCCCACTACGACACCATTAGTGCCTTCATCAAAAGCCTCCGCGGGTCCGACCCGGACGCCGCCCTCTACTGGCTGGCCAAGATGCTCCATGCCGGAGAGGATTTTCGATTCATTGCCCGCCGGCTGATTATTTGCGCCAGCGAAGACGTGGGAATGGCTGATTCCAACGCCCTCGTGGTGGCGACGTCGGCCCAACAAGCGGTGGAATTTGTCGGCCTACCCGAAGCCCAACTCATCCTCGCTCACGCCACCGTCTACATCGCCACCGCCCCCAAGAGCAATCGCTGCACCGTCGCCATCGGCAAGGCGGCTACCGAAGTCCGTGAAGGACGCACCCTCGCCGTTCCCATGCACCTGCGGGATGGCCATTACAAAGGCTCCCAGAGACTTGGTCATGGCGAGGGCTACAAATACAGCCACGACTACGAAGGAAGCTATGTCCCCCAAGCCTACCTTCCGGAAGGCCGGGTCTACTACGAGCCAACCGAAAATGGCCTAGAAAAGCGGGTCAAAGAACGCCTCGACCATTGGCGAAGCCTTTACGAAGCGGCTCGGGACAACCCAAAATAGACGCGCCCACCAGTTTTCTCTTCGTTTTGTGCGCCTCCCTATGGATCGCTTACCGCGACGATTGAAGCTGCGGAACCCTTCTCGGTTCAAATTACCAAGACCTGCTCCCACGAGCTCATCAATGTTGATGGCAAATGGCGAAAGGATCTGCCCAAACGTCTCAAACTCAAGCTTCGCTCTAGGACCGAACTTCCCAGTCACGACATTTTCTTCGAGGCCTCCTTTGATGATGCGGGCGGCCATCTTCTCCGCGATCAAAAAGGACCCAATGCCATCTGGACCGGCACGGACAAGGTTCTTAGAAAGTAGTCCCAGCGATGGGAGCCTTGGAAGCGGTCGCGATCAGCTTTCAAACTGACCTCGCGAGGAGACCACTCAAATAGGGAAGAAGCTGCTTTTTTCGAGAGACGACACCGTCAAGTTGCCAGATGCCCTCGCCGTCCATGGGGTAGTCGATCAAGCGGGTGTAGGCCGCGTCGCCCCGCACGAGGAGGAGGGATTTTTGCGTATTGACGTCGGTCACCAACAGGGCTGAAAATTCATAGCGATGGGCGGCCCGATAGGCTTCCAGCGCTTCGCGCAGGGCATCTTTGCGGGCCTCGAAGGGCGCAAAACTGAGTTCCTCGATCTGGGCGACGCTAAAGCGATGCCCGCGTTCTTCATATTCCTTACAGTCCGCTGCGATGGCTTCCTCAGTTTTCATCGTTCGCAAAGGGGACCCGACAGAAAAAATCTCCGAGGCCAGGGCGGCGGGATCTTCTCCGCTCAAACGGGAAAGTTCCTCCATAATCTCACGATCCACATCCGTGGTGGTCGGAGAGGTCAGATTCAAGGTGTCGGAAATCAACCCGCACATAAGCAACCCGGCCAGGTTCCCCGGCAAGGTCAGTCCACCCTGAAAGAACATCGTCGCGACAATGGTGGAAGTGGAACCGACCGGACGGTTCATAAAAAAGATCGGCGAGACGGTCGGAGCCGCCCCAATGCGATGATGGTCGAGGATCTCAGAAATTGTGATGTCCTTGGCTCCGTCCACGGCTTGGGAGAGTTCGTTATGATCAACGAGAATGAGTTGGCGGGGAATCGGTTTGAGGAAATCGCTCTTGGAGAGAATTCCGCTCAGATGGCCATCCGCCGACACGACAGGAAAAGCAAATTGGGGCGAGAGGGCCACTTCGCGCTGGGCCTCCGCCAGCGGCATCTCCGGCGGGAGGGAAAGAAAATCATCATAGGTCATCCGTTCGGCCCGGACCGCACTGCGGGCCAGAAGCACGGTTGTGGCGGTGTCGTGCGGAGAGTGAATGATGCGAACACCATGAGTCCGAGCCACCGCCAGCACTTCGTCATCGATGGGCATATTGCCGGTGACAATGACGGCATGAACCCCGGCTTCGATGGCGAGGATTTGGATATTTTTGCGGTCCCCCACAATGAGAACGGTTCGTTCGTGATCCAGGTGTCCCAGCCGACGTTTGAACGAATCGGTCTGCATGGCCGCCACGACGAGAACGAATGGCCGGGTGTCACTTTCCGGCTGCCCGGCGAGGAGCTTTCCGTCGATGGTTTCGGTGATGCCCTGAAGAGAAGCATGGACTTCCCGGGCGGAACCCACCCGGTCCTTAGGGGGAAATAGGTATTGGCTGATCTTAAATCCCGAAATCAATCCGGTGCAGCGTCCTTCTTCATCCACGACCGGAAGTCCCCGAAAGCGTTTTTCCCCAATCCGGGTCATCGCCTCATAGACCGGCTCGTCCCAGCGGGCACTGACGACATCTTGTTCCATCACGTCCTCGACCCGCGGCTGCACACTCGAAACAAAAAGCGGCGCCTCAAAGCCAAATTTCTCCAAGGCAAAATCAATTCGGGGGTTGGTATTCCCACACCGGGCCGCCCGCACATTTTCTTCGCCTAGGGCCGCCTTGAAGGCGGCATAGCCGATGGCGGAGCAAATGGCATCCATGTCCGGGTTTTTATGACCAATAACGAGCGTCTGCATGCGTACTGGACAGATTGAACAGGATTTGTTCGTTAGGAAAAGCCCGATGAAAAACTCTTTCCCACTCCGGATCGGCGCCCTGGCTGCCGCCGCCGTTTTTTTCACCTCGCCTCTTCCTGCCGAAGACGAGACACCCCCGCCCCAACCGCTCCCCATCGATGCCATTCTCCAACAGGCGAATCTCTGGGCAACTCCCCCCGCCGATCTTGAATCCCTCGGGAAGCCCCTCGGATTCACCTGGACCTCCACCGCCCAACGCACCCTCCGCAATGCCCGGCCCGGCCTCACCTTTCGCGAGCGTCCCCTCAATGAAGTCCTCCTCGCGGTCGAAGACGGCAAATTCGCCGAAGCCACCCTGATCTATTTCAGCCGGGGAGATGCCGGCCAACTGAATGAAAACAGTTTCGACGAACTCCTCGCCGCGATTACCGGCGATCTGACGGCCTTGACCGGCCAGGAACCGAACGAACGCGGTCGCGACACCACCAGTGCAGTCAAGGCCGAGGGGCGAATTTGGACGGTCAACGGCACCGAATACCTCCTCGAATGGAGTGTCACCAAGGAATCCCGCACCAAAGGCATCCCTTGGCGGGCCGAATTTATCCGCTTGACCGTTCACCCCGAAATCACGACGGAACGCGCCATCGGCGAACGGGCTCCAAAAAATGCCTCCCGGGCCGCCGTGAAGAGCTTCGAAGGGGCTGAGCATGTCAAAAAAGAAGCTGATGGCACCGTCGTGTTGACCGGCATCCCCATGGTCGATCAGGGCCAAAAGGGCTATTGCGTGGTTGCTTCGGCCGAGCGGGTCTTGAACTACTATGGCGCCGAGGTCGATCAGCATGAACTCGCCCAAATCGCCAATAGCGATGCCTCCAAAGGCACCAGCCCGGACGCCATGTTCGATTCACTGAAACGCCTCACCGCTCGCTTTGGAATCAAATCCCGGGCCCTGGTGGAATGGGACTACCGCGACTTCATGAAAATGATTTCGGACTACAATCGCGCCACCAAACGAGGCAAACTCGCCCCGGAGATCTTCACCGAATCCCGTGATTTGGACAGCTACTACGAGCCCATGGATCCCAAAATTCTCAAGGAAGTGCGGTTAAAGAAAAAGGCAGATTTTGGACGCTTCCAACGCGACATCCAAAGTCACATCGACGAGGGCATTCCTCTCTTGTGGTCGGTGCGCCTCGGGCTCATTGCGGAAAAGGGGCTCTCCCAGGCCCGGGGCGGGCACATGCGGCTCATCATTGGCTATGATCCAAAAAATGAGCAAATCGTCTATTCGGATTCCTGGGGCCGCGGCCACGAACAAAAGCGCATGTCCTACGAAGACGCCTGGACGATCACCAGCAGCCTCACCTCCCTCCAACCGGTGGGAAGCTGAAGAAAATTTTGAATGATGAGGTCATCATGTCGCCATATTTCAACCGCCCGAATGATAGTTGGACCCACGCCGCCGAAACATCAGTGCAACAGATTGTCTTGCCAAGCGAACCTGGCTCATGTCATAAAACCGTAAATGTACCTGCCATCCCTTCAGGTTCCAATGAGGTTTGTTGCCTTCGCACTCATTTCACAATATGCGGCCCTCGTTTCTGGCGACGGGCTTTTGGCTCAGAATATTCCTGATCACCAAGCACCGCCCTCGGTCTCTCAAACGGTAGTTTCCAATTCCTTTGAGTCCGTTGAAATGGAAAAATTGCGGCTCGCCAAAGAAATTGGAAAGATTTCAAAAGATGATGCTGATTTTGAGGCGGCTGTTTTAAAACTGAAGAAAAAATTAGCCGAAGCATCATTTCTAGCTTTTCTCCCGACAACTGTACCATCAGAACTGCGAAGCTTTCTCAATATATCCGGTTCCGAGGTGGATCAAACCAAGGCATATTATGTTCAACTTTCTGCTGTTCTTAACAAACTCTCCCCAGCAAGTCCTTACAATTCAGGCACAACACTTGACACCGTAAATCCGAAAGCGGCGGCCGATCTTCTTGGAAAACTTGCCTCCTTTGAGGAAGACGAAGGACTCTCTCAAACGATTTTAAACCAGTGGGGAGCTAAGGTGGGAGGGGCAAGAGACGATGCGCGGCAGATGCGCCAACTGAATTCAAGGATCTACTCGCTTATTAAGGAGAGAAAGAGGTTGGAATGGAACCATAAAATGACTCTCGCCGTAAACCCGCTTTCCGGGGAGGAGGGCGGAACCGGTCTCGACCGCAAGCAGATTCAAGAGCAAATCGATGAGGTAAAATCGCAAATTGCAAAACTTGAATCCCAAAAAATCACGCACTCAGGTCTTACGACAATCCCTTTAAGGCAACTCGAGTTTCAACAGTTCATTTTGCAGCTTGCCGTACAGCAACGCTATCTCCACGCACTGATTGCATGCGGTTTTTACAGAAATGTTTTTTCAGGAGGCGATATGTCGATCAAACAAGAAGCTCGGCCCACTCAAGGAAATTCTCAACCGCCCGGTTCTTCCGAAGCCACCCCGGCCACCAAAAATAGTTCGCCCGCTCCTAATCAAGAACTCTCAACCATCAGCACAATCCCGGGTTTGGAAAGCTTTCTCCTCAATAGAATCCGAGACGCCAAAGCCGATCGGAAGTCACTTGAAAACATGCTTGCGACCAAGCAACTCGGAACTGCGGAAAGCCTCCTCGCGAAAATGTTGCTCACCGCCAAATACCAACCTGAACTTCACACCCTTCCGCTCCAAGATCGGCAGGGAGTTTTAAAGTATTCCCAAACCATCCGCGGAATTTCTGAGTCCATCGATGCCAAAAATTTCCCAGAAATACTGGCGCTTTGTGATACCCTGTCCGAATCATGTGCTGACACCCATGTTCAAGATGTCAAAGCCTTCGCCAATGAGAATCGAAAGAAAGCATTATTCTGGGTTAAACAAGCTGAAATTGCGGGACAAATGGGAGATGTGCGGTCAGCCCAATTGCTGCTGGAAGTCGCGCAGCGACGCGCGCCTCACGACCAAGACGTTGAGATTGCAATTGCCCAACTTGAAGAGGGCGCGATCACCGGAACTAAACTCAAAAACGAATTAGCTGAAATTATCAAGCGTCAGGACTATCAAACTGCATATACAAGGATGGCCGACTTCATGCCGTTGACGTCTACTGAAGGCAATGAAGCTCAGAAAGCGGCTTTCCTTGATCTTATGGAAAAAGAGAAGTCTGTTCGCATGTCGATAGAGAAATCCGAGTCGTTAGAAAAAATTCAGGCATTTCCTGAAGCTTGGCTTGCTCTTGAAAATACAGCCACTCCGCTCAACAGAGACCCACGAATTGTGGAAAAAAAGAGTCACTTAATGTTGGAGTGTCCGGATTTTTCTGGTGCCTACATCAAGGGAGAAAAATTCGAAGCTGACAGCAAGATCCCACTTGCGCTCGTGTGGTATCTGGAGGCACTTTCATTGACTCCTGGAAACGCCAATGTGAAAGAAAAAATCAGAGACCTTGGTGAGGAGTTTTTGGCAGCTAGGGCAAACTAATTTCAGAAAATGAGGACCAATTGGAAAAACTCTCCGAAGCTTTTCGTTGTATTGCTAGTTCTATTTCTTATTGCGGGTCTGGGAGGAATTACCATCAACCTGGTAATACGTCACAATTCCTCATTTCGAAATCTATCTAAATTTCCGACAAGCGACTATCGCCAAAATAAGCCGATCTGGGGAAATTCCTCCTATCGATTGAGCGGAACTCTCGACAATATCATCATGGAGTCGAAGCAAGATTCATGTTATTTCGCCACGTTCATTCCGCAAGGTGAGAAATCTCCTCTGCCGGTAATCATACCCGCGAGTGCTTCCAAAACCCCACTTCAAAGTCTGCAAAAACTTTCTCTCAAGGTTTCCATTGATTCAGCCAACAGGATCGTTGCGTCAGATTGCACTATTGACTAGATTGTGCAGATCCTCGGATTCCCCGGAGCACAAACTGGCCATTATCCCCCGCGAACGCGAGGCCCGACCTCCGGGCAGGCTTCGGTCCGCTCGGAGATT
>Ga0335396_10007760_pt1 | contig 10158 bp, 7 predicted proteins | sample FRY02_FD_205743 | JGI IMG/M metagenome (GOLD analysis project Ga0335396, IMG submission 205743) | Freshwater microbial communities from Lake Fryxell liftoff mats and glacier meltwater in Antarctica - FRY-02 (spades assembly) (version 2) | ecosystem: Environmental > Aquatic > Freshwater > Ice >... | reverse complement strand
GGATTCCCGTGTGAAAGTAGGACATCGTCAGGCTCTTACAGTGAGAATGCCCAGTTGATCTTTTGATTGACTGGGCTTTTTCTTTTCTGAAGCCTATTTTTTCGATCCGATTTTCTCTTTGACGCTTTAGATCAGGCGTTACATATAAAATTTTTATCGCGGCTGGCGACACCGCTGCCTGCCAATTCGTCGCATAGTTGCAGTATCCATTGTGAAGTCGACGATTCAGGAAAAAATCGCTTGCGTATCTGTTCCAGATACGGAGTCGAAATCGCCCATTCCTCAAAAGCATCAAAAGACTGACGCTGCACTTCAAGTAGCTTGAACTTCAGCAACACCTTGGCTGCGTGCTTGGCATGTTTCAATGGATTCTTCACAAAAGCATTCAGCCTTTGAGTCGCCAAGCTAAGAATTTGTGGCGTATAAAAAAATACACTTCCATGACCAGGAACCACTACATTCGGCTTTAGGCGTTCAATCAAATCCAGCGTCACCGCCACCTCGTTAAATGCCTCCTCACCTTCAAGCTCCGGAAAGATCACACCAAAGCCACTCTCCCACAGGGCATCAGCAGAAATCAGTATTCTTTTTTCCGGTTGAAAAAAAACAAATGAATGTGGATCGTGGCCTGGTGCAGCATGTATTTCCCAAGTGCTGGCCCCAAACCTCATCTCGGTTCCGGGTTGAAGCGCTTTTGTGAACTGAAATTGCGGACAAAGCTGGCCGATAGGCAAATAGCCGAGGCCGATGGCGTCCCAGTTTGTGACATGTGCCGCATGGCCCGGAGGAATAAATGTCTGTAGTAACGGATACCTGCCCTGCAAGGCCGCATTTCCGCCGCAATGGTCGCTGTGCAGATGGGTGTTGACCAGAAAATTGAGCGGCCTGGTTTTCAGTACGGACTCAACAAGTGCGAGTGTTTGTGGTGCATGGGTGCAGTAACCGCTGTCTACAAGCAGCGAATGTGTGCCGTCATCGAACAGAATATTGTTCGATGACAACCATCCCCGCTCAAAAACACACATTCCATCAGGCAACTGCGGTGTGATCATGACAAAGCCCGGATCAAGAAATTTTCAGGAAGGTGTACGCAGTTCGCGCCGGAGTATTTTTCCGACATTTGTTTTTGGTAAATCATCGCGAAATTCAATATATTTTGGACGTTTGTAGCCCGTGAAATGTTGCTTGCAATACGCGCTCACGTCATCTTCGGTCAGCGTTGGGTCATTTTTAACGACAAAAACCTTGATAGCTTCACCTTGGCTCTGGTCCGAGACCCCGACCACTGCGCACTCCACGACACCCGGACACAACGAAATCACGTTTTCCAGTTCATTCGGAAAGACATTGAAGCCTGAAACAATAATCATGTCCTTTTTTCGGTCAATGATTTTTGTGTAGCCGCTGTCGTCCATGATGCCGATGTCGCCAGTGCGCAGGAAACCGTCAATGGTAAACGCGGTCTTGTTTTCTTCAGGTTGCTGATAGTAGCCAATTGTCACCTGCGGCCCCTTGATGCAGATCTCGCCGGACTCACCAACTGGCAGCGAATTTCCTGCATCGTCCTTGATCGCAATATCAATACTTGGCAACGGCAGACCAATGGTGCCCGTGAAAGTTTTGTTGGTAACCGGGTTGTTGGTGCCAATGGCGCATGTCTCGCTCATGCCCCAGCCTTCAATCATGGCGCTGCCGGTGACTTCCAACCAATGCTGCGCAGTGCCTTCCGAGGCGGCCATCCCTCCCGCTTGCGAAACACAAAGACTTGAAAAATCTATGCTCTTAAATTGCGGGTGCTGCAGCAAGGCATTGAAAAGCGTGTTGACCCCTGGCAACAAATGAAAGGGGCGTTTTTTCAGCACCTCGATAAATTTGCCGAAATCTCGCGGGTTGGGGATCAGCGTCAAATGCGCGCCCCAACGTATGGTCAGCAGGCATAGCGTGAGCGCGAAAATGTGATACAGCGGCAGCGCCGCAATGTTGTTGGTTTTGCTGACATCGCCTATCCGTTTGAGCGCTGGGGTAAACCATTCTTCAGCCTGCAGGATCGCCGCGACGATGTTGCGATGCGTCAGCACCGCCCCCTTTGACAAGCCCGTCGTACCTCCGGTGTACTGGAGAAACGCGATGGAGTCCAGATTGTTCTTGGGCGGCTTGAGTGCCAGCCGACTGCCTTCCGAGATGGCAACGTTGAAAGGCGTGACTGCGCGGCCGTCGGCCAGCGGAAGTTTGTAGGCGGGAACTAATTTGGCAAGGTGGCGCACCGCAAAAGTAATCCAGTGGCCATACCAATAGCCGAGTAAATCGCCCATCGATGCCAGCACCACTTTTTTGACGAGTGTGCGCTCAATCACCTCGGACAGCACACCTGCAAAGTTCTCCAGAATGACAATCACCGTAGCGCCGGAGTCCTTGAGCTGGTGCTCCAGTTCACGGGCTGTGTAGAGCGGATTCACGTTCACGCAGGTATAGCCAGCCCGCAAAATAGCCGCCATGGTGACTGCGAACTGAGGCACGTTGGGCAGCATGATGGCCACGCGCGCGTCCGGCTCAAGTCCCAAGCTTTGCAGCCAGGCACCCAGCGAAGATGACAATTCGTCCAGCTCGCCATAAGACATCCAGCGATCCATGCAGACAGAAAATGGCCGCGTCGCGTTCTTTTTGAATGAATCTTCCAGTAGCTGGTTCAGCGATTGAAACTGCTCTGGGACAATCTCGTGCGCAACGCCTTCAGGGTAACTCTTGAGCCAATGTCTGTTCATACGAACTCCTTGACAAGCATTGTGTAATGGATTGCAGGGAAATCTGTATGGGGCTTGTCCTAATGCGGCATCAGTTCGAGCTACTGGAGGATTATTGGTGTCTGACCCCAATAACTCAGCCGGAGGCACGATGAATTTGGACTCTGACCCCAAAAACCCCTATAGTTTCAGCAGCACCACTGCGCTGATTCTTATTCTTCATGCTGGCACGATTACAAAAAACCATCACCCTCACCCTGCTGGCCATGGCCTTTGGCTGGCTTGTGTACTTTCACAATAGCGCCCCTGCTCTGGCGGTCATTGGCTTTCTGCTCATCGCATTCGGGTACGCTGTCTTTCTTGCGCTTGAATTCATTTTCCTGAGCTTTATCAATCAGTCAGACCCGGCACCACAGGCAACGTGGCAAGAGCTGCTACGCGCATGGGCGGGTGAGGTCGTGACCGCGCCACTGGTGTTTTGCTGGCGCCAGCCTTTTCGCGCCAATGTTATTGCCGACAACCTTGCGCCAGATACGGTCACAAAAGGTCAGCGCGGCATAGTGTTTGTACACGGATTTTTCTGTAATCGCGGCTTCTGGACACCCTGGCTTGAGCGTTTGCAAGGCCAGGGCCATGCTTTTGTTGCCGTCAATCTTGAGCCGATTTTTGGCTCCATAGATGACTATGCGCCACAAATAGAAATTGCCGTGCAACAGGTCACCAGGGCCACCGGCATGCCCCCGCTGCTGGTATGCCACAGCATGGGCGGGCTCGCCGCACGCGCCTGGCTGAAAATCAACCGGAGCGAGGCACGCGTTCATCATGTGGTCACCATCGGCACGCCGCATCGCGGTACTTGGCTGGCCCGCTTTGGGCATGGCCACAACGGTCAGCAGATGCGTTTGCAGTCTGACTGGCAAGCGCAACTGGATCACGCTATGCCGGCTGATCGGCACCGGCTCTTTACCTGCTGGTATTCAAACAGCGACAACATGGTGTTTCCGGCATCTACAGCCACACTGCCAGGTGCAGACAATCGGCTGGTACGCGGTGCGGCGCATGTTCAAATGGCATTTCTGCCCCAGGTGATGGATAGCGCGCTAGCTTTGCTGGAGCCCCACCCATCCCGATGCTGGTATCCTTGAGCGCTTGTTCACTACCGACAGCCCATGTGTCCGACGTTCCTCCCAGTAGGCCTTTGAGGGCTGCTAAACCCGAAGACAAGCGCGGCTTTTTGCAAAAGCTCGCTGAAATGCTTCACCCAGGGCCAGACTCCAAAGACGAGCTGATCGAAACTCTGGTCGATGCGCAAGACAACGAAGTCATAGGCGCGCAAAGCCGCGAGATGCTGGAGGGCGTGATCCGCATGGCCGACATGACGGCGGGTGACGTGATGGTCGCCGCCCCGCGTATGGATCTCGTCAATATCGACGCGCCGTTTGACGAGCTGCTGCATCTGGTGATTGATACCGCCCACTCACGCTTTCCGGTGTACGAAGGTGAAAAAGAAAACATCCTCGGCATCCTCATGGCCAAGGACTTGCTCAAACTGCAGCGTGCGCCTGAGCTGAACATCAAGGCACTTTTGCGCCCGGCCGTGTTTGTACCCGAGAGCAAAGGGCTGAACGATTTGCTGCGCGAGTTCCGTGGCAACCGCAACCACTTGGCCATCGTGATCGACGAGTTTGGCCGCACTGCAGGCCTTATCACGATTGAGGATGTGCTGGAGCAAATCGTTGGCGAGATCGAAGACGAGTTCGACATCGCCGAAGACGAAGGCGATATTTTTGGCTTGTCTGACCGCACCTATCGCATCAGCGGTGACACCTCGATCGAGCGCGTCAGCGAAGCGTTTGGCGTACACCTTGTGGATGCCGACTTTGACACCATAGGCGGTCTGGTTGCCCACCAAATGGGCCACGTACCCAAGCGCGGCGAGCAGTTTGCGCTCTCAAGCCTGCAATTTACCGTGCTGCACACCAAGGGCGGCGCTGTGCGCTGGTTCAAGGTGGCACCAGTCGGTGAGGCAGCGCCTGGCGCTGCGGGCAAGCACAATCCGGCATGATGCAGCGGGTCGGCAAACGCTGGTTGCTGGCAAGGTCTGCTATTGTTTTACTAGCGGGTTGCGCCCATGCCTTGAGCGTTGCATGGCCTTTTGATGTGCTGCTTACGCAGGGGCAGCCGGTCTGGTGGCTTCAAATCGTCGCCATGCTGCTGCTGGCCTGGCAGCTTGAACGCTGCGTCGCAGACAAACAGGCGCTGAAAAATGGGGTGAAGAGCGGCGCATGGCTGGGCTGGCTGTTTGCCATCGCCTTGCAATGTGCTACCTGGTGGTGGCTGTTTATTTCGCTGCACACTTATGGCGGCCTCGCGTCTCCGCTGGCGGTTATCGCCGTCGTCGGTCTGGCGGCCTTTCTGGGTCTGTATTACGCCGCTGCCTGCGCTGCCTTTGTGTGGCTGGCGCCGGGCAATCGTGCCGGGCGTGCTATTGTTTTTGCAGCGCTCTGGCTGCTTGCCGAGCTGGCACGGGTAGCGCTTTTTACAGGCTTTCCGTGGGGCGAGGGCGGCTACGCCCAGCTCGATGGCCCATTTGCAGATCTTGCAAAACTGGTCGGCGTGCATGGACTGACGTTTGGCAGCGCGCTGACCGCAGCCGCCATTGCGGGGCTGTTGCTGCGCCCACGCCTGTTGTCGCTGGTAGCCGTCGCAGTCATGTTGGTGCTGGCGTTAACAGCGAGCCGTGCGCTCAGGGTTGAAAAGGGAGCGGCATCGGCGTTCACCTCTAGCTATACCGCAGATGGAGTGATAACGAAGCCCTTCACTATCACCCTGCTGCAAGGCAATATCGCGCAGGATGAAAAATTTCAGGGCGGCACAGGCATTCCCGACGCGCTTAAATGGTACGCTGAGCAACTCAATGCCGCAGCCACCTCGCTGGTCGTCACGCCTGAAACCGCCATTCCCCTGCTGCCCAGCCAGTTGCCTGAAGGCTATGCCGACGCGCTGTTCAAGCGCTTTGCCCAGCCCCCCGCCGGGCTGCCTGAAACTGCCGCGCTGATTGGCATTCCGCTTGGCAATAAGCAAGACGGTTACACCAATTCGGTCATTGGCATCAAGCCACAGGCCTCTAGCGCAGGCACCGGGCGCGACCAAGTCTATCGCTATGATAAACACCACCTGGTACCGTTTGGCGAGTTTGTTCACCCCCTGTTCAAGTGGTATTTGAAGATCGTCGATATTCCGCTGGCCGACTTCAACAGCGGCGCGGTCAGCCAGCCATCGTTCGACTGGCAGGGCCAGCGCCTGGCCCCCAATATTTGCTATGAAGACCTGTTTGGTGAAGAACTTGCCGCACGTTTTTTGGGCCCGGCCCTCAGCCCCACCATCTTTGTGAATGTCAGCAACATTGCGTGGTTTGGTAACACGATTGCCATCGACCAGCACCTGAACATCTCGCGTATGCGCGCGCTGGAGTTTGAGCGCCCCATGGTGCGGGCCACCAACACCGGTGCCACCGCCATCATTGACCACCGTGGCCAGGTCACGCATGGGCTGCCAAGACACACGCGGGGTGCGCTGGTGGGCGCGGTGGAGGGGCGCAGCGGCATCACGCCCTACGCCTGGTGGGCCAGTCGCTTTGGCCTGTGGCCGTGGTTGGCACTGATAATTGCTATACTTTTGGTAGCTGGTCACGCCCGTTTCTATTGGCATAGAGCCTGATGCAGCCTTCAAAAACGGCGCTTTCGAGGCCTTTTTGATCGAAATATGCCAAATCGCGCGCCGTTAAAATCAAATCATGCTCACCTTTCAACAGATCATCCTCACCCTACAGTCCTACTGGGCTGACAAAGGCTGCGCGCTATTGCAGCCCTACGACATGGAAGTCGGCGCGGGCACTTCGCACACTGCAACGTTTTTAAGAGCACTCGGCCCCGAGCCGTGGAAGGCCGCCTACGTGCAACCCAGCCGCCGCCCGAAAGACGGCCGCTACGGCGAAAACCCAAACCGCCTACAGCACTACTACCAGTACCAGGTCGTGCTCAAACCCGCACCGGCGAACATTCTGGAGCTGTACATCGGCTCCTTAGAAGCACTCGGTTTTGATCTGAAAAAAAACGACATTCGTTTTGTAGAAGACGACTGGGAAAACCCAACGCTGGGTGCCTGGGGCCTAGGCTGGGAAGTCTGGCTGAACGGGATGGAAGTCACCCAGTTCACCTACTTCCAGCAGGTCGGCGGCATTGACTGCAAACCCATCACAGGCGAGATCACCTACGGCCTGGAGCGCCTGGCCATGTACCTGCAGGGGGTGGACAGCGTCTTCGACCTGCAGTGGACCGAAGGCTTAAGCTATGGCGACGTCTATCTGCAAAACGAAAAAGAGCAATCGGCCTATAACTTCGAGCACAGCGATGTCGATTTCCTGTTTACGGCCTTTGCCGCGCATGAAAAGCAGGCCAAACACCTGATCGAGCAACAGCTCGCGTTGCCCGCCTACGAACAGGTTTTGAAAGCCGCCCATAGCTTCAACTTGCTGGACGCGCGCGGCGCGATCAGTGTCACCGAGCGCGCGGCCTACATGGGGCGCATCCGCAATGTGTCGCGCACCGTGGCGCAGAGCTATCTGGAGAGCCGCGAGCGCCTGGGCTTCCCGATGGCACCGCGCGAGTGGGTGGCCCAGATGACAAAGAAGGCGACCTGAACATGACAAGCCAAAATCTTCTGGTCGAATTGTTGGTGGAAGAGCTGCCGCCCAAGGCGCTCGAAAAGCTCGGACACGCCTTTGCCAATCAAATTTATGCGTCACTGAGCGAGCAAGGGCTGATCTGGATGCCCGGAACGATCGGACCGCGCGAGGATAAGCCAGATCCGCCACCCATGGACGTTTTTGCTTCGCCAAGAAGGTTGGGCGTTCTTGTCAGATCGGTATTGCTTAAGGCTCCCGACTCGCAACGGCAGGTGAAGCTCATGCCTGTTGCCGTGGGGCTTGATGCCGCGGGCAATGCAACACCCGCACTGCTGAAAAAACTGCAAGCTCTGGGCGCTGCTGCGAGTGTGGTCGCCAACCTCAAGCGCGCACCCGACGGCAAAGCCGAAGCATTGTTCTACGACAGTAACGTCAAGGGTGCAACGCTGGTCGAGGGCTTGCAAAAAGCATTGCTGGAAGCGATTGCCAAGCTGCCGATTCCCAAAGTTATGACTTATCAATTAGCCGATGGCTGGAGCGATGTGAAGTTTGTGCGGCCTGCGCATGGGCTGGTGGCTTTGCACGGTAGCGATGTAGTGGCCGTTGAAGCGCTGGGCCTGAAGGCGGGGAACATCACGCATGGACATCGGTTTGAAGCACCGGTTGATCCAGTGGTGTTGATGTCTGCCGACAGCTACGCAGAAGCGCTCAGAAAAGACGGTGCAGTGATCGCCAGCTTTGCCGAGCGCAAAGCCGAGATTGCCCGCCAACTGGCAGCCGCAGCAATCAAAGTCGGCGGTGGAGTGACGGCGATTGACGATGATGCGCTGCTTGATGAAGTGACGGCACTCGTTGAGCGCCCCAACGTATTGATCTGCGAGTTTGAAAAAGAATTCCTCGACGTACCGCAGGAGTGCCTCATCCTGACGATGAAGGCGAACCAAAAATACTTTCCATTACTCGACGCGGCGGGCAAGCTCACCAACCAATTTCTCGTCGTCAGCAACATCACGCCAATGGACGCAAGCGCCGTGATTGGCGGCAACGAGCGCGTGGTGCGGCCGCGTCTGGCGGATGCCAAGTTTTTCTTTGACCAGGACCGCAAGAAAACACTTGCCTCGCGCGTGGCGGGGTTGGATAAAGTTGTTTATCACAACAAGCTGGGCTCGCTAGGTGAGCGTGTGGCGCGTGTGCGCGCCATCGCAAAAGTCATCGGCCAGCAGCTAGGTGGCGATGCGTTGGCGCAAAAAGCAGATCAGGCAGCCATGCTCGCCAAGACCGATTTGGTCACGGATATGGTGGGCGAATTTCCCGAACTGCAAGGAACGATGGGCCGCTACTACGCGCTCAACGATGGTTTAAGTCTTGAGGTTGCCGACGCGATTGAAGATCATTACAAACCGCGTTTTGCCGGCGACGAACTCCCTCGCAACGATGTCGGTGTGGTTGTGGCGCTTGCTGACAAGTTAGAGACGCTGGTGGGCATGTTTGGCATCGGCAATTTGCCGACGGGTGACAAAGATCCGTTTGCGTTGCGTCGTCATGCGCTGGGCATTATCAGAATGCGGGTCGAAAGGGCGTTGCCTTTGACTGTAGGTAATCTTGTCAGCGCGGCTTATGATGCTTTCCCGCGGGGCATGATTGGGAGTGCCCAGACGGATGTGCTGATATTCCTCGAGGAGCGCCTCAATGGTTACCTCAGAGATTCGGGATTTTCTGGCGCGGAAGTCGAAGCGGCAATGCATCCGGGTGGTGTTGTGTTCGCTTGGGCGGACTTGCCGAAGCGTCTGGCCGCCGTGCGAGCTTTCGTGGCCTTGCCCGAAGCGCCAGCCCTGGCCGCTGCCAACAAACGCATCGCCAACATCCTGAAGAAAGCGCAGGAGGTGGATCCGCATGTCAGCGAAGTGCTGCTCAAGGAGCCCGCTGAAATTGCCCTGTACGCCGCCATGAAAGACGTGGTGCCCAAGGCCAACGCGCAGTTCGAAGCGGGTGATTACACCGCCTCGCTGCAAACCCTGGCTGCCCTGCGCGCACCGGTCGATGCATTTTTTGACGATGTGATGGTCAATGCTGAAGAAATGGACTTGCGCCTGAACCGCCAGGGGCTGCTCAAAAGTCTGCACGACGCGATGAACCGCGTGGCTGACCTATCCAAGCTGGCAACCTGAAGCGAGACACTCCATGAAACTCGTCATCCTAGACCGCGACGGCACCATCAACAGCGACAGCGACGACTTCGTCAAAACGCCTGAAGAATGGATGCCACTGCCCGGTGCGCTGGAGGCGATTGCGCGGCTTAACCATGCCGGTTGGCATGTGGTGATTGCGTCCAACCAGTCGGGCCTGGGGCGCGGTTTGTTTGACGTGGCTTCGCTTAACGCCATGCACGCCAAGATGCATAAGATGCTGGCGGCAGTCGGCGGCCGTATTGATGCGGTGTTTTTTTGCCCGCACAGCTCTGAAGAAAGTTGCAATTGCCGCAAGCCCTTGCCCGGTTTGTTTGAGCAGATCGGTGCGCGCTTTGGTGTGCCACTCAAGGGCGTGCCGACGGCGGGTGACTCGCTGCGCGACTTGCAGGCGGGGGCCAGCGCCGGGTGTGAGCCGCATCTGGTGCTGACGGGCAAGTCCTTGAAGTACCGGAAAGACCTTGCAGGTGGCCAACCCGATGGCTTGCCAGCTGGCACTGTGCTGCATGAGGATTTGTCGGCGTTTGCCGATTTCATACTTGAG
>Ga0335396_10007747_pt1 | contig 10168 bp, 10 predicted proteins | sample FRY02_FD_205743 | JGI IMG/M metagenome (GOLD analysis project Ga0335396, IMG submission 205743) | Freshwater microbial communities from Lake Fryxell liftoff mats and glacier meltwater in Antarctica - FRY-02 (spades assembly) (version 2) | ecosystem: Environmental > Aquatic > Freshwater > Ice >... | reverse complement strand
CTATATTCAAATATACCTATTTTATTTGAAGTATTGTCTTTAGTGTTTACTAATTAATACTTCTTATATTCCCTCAAATTTACTTCTATTATCTATTATTTCAAAATATTTATTAAATTACATAAATCTTTTAACAAATTAATAAATATACTTATGAAAAAGCAATTATTACGTATCGTAACACTAATTTTCCTAGTATTATCAATAAATACAGCACCAGCACAACCACTTCAAGGGCAAGCAAAGATTGATTCTTTATTAAAAGAATTCCCAAAAATGAAAAAAGATACTAATGCAGTGAATTTGTTATCTCAACTTTCATTTGATATGTACGCATCTAATCCAGACAAGGGAATTAAATATGGGGAGCAAGGATTAAAACTTGCTGAAAATATTGGTTGGAAATTAGGTAAAGCGAATTGTTTAAGATCTTTAGGAGTAGTTTATTCAACACAATCCAATTATCCGAAAGCATTAGAATATTATAGCAAAGCATTAAAGATAAATGAAGAGCTTGGAAATAAAAGTGGAGTAGCATCTAATCTTGGAAATATGGGGCTTGTTTATAATCATCAATCAGACTATCCGAAAGCATTAGAATATTATAGCAAAGCGTTAAAGATAAATGAAGAGCTTGGAAATAAAAGTGGAGTAGCAAATAATCTAAATAATATTGGGATTATTTATGCTCAGCAATCAGATTACACAAAAGCATTAGAATATTATTTAAAAGCATTAAAGATAAATGAAGAACTTGGAAATAAGAGCTGGATTGCAAATAATCTAAATAATATTGGGATTATTTATAATTATCAATCAGACTATCCAAAAGCATTAGCATATTATAGCAAATCATTAAAGATAAATGAAGAGCTTGGAAATAAGAGCTGGATTGCAAATAATCTAAATAATATTGGGATTATTTATAATTATCAATCAGACTATCCAAAAGCATTAGCATATTATAGCAAATCATTAAAGATAAATGAAGAGCTTGGAAATAAAAGTGGAGTAGCATCTAATCTTGGAAATATGGGGAGTACGTATTTTGCTCTCTCTCAAGATAGTGTGAGTATCAATCCAAGTGAGTTAAATCAGTATGTAAGCTTAAATAAGGATATAAACCTTAATAGATCAATTGAATATTCATTACAAGCAATTAAAATATTTGAAGAGATTGGTGAGCTAGATAAGAGGAGTTACTATTTAAAAACTCTTGCAAATGCTTATAAGAAAAAAGGGGAAATGATGAAAGCTTATAATGCTCTTGAAGAACACCACAAGCTCAAAGATTCAGTTTTTTCCGAAGAGAAAAATAAACAGATATCTGCACTTGAAAAAGCAAGAGAAGATGATTTAAATAGATTGAAAATAGAAAAGCAAGAAATACTATTAAAAGCACAAGAAGATGAAAAACAGTTGATTATATTATCTGCAATTGGTGCTTTAATATCGATATTAATAATTCTTTTTGTAATTATAAATCAACGCAGCAAATCTGAGAAGTTATTGTTAAATGTTCTACCAGCCAAAATAGCAAAGCGTTTAAAAGCGAAAGAGCATCCAATTGCAGACCATTTTGATAGTGCGAGCATAATGTTTATTGATATTGTTGGCTTTACAAAAATGTCCTCCGAGACTGACCCAAAACGTATTGTTGCAGTGCTAAATGACATCTTCACGATATTTGATAAACTTGCCGAAAAGCATGGGCTTGAGAAAATCAAAACCATAGGCGATGCCTATATGGCTGCCGCAGGTATCCCAGAAAAACAAGTTGACCACGCCAAAAGAACTGCCGAAATGGCTCTAAATATCAAGTCAGAAATGAAAGAATTTAGAACATCAGACGGCACAGAAATTAAATTCAGAATTGGAATAGAATGTGGCTCTGTTGTAGCAGGAGTTATCGGCGAGAAAAAATTCATTTATGACCTTTGGTCTGATGCCGTAAACATAGCCAACAGAATGGAAAGCACAGGCGAATCTGGTAAAATCCATATTTCAGAAAACTTCAAAAATGAACTTGAAAAATTTGAAGGAAATTGGCAATGCACTTTCAGGGGCGAACAAAACATCAAAGGCAAAGGCATTATGAACACTTATTTCTTAGAAAATTAAATAAGAAATTGGCAAGAAAATTGATGATTAAAAATTAAACATTTAAAGGTTATAAAATGAAAATATTAAAAATACAAAAACCTTTATCACTGAAAAATGAAGGTAAGTTAGAAATTGTCTTTATCGGAGTAGGTAATGCCTTCTCTCAAAAACTACATAACTTAAATTTGATTTTGATCAAAGGTGATAAGCATATCTTAGTAGATTTCGGAATAAAAGGACCAGAGGGCTTAAATACACATACTGGCTTGACGAACTACGATATTGAAACTGTTTTACCAACACATAGTCATTCAGATCATATTGGCGCTTTAGAACTCCTAACATTGACTAATAGGTATATAGGTAGAACTGCTTTTAATAAACCAAAATTGAAAATGATAATTACTGATGAATATAGTAATCAACTTTGGGAACATTCTCTAAAAGGTGGATTAGCTTGCAATGAGGTTAATGATTTTAGCGAATATCTAGGTTTTGATGATTATTATGATAGAATTACACCTACTGAAATTATGAAAGGCGATAATCCAAGACATATTATAGAATATGGTGATATTAAATTAGAATTTTTTAGAACCAATCACGTTCCCGATATTGCTAAGGATGCACAAGCAGCATTCATATCTTATGGACTTATGATTGACGACAAAGTACTTTTTTCTGGTGATACTAAATTCGATAAAGGACTTATTGATGAATACGGTAGCCAAGCTGAATTAATATTTCATGATTCTTCTTTCTTCCCAAATCCAGTTCATGCTTCAATTGATGAATTGAGAACCTTAGATAAGAGCGTCAGAGATAAAATGCTTTTAATGCATTATTCCGATGATTATGAAGGAAAGGATACAACAGGCTTTATGGGATTAGCAATTGAAGGAGTAAGATATATACTTGATTAATTAATCAAGTTCAATTTTTCGATTTTTGCAACTAAGTCATTAGAAAGAACTGCTTTAACGGCGTTCTCAATATCTCTATCTTTCTCCATCATTTGTAGCATTTCTTCTTTGTTCCATTGAAGTAGTGTCATTTTGGTATTGCAATAAACACTTGCTTTGGGTAATGAATTTGTTAAGAAACTCATTTCTCCTATAAAAATACCTTCAGTTATAAAAGTAATAAATTTATCATTTAAAGAAATGGTAGCTATGCCATCATAAATTAAATAGAAATATTCTAATTTAGTATTTTCTTTAATTATTACTTCATTATCCTCTAGTGTTATCCATTTAGATTTATCTAATATCTTTTTAAAATACTGTTTATCTATGTACGAAAAACTTTTATAATATATTTTTTCTTCTTTAGGGTCTAAATGTAACTTCTTGTTCTCATTCATTAATTTGATAAAGTAGTAAGCGTTTATAAGTAAAAATGGTATTGACCAGATTATCATTGTCCATAAAGGTTTATCTTCAACAGCATTGAATCCAAAATATAATTCAAACATTGCAGCGAACACAAATGATAATCTTAAGTACATCTGGTTCTTAAAAGTAGAACCGGCTGTGTATAGAAAATTAGCTACATGACCTATTGCATCAGCAAACATTTAATTTATTTTAATGTTTTAAACTATCAAAAATATGGTTATGGTCGTCTTCATTTAATTACCCATAACTTTCCGCAGTTGCAAGTAGTTGGCGATTACGAAGCACAAAACTGTATGCCACCACAAAGCTGTATAATTTATAATTATAATCTACTACAAATATAAGAATTAATTTCTAATTAAACAAATATAATTAAAAATAATCAATTATCTAAAACTGTTTTTCCCTTGTTGTCGTATTAAAAATGCTTAATAATTTAAACTAAGTCCTAAACCAAATCCCATATCGCTATCATAGTGGGTTCTAATGCCCATATTTTTGTTAATAATGTAACGCAATTCAGCCATATATTCCTTGTCTGTATTTACCATAAAACCTGCCCGAATTCTTTGTGAAATAGGTATATCTTTACGCATCAAAGACAATCTCAAAATCCCATCTTGATAGTATTCTGCCTGAAAATTTACCAACATTGGAAGTGTGTACAAAAACCCCAAACTAACAGCGATTCTTTTGTCTTTTTTATTTGTTTGACCAAAAAGATTTATTTCTTGTTCATCAATTCCCATTTTTCTATATCTCATATCTAATCCAACGAAAGGCATAAGCCATTGCATTCTACCGATATATCGCCCAATATGGGTTTCTATTTCATAACCGTGCATATCATTATAACCCAAACGCCATTCGGTGCCAATGTTCCATCTTGTATTTTGAAACATTACTAATCCATCATTACCGTTGTTTGCAATGTCATTTTCTGCCATCAAATGAAACATTTGGTCATCGGCAAAAAGTTGACTTTGTGCTAAATCTGGGTCAGGAATTAATGGATTTGGTGCTTGATTTTCATAAGAAAATATCCTGCCCATTCCACTCATCATGTGATATAAAATATGACAATGAAAAAACCAATCACCCTCTGCATTAGCATTAAACTCTAATGTATCAATTTCCATTGGCATAATGTCTATTGTATTTTTCAGAGGAGCATAATCTCCCTGTCCGTTTAATACTCTGAAATCATGTCCGTGAAGGTGCATTGGGTGTCTCATCATTGAGTTATTATACAATACCATTCGAACATTTTCACCTTTTTTAATCAGTATTTTGTCTGCTTCCGAAACTACTTTATTATCTAAACTCCAAACATATCGGTTCATATTTCCGGTAAGAGAAAAGTGCAATTCCTTTACTGGAGCATTTTCAGGAAGATTAGTTTTAAATGGTGATTTCAACATTGCATAATTTAAGGTAACAATGTCAGAAATGGCATTTGATTTATATTGATTTTTGGTATGATTGGAATGTTCGTTTTCAACTTCCATTTCTTCTTTTTTTAATTTCCCTGATATTTCAGGATACATAACAACATTCATATCCATTTGGTTTAAACTCATTTCCATACCCATATCGTCCAAATCACCATTCATTTTCATCATATTATTCATCATTTTCATACCTTCAAAATAATTCAATCTTGGTAATGGTGATTTAAGTTGTTTGATACCATTACCGATATATAGTGAAGCTGAATTGGTACGGTCTTCGGTACTTGCTAAAAATTCAAAGGCAGTATTTTCCGCAGGAATTGTTACAACAACATCATAAACTTCTGAAACTGCAATAATCAATCTGTCAACTTCTACAGGTTCGACATCATTACCATCTGAGGCAACAACTGTAATTTTACCTCCAGCATAATTTAGCCAAAAATAAGAAGAAGCACCACCATTTGAAATTCGCAGCCTTACTTTATCGCCTGCTTTCAATGGTTTGCCATCAATTGACTTTAAATCTGTATTTTGACTTCCATTCATCAAAATTTTATCATAATACACATCACTAACATCCATCGCTAACATACGTTTCCATTCATTGGTAAGTTTTGTTACAAAATGACCAGCATTTATTGCTTCTGAATAGCTTTGAGTTGCATTCTTTTTGATAGCAAACCAATCATTGGCATTATGTAACATACGATGGACATTTTCTGGGTCGTAATCTGTCCATTCACTTAAAACTATTGGAACGGTGGGCAAATCATCTATGCCTTTTCTAAAAGTAGGATCATTTTCTTTCTTCAATATTACAAAATTCCCATACATACCTATTTGTTCTTGTAATCCTGAATGACTGTGATACCAATGTGTTCCGTTTTGTATAATTGGGAAACGGTAGATATGAGTAGTGTTTGGTTCTATAGGCATTTGTGTAAGGTTAGGAACACCATCTTCTTTATTCGGCAAAAATATTCCGTGCCAATGCAATGAAGTTGTTTCATTAAGTTGATTATGAACGTGGATTTCTGCTGTATCACCTTCGGTAAAAGTTAATGTAGGCATTGGAATTTGTCCGTTAACCGAAATAGCTCTTATTTCTTTACCTGTAAAATTTACAATTGTATCCTTTACATATAAGTCATAACGAACTAATTGTTTTGCGAATAATGAGCTTGTTGACAATAGTACAAAAATAACTGCACCAATCAACACACCGATCCTTGTTGTAAAGGCTCTAATCAATGTCAACCTGTATTTCTTGAAGTTACTCATTAATTTAGACTTCTCACTTTTTAATATTTGAAGATTGGTGGTCTTCGATATGATGTTTTAGCAATTGCTTCAAACTATCTAACCAATTAGATAAATTCTTAATGTTAATTTCGGATTCTTCGCTATTTGCTATTGTAATAGGGTTTTCATCTAAGTATTTATACAATGCAGGATGTTCCTGCTGAATTTTCAATGTCATATCATTTATTTCTTTGTTGAGTTCTTGTATTCGTTTCATATACTTTTTATTTGTTAATCTAATGGTTAAGCTATTTTTTGTCTTCACAACTTATTGGCGTTAAGTCCTTCTCACAAATTCTTACATTTATTGCTTTTGCTACCTATTAATTCTGGTAACATCTTACATTAAAAAATAACCTGTTTCTTCCTCACTTAGTTGTTCATCTTTAGTTTGGTTGTTGTCTTTAGATTGATGAATATCATAATTTCCGTCATCATTTTTCAATGACTCTTGAAATATTTCTATTGGAATATGTAATTCCATTTCGATTTCAGCTTCTTCCATTTCCAAGTCAACACTAACACTTGAAACACCTTCCACTTTTGAAAGCGTTTTCTCAACGTGCTTTCGGCACCCATCACAGGTCATTCCATTTATATGATATGTATGTTTCATTTTATTTTGTATTTACTTACTAATTTAAAGTTGGTTTGGATATTTAAGTTCTAAGGATTTAAAATGATTTAATAAGATTTGTGCTACTTCGTAATTACGATTCCATCGTTTATCGGAAGCAATAATATGCCAAGGTTCCTGATTACAATTTGTCATCACCATATTATAAGCATCTAAATATTCATCCCAATCTTTCCTTGTTTCTTCATCATTTACCTCATACTTCCATTTTTTATGAGGCTTAGTCTTGCGCTCATCTATTTTTTCTTTCTGTTTATCTTTCGAAATGTTTAAAAAGAATTTAAGTATATGAATATTATTTCTTTTTAAATGTTCTTCCAACATATTGATTATTTGATAACGATGATGAATTCCATCAAGTTCCAATGTCTTACTTACCATTGGAACCAAAATATCTTCGTAATATGACCTATTAAAAATCCTTATTATTCCCTTGGCAGGGAAATAAGGATATATCCTCCATAAAAAATCATGATTGAGTTCTTCACCACTCGGTTTTTTAAATGAAGTAACTTTGACTCCCATAGGATTCATACTTGTAAACACATGACGTATTACACCATCTTTACCAGATGTGTCCATTCCTTGTAAAATTACAAGCAAACCAAATCTGCCATCTGCAAAGAATTTATTCTGCAATTCAAATAACTCTTTTTTGATGTTTTTCAATTCATTTTTGCTCTCCTTTTTGTTCATATCAGAGTTTGGCAATGTTGATATTGATGTCAGTATATTTTTCATAATTAGAATTTAATTTTATTTTAGTTAAGCAGATTTTGTCATATTACTTTGATATTTTTATAAACCATTTTTCACCAGTAAAAATAAGTATCAAAATAACCACCGATGAAGCAATATGCGTCAAGTCAAAAAATACTGTGAGAGTAATTGCAATTACTATAGTATAAACTAAAATATGCTTTTGTATGGCTATTGGCAGCAAGCATAGCTTTTTCTGTTCCAAATATTTTTTATAGTTCAAAATAACGGTTGTCAAGCGCACAGTTATTATGTGCTGTGTTACTGTCTGTTTCACCGCTTCCTATAAATCCATCTTCTACTAAAATTATTTTCCGTTCTGCTTTTAATAAACAGTATGCAGTTGTAAGTCCTGATGTGCCACCACCAACAATTAAAATATCGGTTTCAATATTTTCATTTAGTTTTTCAAAAATAATTGGCTCCGTTAATGATGTCCAAAAAGATTTATATTTCGCCTGAAGTTATATTGTTATCAATTGGTTTTGCTTAGAAAGTATTCATTTTATTTCTTTTAACGATGTTTTTAAAATCTTGCATAAGATAAATTTGTTTAACAGGATTTCAAATAAATGGGTTACAAAATCGCCTGCCATTTCGTTGGCCACTGTAAGAAGGTTGGAAAACCACTGTGTTTTTGATACCATTGCGCCAACCTGACATATGATGAAATCCTGCCAAACTAAATTTATTATGATTTTTTCTGAACGCTATTTAGAATTTGAACTCATTAATTCATGCTTCTCACTCTTTAATATTTAAAGGTTGATTGTTTTCTATATGATGTTTTAGCAATTGCTTCAAACTATCCAACCAATTAGATAAATTCTTAATGTTCATCTCCGGGTCTTCACTATTAGCTATTGTAATAGGGTTTTCATCTAAGTATTTATACAATTCAGGATGTTCCTGCTGAATTTTCAATGTCATATCATTTATTTCTTTGTTGAGTTCTTGTATTCGTTTCATATACAATTTATTTATTTATTTTTATTTCTTAATAGTTTCAATCGTTTTACCACATTTTAGCATTTGTGCACCATAATAAGGATTTTTAATTTCATTTTCTTTACTCAACCAATTTGCCCCTTTGCCATCATTATACATCGGGCAATTTTGCAAGTAAATCGAAGCATCTTGTTTTGATACTTTCATCAAATCATAAATATTTTCAGATATATCCATAAAAGCATTTCGTTGTTTTTCAATATCTGTAGCAGTTGATACTTTATCTGTATTTGCCTTTAAATCTGACATTACTTTCATCCAAACGATATGTTCTTCAGTAGAAAGTTTTTCCATTTTTACTTCATTAATTTTTGAAACTAAATTTTTGCCTAAAGACGCGACTAATTTTGTGTCTGATTTTACAAAAGCATCTTTTAAAGAGAAGTAGTTATCAAAAACACCTTTTAATTGATTAACTTCTTGTTTTGCTTCAGAATTTGTTGATTGGTTTTCCATAGAATGTGATTCTACTTTATTATTCTTTATCAAAGCTGTTTTTTTAACTCTGTCGTATTTACAACATTCGAGCAAATTGCCATAAACATCGTCAGGTGCAAGAAACTGGTCGCTATCATATCCTGCCAAAGCAATTCGTTTCAAAATTTCATTTTGATTAGTTTGTGTAGTGTCGTAAGTTATTGTTGCTATTTTAGTATCTTTATTCCAATCGACCTGCGAAACTTGTTGTAAATATCCAGCATTTTCTATGTTTGCTTCACATTTACTGCAGTTTCCATATATTTTGACGTTTTCAGTTTTAGTATTTTTCAACTTAGTATTACAAGACGAGATTATTAACAATAAACTTAGTGCTAATGATATTTTTGCTATTGATATTTTTGATAATAAGTTCATAAGGATGTTTTTGTTAGTTTATTAAATTTTAATCTTTTAAATTACTATTATTAATCTATTTCTCTTTTTTAGAAAAGATGAGTACATCCAAACTAACTTTTCTTGAGACCTTATATAATCACTCATTAAAGCATTTGTTCCTTCATCATTTGCATCAACCGAAATTATTAGAAGCTCTCGTTGAATTAATATGATTGTTTGAAATGATATTAAAATATTTTCCATTGCTTTTATTCCGTCACTAACTTGAACACTTTCTTTGATTGTAGAGGTAATCATATAATCAGTATAGTTATGCTTTGGAGTGTGTCCTAAAGTTAAAATCCTTTCAGCAACTTCGTCTATTTTTATTTGTAAATCATTATATAATTCTTCAAACTTAACGTGAAGTTCAAAGAACTTTTCACCTTTAATATTCCAATGATACCCGCGTGTATTTTGGTAAAATATTGAATAGTTCGCCAAAAGTTCATTTAACTTTTTAGTAATTTTCTTTGCTTTATTATTATCAAGTCCGATTTGATTTATATTGTTCATTTTATTTATTATTAAGTTTTTTTTATTTTATTTCTATTTAAGGTCAAACCTATCTAAACACATTACTTTGTCCCAAGCAGAAATAAAATCTTTTATAAATTTTTCACTACTGTCAG
>Ga0335396_10007746_pt1 | contig 10172 bp, 16 predicted proteins | sample FRY02_FD_205743 | JGI IMG/M metagenome (GOLD analysis project Ga0335396, IMG submission 205743) | Freshwater microbial communities from Lake Fryxell liftoff mats and glacier meltwater in Antarctica - FRY-02 (spades assembly) (version 2) | ecosystem: Environmental > Aquatic > Freshwater > Ice >... | reverse complement strand
CTCAGAGTGAAACCAATCAAGAAACTGAACCCAAGTCGTTGGGTAGTCTGTACCGCCTACCGGGGTTGCTTCGGGTGTATCCATTTGGCGATTTTGCCATCTGTGGAGCTAAAGGGATACCCCGTCTCGCCAGACCCGGAGGACGAGCCAATCTATGTGCGTGCGGAGTCATGGCGGAACATGCTCTATGACAGCCTGGGGCCACGCCGCGACCTGGAAGACAGTCGCTACCTGTTCCGCTTCAGGATGGTGGATCTGGACATCGCCATCGCCTACTTCCCGGACAAGGAACAGCAACTGCGCGCCTCCTGCGTCTCGCGTGACAGCGATCACTACATGGAGTGGTGGAATGGCAGGCCAATGGATGAACTACAAGGCTTCACGCCGATGCCGGGCAAGTTCCAGATGTACGACTCGGACTCGTGGTTGAACAACACCCGCGAGCGCGTGATGCTGATCGAGGCCTGGTACAAGGAGCCGACCAAGGAAACCCGCGGCGGGACATCGAGCATTGACCGGCTGCGGATGACGATGCAATGCACCATCCTGACCGAGAAGCACATCCTGCTGGATGTGGCGAGCCCCTACAAGCACAACAAATATCCCTTTGTGCCCTTGTGGTGCTACCGGCGCAAGAAAGACAACGCGCCCTACAGCCCGATCCGCCCGGTGCGCGGTCCGCAGGATGCCCTGAACAAGCGCATGAGCAAGGCGCTGCATGTGTTGTCCACCAACCAGGTGATTGCCGAGGTCGGCGCTTTCAGCAATGAGTCGATGACGGCGCAGGAGGTGCGCGACGAACTCAGGGCACCCGATGGCTTTGCCGTGGTGGCCAAGGACGGGCTGGCCAAGATCAAGACCAACCGCGAGAACGACGTGGCGCAAGGTCACTTGCAACTCGCGCAGGTTGACCAGGCCATGATTCGCAATGCTTCGGGCATCAGCTCCGAGAACCTGGGGCGCGATACCAACATCACGGCCGGCGTGGCCCTGAAGGCCAAGGCAGAGCAAGGCGGGCAACTCACCGCCGAGATTTTTGACAACCTGCTGTTTGCCCGGCAGCTCGAGGGCGAGCTGACGCTGAGCCTGATCGAGCAGTTCTACACCGAGGCCAAGGTGTTCAGTGTGGCGGGTGAACGAGCCAAGCGTGACTACACCAAGATCAACCAGCCCAACCCTGACGTGCCAGGTGAAGTGCTGAACGACATCACCAAACGCAAGACGCAATTCATCATTGGCGAGCAAGCCTGGAAGCAGTCGCTGCAAGAGGCCGCGTTCGAGTCGATGATGGCCTTACTGGCGCAACTCGCACCGAGCTCGCCGCAGATCGTGATCAACCTGCTGGATGTGGTTGTGGAGCTGGCCGACTTGCCGAACAAGCGCTTGATTTTGCAGCGCATTCGACAAGTCACCGGCATGACCGACCCGGACGAGCCACCAACACCCGAGGCGCAGCAGGCCAAGGCCCAGCAGGACGCGATAGCAGCCAAGCAGGCGGAGGCGCAAATGGCACAACTCGATGCCGAGATTGCCAAGGCGCAGGCCACTGGCAAGAACCTCGACGCGAAGAGCTTGGAAACCATTGCCAAGGCTGTCTACGTCACGATGCAGGCTGCCCAAGTCGTCACCAGTACGCCGCACGTAACGCCGGTGGCTGATGAATTGCTCAAGTCGTTTGGCTTCAAGGATCAGAACGGCGGAGTTATTGCACCACAGCCGATGCAGCCTGAACCGATGCAGCAACAAATGCCGCAAGCTATACCAAGTCCGCAAATGGGCGATGGCGCTGCTACCGGTATTGAAACCCCGACCGGGGCCGACAACACTCAACCAACAGGAGCCATGCCATGACCAAACCCGTCAAAAAATCCACCACCAAGAAGACGCCGCTTGAAACGCAGGATTTGCCAAGCACCGCTGTAGTCACAGAGCCCGTAGTCGTCGCAGAGATGGTCGGCTTGGCGGCTTACTTCGCGCAGCAAGTCATTACTCGACTCGACCAGGCGCAAGCGCTGCCGGAGGTGGAGTGGGGCAACGAATGCGGCGCAGCGCCCGAATCAATCACTGCCATTCAGGCATTCAAGAGCCCGGACGGACGCACCATGCGCGTCGTGGCGCTTGATGGCCGTCTTTACAAGCAAGTTTCCTACAAACCTTCAGGAGCAACAGCATGACGAACTCAATGGCCACCCCCGAAAAAAGCGACAGCTACGACAAGTACCAGGCTGAAGACGACTTGCGCACCCTCACCAGTGCCAAGCGGATTCAAGCCGACAAGAAGCGCATGACCAACGTCAAGCGCGCAGCCAAGGAGAAGTTGACCGAAATGGCCGACCTCAAGACGCTGGCCGCTGGCAAAACCATTTGATTCCCATTTTTTAACCATCTCACAGGAGCTAGAAGCACCATGAAAACACCATCAATCCCCGGTTACACAGAAGCAGACCTGGCCAGCCTTACACCCGATGAACTGTCGGCGCTGGAGTCTGATTCAGGCGACAACGAAGAAGAGTTGACAGCCATTGCCAACGAGGGTGAGACGCCAGCAGTCGCCAGCGCCGAAGGAGCAGCGACAGCCGCAGAGCCAGAAACTGCACCCGACACCCGCACCTACATCGCCGCCGCCCCCGCTGACGCAGCCGCCCAACTCGATGCGCTCAAGGCAGCCAAGGCCACGGCTAAGACCGAGGACAAGGCCGCGCTCAAGCAGTTGATGGATGGCGAGATCGACTTTGACGCCTACGAGGCGATCAAGACCAAGAGCGATGACGCGATTGATGTGGCAAACGACTCGATCACCGAGTTGAACAAGGCCGCCGCCAAGGCCGAGATTTCAAGCGAGATGACGGCGCAGGAAACCGCCCGCACCTGGGGCAATGAGGTCAATACGCTGATCACGTCTGCCAAGGCCGAAGGGCTGGACTACAAGGGTAACGAGGCGCTGAATAAGGAATTGAACGGGCTGGTGCGCGCCTTTGGTCAAGAGGCCACTGAGCAGGGCATGACCGATGACGGGCTCAAAGCCAGCAAGTGGGCGCTGGCGCAGGCGCACGAGGTGATGAAAATGCGCCATGCCGATCTGGTGACAGTCAAGCCCACCGCGCTGAAGCTGGTGCCACCCGGCGGACCGCGCCACGACCTGGTGAACCTGAGCAAGATGCCCAACGCCGACCGTGCGCTGGGCGACAACGACGCGGTAGCCAAATTCGGCTCACTTGATGGCGACGATCTGGAGCGCGCCATGGCCAGCATGAGCAAGGCCGATGTCGAAAAACTCATGGCCTCCGTTTAAGCATGAGCATAGTTCTCATCCACGGACGCGCGCGCAAGAGCGAAGGAAACTCGCATGACGTGCGGGTTGGTGGCTCGATCTGGATTGGTGACATCAAGATTACCGTCGAGAAAAAAGCGGGTCAACTGGCCCGCTTGCGCATTGTCGCGGATGAGGAAATTATTATTCGACGCTTCCCGCCAGAAATGGCAGCGACCACCGCATAGCCCCCTTGCATTCTTTTATGGCACACATTAATCTACAAATTCCGTAACTGGAAATCCGCCGGGTCACCCCGGTCTTAAATCGATACGCAGGAGTGTGTCGTGCATTAGTTCTTTGAAAGGAACAATATGGCACGCACTGCAATCCTGCCCACCGATCCGGCCGCCGTCAAGGTATGGTCGGCGAAAGTGGCCATCGACGCAAAGAAGAAGTCCTTCTGGGACAAGATGACCGGGGGCGAGGCTGACGCGATGCCCGTGGTCGCCAAGACGGATCTCGAATCCGGCCCCGGCGATGAGGTCACCACGACCCTGATCGCCAAGCTGCGCGGTCAGCCCATCCAGGGCGATGAAAAGGGCGCAGGGCGCGAGCAAAAGCTCTCGCACTACACCCATAAGATGCGCATCGACAAGCACCGCCAGCTGGTCAACATCGGGGACGTGATGGCTCAGAAACGAGTCCGCCACAACATCGCTGACCAGGTACGCGCTCGCCTGTCGGACTACATCGCCGAAGTGCAAGACGAGCAATGCCACATGACGGCTTGCGGCTCGCGCGGTGTCGGTGATGAGATCAGCCATTACCCGGTGGGCTTTGCTGGTTTCCCGAATGCTTTCACCGCGCCTGATGCGGCTCACTGGCAAGTCGGCGACGGTCTGACCAAGGCGACCATGTTGTCTACCAGCACGCTGGGCACTGCAATTTTGGATCGCGCTATCGTGCGCGCCAAGAAGATGTTTTCAGTCGAAGGCACCAAGGGCGCTCGCATGGAGCCGGTCAACATTGACGGTGAAAAGTCGTTTGTCTTCCTGGCCTCGCCCGAGTCGATGTACGACCTGCGCCGCGAAGTCGGTGACGCTGGCTGGCTGACGCTTGAAAAAGCCAAGGCTGCTTCGGTAGGTGCGAAATCGCCGATCTTCATGGCTGGGGATGCCTACTACAACGGCCTGCTGGTGACCGAGCACGAGAACTGCGTGAAGTTCAACGACTACGGCTCTGGCAGCAACCTCAACGCGGTGCGCAACCTGTTCTTGGGCGCTCACGGTGTTGCTGTGGCACACGGCACCAAGAGCCAAAAGGGCAATGTGCGCTTCGAGCTCACCGAGTCCGACCTGGACCACGGTGAAGAGCAGGTCGTGATCATTCGCATGATCGCTGGCTTCGACAAGACCCGCTACAACGGCATGGACTTTGGCGTCCAGTCGGTTGACTGCGCCTTCACCACCATCAACTAAGGAGCAACAGACATGCCTACCATTCGTCAATCCGTGCAAGTTGCACAGAAGCTGCCGGCCATTTCGGCCAGTGGCTACGAGCCCATCGTCATCGTTGGTGATTACGTGACCGTGGCCGGTGTCGCCGCGACCGACGTGATCGAGATGGGCATTTTGCCCGCTGGTTACGTGCCGGTTGATGCCATCCTAGCCGCTGATGACTGCGACAGTAACGCTACCCCCACCATCACGCTCGATCTGGGCTTGATGTCCGGCGTTGCTGGTGTAGTTGACACCGCTCGCACCGGCGGCAGCGAAGCCTTCGCCGCCTCTACCGTGGCACAAGCTGGTGGTGTGGCGCGCATGGCTCTTGCCGCATTTACCCAGGTTGCACCAATGGGCGCTGATCGTGGTATCGGCGTTCGACTGGCCGCTGGCGCTGCTACCTTGGTAGTGGGTGCCAAGCTGCGACTGACCGTGATTGCACGGCCTGCCCTGAACGGCGTCTAAACCCATGCCGCGCGGCAAATACCCCCGCAAGGTGGCAACCAAATGCGCGCAGGACATCAGCGTGCAACCAACGGTGCAAGAGGATTTAACCCCTCCTGCACAGTTGGTTGCACCTGAATTTCTGGTGCAGCCCTCGTTCTACCGCAACAAGCGCGTAGCTGTGGACGCGATTGAGGGCGACGAACTCAAAGCCTATGCCCGCTCAATCGGTATCACGCAGCGCGACGTGGATTTTCTGAGTGTTGACCGACTGCGCCAGAACTGCAAGGTGCGCATTCTCGAATCCATGGAGGACTGAGCGTGAAAGTCTGGTCGCAATTCTTCTCGGACATCCTGATCGATGTGCCGGGCTGTCCCGACCCAACGGTCGAGCGTGGATTGTTGCGTGCGGCCCAGGCATTCTGTATTGGCACGCAAGTCTGGAAGCTCTGGCTTGAAAACATCACGACGCAGGCCAACGTCACCGAATATGACTTTGAGCTAGAACCCAAATCGGAGTTGGTCAAACTCGAGCGCGCGACGCTGGACGGTCGCTCGCTGCTGATCACCACCCCGCAAAGCCTGCCCGATGACTGGCGCACCAACAGCGCTGGACTGGCGGATTGCATCTTCACAAGCGACCGCAAGACGCTCACGCTACTGCCCACCAAAGTAGCCGGACTGGTGCTGCGCGTCGAGGCGGTGCTCAAGCCATCCAACAGCGCCACGGGCGTTGAGGATTTCATTTTTGACCAGTACGGCGAAGTGATCGCCATGGGCGCGCTGGCGCGACTACTGCAACAAAGCAACACGCCCTACAGCAACCCAGCCAAAGGGCTGGCGCTGGACGAGCGCTTCAAGGAGTCCATCGCGGCAGTTGGGTTTCAGCACTGGCGTGCGTTTTCATCGGCTCGCCCGCGTAGCCGTCTCAGCACTTTCTAAGGACTCCCCATGACCATCTCCGCCCAATCCATCATCCGCCGCGTTGTCGAGACGATTCAGGACAACACCTCCATCCGCTGGCCCATCAGTGAGCTGGTGCGCTACCTCAACGACGGCCAGCGCGAGATCATTCTGTACCGCCCGGATGCGATGGTCACCATGGCCCCGGTGACGCTGGTGGCTGGTACCCGGCAGAGCATCCCGGCTACCGGCTCCAAACTGATCGACATTACGCGCAACACGGCGGCAACAGGCACCAAGCGGGCGATTCGCCAGTGCAACCGCGAGATTTTGGATGCACAGTCGCCGGGCTGGCACGCGCTGGCCGGCACGATCGACGCGCTCCACTACATGTATGACCCGCGTGACCCCAAGACCTTTTACGTCTACCCGCCCGCGCTGGCCACCACGGCTGTAGAGGTGATCTTCTCCAGCCTACCGACCGACATCGCGGAGCCAGCCGACGGCGCGCTGTACACCGCCGTGCTAGGCAATATCAGCGTGCCCGACATCTACGGCAATACCTTGCAGGACTACATCTTGTACCGGGCCTACACCAAGGACAGTGACTACGCCGGTAATGCGGCACGCGCCCAAGCCCACTACGGCGCATTCGCCAACGCGCTGGGCATCGAGATCAAGGCGACGGTGATGGTGGCACCGACCAGCGCAGGCAACCCTAACACTGCACGCGCAGCAGCAGTGGCATAAACAATGTCGACAAAAATCAAACTTGTCCAGGGCGATACCAAGCCGCAGATCAAGTGCGTCATCACCGACGAGGCCACCGGCATTGTGCAAAACATTGCTGGTGCCACGGCACTTCTAAAGTTCCGGGCAGCTGGCTCGCAAACAATCATCACCACCCTGACAGGCGTGCTGTTGCCGGGCCTTGAGCTGAACGACGGGAGCATCTCAATAGAAGGCCCCTACCTGACTGCGGGTACCGGTGGCCGGGTGATTTTTTTGCCGACGCTGATGATGACCAACAACCCGGCGGGCAATTACGAGGGTGAGCTGGAGGTGACTTTTGCAGACGCCAGCGTCCAGACCGTCTACGCGCTGCTGAAGTTTTCTTTGCGTGAGCAGTTCCGCTAAGACCATGTCCAACATCCAAGGCAATCCAGTAAACGCCGAGCAGCCGCCCACCAGCGGCGCGGACTCAGCCTGGGTGCTGCTGCTGGCAGTGATTGCCTCTACTGAACTGTCGGCCAACACCAAAGCCACGATTTTGACAGCGCCAAGCATGACCGGCTACTTTGCTGCCATCCTGGCTTTTTTAGAAAACCTATCGGCGCAAGACAATACCTCTGTTGCTTTTTCCAAGTCGCTGACCGAAAGCCTGGGCGCGCTGAACGAATCTCTGGTGACGTTTGCCAAAGCGGTGAACAGCGAGGCGGTGGCCGCGCAAGCCCTGCACGCGATGCAAATGATCAAGCCCTTGGTCGAGGCGGCCACGTTTCAAGAGGCGGCGCAGGTGGCATTTGCCAAAAGCCTGCAAAGCCAAGCCGCCACCGACCACCAAGCTGCTGCCAGCTTCACCAAGGTGCTGGACGATGGCGGCATCAATGTCACGCTGCGCCTGCTGGACGCGGCCAGCATGGCGATGGGCAAGGGCTTTGTTGACGCCGCCCAAACCACATCACACAGCGAGGCGGCTGTGACCAAAGACCGCCAAGAGCTGGTCGCTACCACGCACAGCGCGGCGCACAACACCGGCAAGGTGTTGGCTGATACGTATGCAGCCAGCGAGGCGATTGATGTGCGGATGCTGTTTAACCGGCTCTTTGACGATGCCGTTAAGTCAGCAGACCTAACTGCCAGCCACATCCACAAGATCGTCAATGACAGCGTTTTGCTGATGGATCTTGTGGAACTTGGCAAATTTACAGAAGCCAACACTGCCGAGGGCGGCGCGCTGTCGGACACGCAGACCGTGGTGACGCAAAAAGTCTTGCTGGAGATGGCGGCATTGGTTGAGGCGGCAGCCACCCAAGTGCAAAAAGTATTGCAGGACGCGGCAAAAGTGTCGAGCAGCGCCCAAGTCGCGGTGACCAAACTGCTGACCGACTCCGCATCGGCTTTTGAGGCATCACGCGCTTTTGTCGACAAGGCGCTGACGCAGCAAGTTGCCGCAGCCGCCAGCGGTCGCGCCTTGTTGCAGTCTTACTGCGCAGCCGACTATTTTTCCGCCGATTACACCGGCACAGCGTATTCAATTTAACCGGAGATATTTATGCTACTTGAAGACAAAAACTGCGCACGAGGCTCACTGCGTATTGAGCTGATCAAGCCGAACGGCGAGGTGCAAACCACCCTGATTGATAACTTGATCGTGGCCGTCGGGCTGGCTTACATTGTCAGCCGCATGAAGGATGCCAGCGCCAGCGCCATGAGCCATATTGCTGTTGGCTCCGGCACAGTGGCACCGGTGGCTGGCAACACGGCTTTGGGTACTGAAATTGGGCGTGCAACGCTGGGCTCGACAGTGGCCACCAACAACCAACTGGTGTACGCCGTGACGTTTGCCCCAGGGGTGGCCACCGGCGCGATTACCGAGGCCGGTGCATTTAACGCCAGCACGGCAGGATTGATGCTGGCGCGCACGGTGTTCCCGGTGATCAACAAGCAGGGCGCTGACACCATGAGCATCACCTGGACCGTGACCCTTAACGACGCGACCGTCTGATGAACATCACCACACGCGAACTTGGCGTCAGCCCTAAAGGGGTGGGGCTGACGAACGCCGAAATTGACCAGAACTTTTTGAATGTGAAGGCTGAAATTGAAGTCAGTCTGCCGCAACAAATACTCGACGGCGCTTTTATGGCCGCCATCATTTACGGATAACACATGGCAGCCAGTTTGATCAACGTCGGCATTACAAACATTGGCCTCACGCCTGTGGTGGCCTACACCGTGCCGATCGGCAAATCATCGATGCTGCTGGGCTGCACGGTGACCAACGTGACTGGCTCGATTGCGCCGCTGACGGTGCTGGTTCGCAAGACCGGCCTGGACGTGCGCCTGGCCAAAGACCGGCGGATTGCGGACTCGGTAGAAATTGTGGTCGGCAAAGTGGTGCTGCGGGCGGGCGACGCGATTGTGATGAGCGGCCAGGTCGAAGCCTCTTTTGACGCGCTGCTGTCAATAGCAGAAGGGGTTTGATATGGCAGGCTTTTATGAAGGCAGCGACTTGGCCAACAAAACCTTGTATGGGTTTCGGCTGAACAGCGCCACTGGGCATTTGTGTATTGAGGTCATTAAGGGCGGGATTGATCCAGTGGTTTTGCCACAAGACGGATTTATTGACGCCAATGACTACAAGCAGTGGGTTTGGTCTGAGGACACGCTCCAGTTTGAGATAAATGATAACGGTCATCTACTTATGAGGGTGTTGTGATGCAACTAATTGATCTGGGTAAATTACGATTTAACTTCGCTGGTGCATGGAGTGCCGCCACAGCTTATGAGCGCAATGATGTTGCGAAGTACGGCGGCAACATCTACTGCTATATCCACACGCTGAAACAAGCAGGCATCCTCCCTATAGACGCCACTGTATGGGCTTTGATGCTCAAGGGTATCGACTTCCAAGGCGTGTACAGCGCGACTACCGCTTACCGCGTGGGTGATGGTATTGCCTACGGTGGCAAGGTCTACATTTCTATTGCTGACTCCGTAGGGGCAACCCCACCAAATGCTGCAAAGTGGTCGCAATTTGTCGATGGTGTGCAGTATGAGGGGGAGTTCTCAACTACTGTAAATTACCAAAAAGGTGACATCGTTAAGTACGGTGGTATTGTTTATATTTCTAAACAAGATACCGTAGGTAATCTTCCAGTAGTCACAGCATTCTGGGATATTCTTGTAGATGGTATATCCCCACAGAGTGTATTTAATACAGGGCGGATTCAAAACTGAAGTGCAACACCTGCCACCGAGTAAGGTCCGCAGATGCAAAGCACCCCAAGAAGTTACAGGCAACTCCAGCCTGAAGATCGCATGACCCTGGCCAGCCTGGTTCAGCA